>Ga0080064_1000815_pt1 | contig 74354 bp, 80 predicted proteins | sample Subgrocontami54m_FD_69260 | JGI IMG/M metagenome (GOLD analysis project Ga0080064, IMG submission 69260) | Subsurface groundwater microbial communities from S. Glens Falls, New York, USA - GMW46 contaminated, 5.4 m (SPADES assembly) (version 2) ...
GAGCCACGCGGAGCGTGGCGAATCCTTGCAAAATCAGGATTTTGTGGGGGGAATGCAGAACAGACGGCGCTTCGCGCCGACCATATTTTTGGCGGAAATTTGAATTCCGAATTTTGGCGGTGACGATGTCCCGAAGTTAGAACCTATTAGGTCGCTTCATTACACTCGTGTTGATAAAATTGTACGTGATTTAAGGAGAATTTACAAGGATAATCCGGCCTCATTGGACGTTCCGGCTTTCGCCCAGAAGGTCTATTAAGACCGGATTTCGCTAGCTTAAGAGGCTTTATTGCTCCCCTCGGGCAATGTCGTTGTCGATCAAACTCTGCTCTTTTAGGTATCGGGTTACGGCATACCAGACGGAGTTGATCACTGGGATCAGCAACGCCCATCGTGGGTCGTTCTGAGCGTAAGCGATCAGAAGCGGTAGGACCGCCGATACCGCAGAGTAAAAGAATACGACTACAAGGTGCTTTAATGCTTCTTTTGTTGGTGTTGTCATAGTGGTTAAAATGCTCTCTTAATAATTGCCAATCCTTCCTCGATTTTCCTCACACCATCCTCGATGGATAGATTGGTTGTTTGTTGACCGGCAAGCGCGACCAAATCGTCGAGAATTTGCTTATTGCTTGCCGGGCAGTTTGGCTTCTTCGAGAAAATCTCAAAGTGACCAATGACGTGATTCCGGTCAATTGGAATCTGCCATCGCTGGCAAATTTCTCGGATCAGGTTCGCACTCACTCTTTTCATTTCCTCCGTCCATTGGTCGTCTGGTTTTCCCTCGTGCTCGATCCCAATCGTGTACAGGTTCGGGTTGAGGTTTGGTCTTATAAGTTTCCAGACCGGCGCATCGACACGGCCAGCATGCCAAGCGGTATCGGTTTCTTGCACGTACTGGTGAACTTCGCCGCTCTTACCGATTCCGTAATGAGCGCTTACTTGCGAAGTGTGGTCTGCAAACCACGAATCAGTACCGACTAGGGTGCCGTCCATGATGTGGATGACGACTGCTTCTGGGCGGTAACCTTTGCGACCTACCCAGAAGTTTGGTGATTTCTTTTGAATGATTTCCATAGGTTTATTTGTTAATTGTTAGTAGTAAGTTGACGATTGCTGTGATGAGCCCGCCGATGGATGCAGTCGCAATAATCCAGAAAAATCGTTTGAGCCAATCAACATCAGTACTCACTTTCGTCAGATCGCTTTGTATGTGTGTCAGATGATTGTCTTTGATTTCGTTGACTGTCTTTTCCACTCGATCGAGACGTTCATCTTGTAGTTTGTTTTGGTAGGTCTCTTTTTCCATGCGATTATTTCGGTATGTAGGCTCTTTGAAACTGGTTAAGCAGACCTCTGCTTTGCAATTCCTGTTCAAGTCGGTTTTGAAGCTCCTGCTGTCGATAGAATTTTTCTTTTGTAATGTCTACCGACTTTGCTTTTGCCCCGACTAATCCATAGAGGAACTTCACGGCACCCGATGTATTGGTATCGGTGAGTTTCCCGGCCGTGCTATAGAACCTGCCGAGAGCGGTATTAAGGAAATGGAGCTTGTAGGCATTCCCTCGATAGCTCACTGATCCATCTTTGTTTTTATGTTCGGTTACTTCCAGCCAGTCTCGCAGTCCGGGAACTTTATTCACGAACGGATACACTTGGTTGCTTTGCTCAATTGGTTGACCGGTGAAGAGATTTTGACCTGTACCGACTTCTATCGGGTACTTAAGGATCGGCGACAATTCACCGACCATACTGGCAACAGTTCGTTTGGCATCTCCTTTCCAGAGGCGGTTAATGTCCTCAACCGGTAATCCCAAGCCATACAGGTACTGCGAGAAACCATTCTTTTCGCCAAGTCGGACAGGCAATCCTTCTCGCATGTACGGTGGCAGTGCGGCAAATTCATCTTTTGCTTTTTGTTTGTCGGTTTGCAGATTTCCAAGGACTTTACCAATGGCCGCATACTTGCCGGGCTGTTTAACCATCTGCTCAAGCTGAAGCGGAATGTTGCCACGTGTCCATCGGTAGAACGGCAGTAGTCGCTTCATCACGTCTTTCTCAAACCCAGTCAGTGCCTCCGGCGCATAGTCGAAATGGAATTGGAATACTTGCTTTGCCGCCTGTTCCGGGGCATCACCTTTGATAAGGCGATCCACGAAGAGTGGCAGTCGCAGTCGGTTTTCCACGACCTCCATAGCGTTCTTGGGCAGATCCATCAGCTTGGATACCGGCCCCTTGCCGATATCTTTTTCGACCGTTTTCATCACATCCAAGTACCCGGGCTGTCCGATTGCGCCCAACTTATTAGCCAACTCACGGATTTGGCTATAAGAGTACTTGGTGCCAATTTGGGTGGTGATCGTGCCTTCTACGCCTCGTGCTATCTGATCGGCTTGCAGGTATCGTGCAGGACTTTTTACTCCCGCGATCCAGTTGTTGAAAACGCCACCGATTGTATTTCTGGTATGGAAAGATGGAAACCAGCCGGTCACCGATCCTTTCCAGAAACCGAGCACCTTGTCGTAGAGACTGAGAAACTTCTTTGTCGCTTCCTCATTGGAGAGGGTCTTGTAGGTATCGTCGACATGCTTCACGATCTGTTCGGGCAATAGTGTTCCTTTGAGCTGTGGCACAGAGCTCTCGACATACTTCATTCCGTTTTCAAAAACTGGCTTCACAATCTCTTTGATGGTGAGCTTGCCAGTGATTGGACTTTTTATTTCTTTAGTGATCACCTCTGCTTGTTTGCCAAATTGCTGACCGATGTTGGTCAAAAAGTCGTAGGTGTTCACTGCTTTGATGTGCTCGGCTTTACGAGCGGCAAATGCTTTGAACGCATCCGGCTCAAAGAGCTGTACGTTATATCTGCCTTGGAAGTATTTATTTATTCCCTCGATGGTGCCGTCGAGCTGTCTGGTCTTTGAGAATGGATTTTTAACACGGAGAGGTTTGTTTAATTCCGCAGTAATGTTCATGCCGGTCTTATTCAGGAAGTCACGACCCTCGGGAGTGAGGTAATGTCGGACGTAATCCGGAAGCTCTGTATCCAATATCCCTTTTTCTTTTTCGATAGTCGCAAAGTCCTTGTGCTGGCCTCGGATGTTGCTGATGATGTTGTCGATCACGCTGTTACCAGTACCAGCTTTTGGCAAAGCGGTTTCTGCAACATTCGCGGCTGTTGCAATTGCACCTGCAGGTTTTGCGGTTGCCATTTCCTCAATTGTCTTACCGACAAACGATCCAGCACCCTTTCCTAATTCTTGTTTGGCTGTCTTACCGAGAGCGGCCGCTTCCTCTACAGCTTTGCTTACTTGGTCACGAGTACCTTTGGTGAACGTAGAGAATTTATCAATATATTCCTGTCCGATTCCACCTGGTAATTCTTTGATCGACTTAAACGGCACAAATGCTTTTCCGGCCAAGTCTTTTGCGCCTTGGTAGAGCTTGCCGATGACCGGAGTTTTTTCCACGATGGTATCGGCGGCTCTGAACGGTGCAGTCACTACGGATCGTGGTAATATCTGTTTTCCCATAAACTTGAGTCCGTCCTTGGCCAAAAATTTTTCAGCACCATCTTGAATCACTTTTTCAGCGACTGCTTTTCGTCCGGCTTCCTCTCCGAGCTTCAAGATTGAATCTTTGAGAAGAGTCGTACCGGCTTTGCTCAATGCAACTTCACCGGCTTTGGTAGCAAGTTTTGCTTCAGCGCCGTAACCAAATGTGATGTAGGTTGTCGGATCAAGTAACACGTCGGCAATAAATCCTCCGATAGGATTCTTTATTCCGAGAGCTTCCGATGGCAGAGTGTGTTGTTTGACTCCCTCTACGATTCCTTTGCCACTGATAAGACCACCGACGGCATAGGCTCCGGTGTTGAGAACGTGGAGAATTCGTTGCAGTACTGATTCTTTTGGTTGAGTGCCGGAGACATCGATGCCTTGTTGTGCCGCATAGTCTTGAAGTCCGGCGACCGTTGTGACTTTCGGTCTGGCGGTAGGAGTGGAGGAGTCGCTTGGCATCATCGTGTACTTTCCACTGGCATCTTTGCCATACTTCATTCCCGATCCAGCAGAGCTGGGTGCGGCAACATTAATCGGCGTAGCAGATTTGACTGCTGGTGCCGAGTCGGTTCGTATGTACTTTCCAGTTGAGGGGTCTTTGATGTAAGCCATAGGATTTTATTTTCCGAATAGTCCCTTGAAGAAGTTCTTGGTGGTGTTGTATCCGGACTTCGCAAGGCTCGGTATCTGTTGAGTGAATACGTCTTTCACTCCCGCACCAAAGTCATGGGCTGTTACTGGTGGCTGTTGCGGTTGCGAAGCGGCGGCCGCTTGATCGGCTTGGCTAGCGTCGTTGACGATCTGATCTCTTTTGGCGAGCACCTGACCTCGAATGTTTTGAGGCACGTTAGCAATCGAGAAGTTTGGATTGTTGAGGAGTTCAAGAGCGTAGGATTCTACGTCACTGGTAGCACCGCCACTGCTTCCGGAACTAGTTTTCTGTCCAACTACTTTGTTGCCACCGATATCGTAAGTAACACCGGCAGGCGTACTGTTAGAAAGGTTTGCTAGTTTTATTGCTCGGTCGATTACATCTTGAGCATCTTTCTTTGCTTGATCCTGACCATACTTCGCGGCATCGATAATATTGGTGGCATCTTTTTCCGATGCACCGAATACTTGGCTTAGTAGATTACCGAGAACAGCGTATTGATCCTTTTGGAAACCAAGTGTTTTTTCTGCGACGTTGAGTGGAAGTGTTGAATCCTCATATGCCATACCGGCCGCATCTTTGGCTGAGGCATCTGCTACTCCCAGTTTGCTTGCTAGTTGATTACGTTCGGTTAGAAGTTTCCGGTATTCATCAATCAGTGGAGTTTTTTCGGAGGCGACTAATCGTTGTGTCTGGCTTTCGGTCACCAGACCGCCACTTTGTATCGTTCGGTCACGGATATCTTTCTCGGAAGCATTGATGGCCTCATTCATTTTTGCGAGTCGATCATCTAAGCTCTGTAGGTTTGTCTGCATCTCATCGATCCCTCGATTGGCTCTCTCGGTTTTATAGAGGTCTCCTTTTTTCGGCAAATTCTTGAGTGTATCGAGGTAGGAAGTCTGACTATCTTGGATGCCTTTCAGTGCAGTATCCACACCAAGCTGGGACCGGTATTTATCGAGCAAAGATGTGTTAGAAGGCACATCCGCTCCATACAGGCTGTTATTGGCTGGGACAGGGCTCGTCCCCGGGCTCGAAATTTGGTCAACACGGGTGGTTACGGGCGTAGAAGGTGTCACAGGTGCAACCGGCGCAGAACCGCTCGCCCCCGGGGCAACGGGCGTGGGTTTCGGTGCTTCGGGCAAATTGAGAGCTGATCCGGCGTAGATCACGTTCGGATTCTTGATGCTCGGGTTTGCTTTAATCAGGGCGTCCACGGTCGTCCCTTGTTGTTTGGCGATTCCTGAAAGCGTCTGACCTTTTTGTATAGTTATTGTTGCCATATGTTTATGTGAGGGTTACGTATCTCCAATTGCCATTGAAGAAGATGTAAAACCTGCGAGTGCCACCGTTCTCGTAGAGTGCGAAGCTAACCGGAGTACGTGGAGTATCGGTTGGAGCAACGTTGAGAACAGGAATGTCACGAAGCAGATTCAGAATCCACCCCAAGTTAGGATCGAACGGCTGGTTTTGGTTTGGTTTATCGTTCATACCTTTTTAATTTTTTCGTACTCGAACAAGACCTCATTAATCTGATCGAGTTGTCCTTGTAACTGACCGATTGTCGCTTCCAGATCATCTTTGGATTTCCTCATCGACGGAATATTCACAATCGAAACATCGGGATGTGATGTGATTTTTTTCACATTGTCATCGTCGATGAGTTCAAGGGTGAACGTGACCTTCGTTTCCTCGACCGGTTTTTCATCCGGTGACGGAGCTGGTACTGCTGATGTTGTTGTTTCTTCAGGCATATGTTTATTTGATTATTCGATCCGGCGTATAAATGGCGGAAACATCTTTGAGACCCATATCCCATTCACCACCGAATCCGGAGTTACTCCATAACTCGATCTTGAATTGAATCTTTTTCGCCCTCGCATTGAACCGAAGCATTTTGTTAACCTTGTTCACGTTGTCACTTCCTTTAATCGTTCCCAGTCGTTTGAATGGCGTGATCGCCACATAGTCGCCAGCTTGAAGATACCCAAGCGAACCGCCGACGTAGTACAGCGTTTCGTCTAGATAAATTGTTTTGGTGACCGTATCGATACTTTTAATGTGTCTGATCTGTCCGGCGGCTGGCCCGGCCAATATCATCACCTCGTCGCCGACCTCATACGCACTGTTAATAAACGACAAGACGAAGTAATCAGAGCCGCCACTGCTTACATACTTAACTTCCCGAATTGTTTGCTCGGTGACGTTGTACTTCACTTCAAACCGAGCAAAACTGCTGTTCGGCATCGGCTTGAAGAAGTTCAGGATCATCTGCTTGAACCGTTTCCGGAGATACGGTTCATCATCGAGGAGTGGACTGATCCAGTACGCACCAAAATCGTAAGGTCTGAATGTCCCAGTGTCGTGGTTTATATCGATAATTGATTTACTTCCGTCATTCCACATCACTCTGACCGTGAGATTGTCGACATAGAGACCGTAAACAACGGAGACTCCCGGTGTGACGTGATTGACCGCACCGCTTGAAAGTCGGTGTTTGAAGTACAAGGCATTGGTTGCAGGGTTGTAGCACCAGATTCCGCAAAACTGATTTCGTCTGGTGACATCGAACGTGTTAGATCCTTTTACGATGTAAATAAGACCTTGATACACTTTCATGCACTCGGCTTTGAGTGAGATGTAGTCTTGATAGTCCATGTCTGGGAAGCGATTGAGCTTCTCGATGCCTACTCCGTTGAATCGGCAAATCCAGCCGTCTCTCGTCAGGAAATACAGGACGTTCTTATCTACGACACCGGCAAGGCTTTGTGTTTGGGTGAGCTGGAGGACTCGGTTATAGGTTTGTGAGTATCCGTCCCAGAAAAATAAAGCAGAGCCAAAGGTTGGATGGTGGGCGGAAATGACCAGATAGTCCGTGAGAGGTGCAAGCCACACGATCACGTATCCCGTTGGAAGTGTTAGGCGGTTCGGATTCCACGAACTTGCACCTGTATCCCATGCGGCCAGATAGTTTTTGTTTCCAAAGCAGACGAATTTCAAAAATTTAGTTATCGGTACGTCGTCAAAGGCCGTGTTGACGTTGAGTGATTGCCACGAGTCTACCCACGTTGTTTTGTCGAAGCGTCCGATCCATGTGCTTCCGGCGTAGTACATGTAGTCATCATCGGCATACATTCCGCTCCCGCCCCAGATGTTCACGCTGTCATGCACTTCAGTCCAACTTGAGTAGGTGTTTTCAAAAATCTTTCCGTTGTTATGGTTAACGGTGTAGTAGCGGTTATTGAAATAGCACATGTACGACGGCTCATCGAGAGTCGGAACACTTACACTGTCAGATTCTTTGAAAAATTTATTAGCGACCTTGAGGTACGGTGGGTACATGTCAAATTCGAGTCCGTTTGAAAACCAAAACTGACCCTCGCCATTAAGATTGGAGATTCCTTTGTGGAATCGTGAAGCTTTCCAGATTTTCTTTGGTAGTGACATAAGATTTATACGAGACTGCTTCTTGGTATCTCGGCCTGATCAGAAGCCGCGGCCATTCGGGCGATCTCTTGGTCTCGCCATTTGCCGATCATGATTCGTTCAAAATTACTTTCTGCTTGCCGTTCAAGCTCGGTGTCGCCCTGCTGGTTGTAGTACATTTTCTTGCCCCATTCGACGTAGGCTTGGTGATATAGCTTTTCTACTTCCGGCTCGTCATTGTCGGAGGCAAAGTCGTCTGAGATTCGCACAAACACTAGATTCATGCTGTCACCGTCTTTTGTTGGAATTGCTATCGGGTAGAAAGAGCCGCCGAGGAGGTACACAACGTGATGGGTGTAATCACTTCGCTTGCGGAAGTCGATTAACGTGTAGGGCTTCGTATCCGTTCCGATTTTTAATTCCATGAATGCACGGAAGTTTTCTGGGACGGGGTATTTCGTCTGATTGGCAACGGTCGTGTAGGGTTGTTCGGTTTTCAAATAATCCCAATAGTCGAAGGATTGATTTTGATCGTTCGCCGGTCGCCACATCTGCACCTTTTCGTCGGCTTTCTGCACCCATGTGTTGAGCAAAGTGTCATCGATGGTCTGATCATCGAGCTCATTCTTTATTCCTGTTTTTATTGTGCCTCTGGTCATAGTGGTTTAGATGTCATCACGGATGATGATTGATAGTTGTTTGTATCCAGTCTGAATTTTGCCGTCAGCAAACGTGACCTCGACCTCACCGAGATACGTTGCGACCGTGTTGGTATCCGTTCCAGTCCAGCTGTACCGGCATTTACCTTTGGTTGCATCGGTAATCGTGCAAGCCACGCCGTTGATCTTTACCGATCCGGTCACGGCATCTTTCATGTAGAACTTCACCGTGCATCCAGTTAAATCCACCGGCGCACCATCTTGCGTCAGAGTGAATTCGAGTGGAGGACGAGTGTCGTTTTGTACAATTTTTATGCTCATAGGTTTATGTCTTGTTTCTTACCCGGCAATGCCACGTCAGTCTTTGCTGTTTGCAATTGCTGATCTTGCCGAGCCGTTTTGACCTCAACGCCTGGCTTGGCAGTGGCGAGCCCCAGTGTTTCTCTCGCCGAGAGCAACAGGATTGATAATTTTGCCGATACAATTTCGACAGCGATCTTTACGCCAGCAGGAATTTTCCAGATGTCCCACACGTATCGCAGGGTCTTGGCTATAAGTCCTCGGATATCCAGCAGGTACGTCCATTGCTTGCCGAGCGTGATCAGGATGTCGAACCTGTACGTCCACGTTTTGTTCAGAGTGATGAGAATATCCAGCACATATCTCATCGACTTCCCGGCAAGGAGACGAATATCGAGCAGATAAGTCTCAAGCTTTGCTATAAGGATTCTTATATCGAGCTTGTACGTTTCGATCTTGGCCACGAGGGCATTGATATCAAGCTTGTACATCAGGGTTCGGGCAACGAAGCTGGTAATGTCGAACAGATAACTCATCTGCTTTTGCACTTTGAGCAAGATGTCAGACAGGTACGTTTCTATTTTTGCGATTAGATTCCGGATATCGATCACGTACCGCAGATTCTTGGTGGCAAGGTTTTTGATATCGAGTACATACGTCCATGCCTTTGATGCAAGGGCTCGAATGTCTAAGAGGTACGTCACTGACTCGCTGGCCAAGTTTCGGATATCGAGTTTGTAGGTCAGCATCTTTGTGACTGCGTCACCAACGTCGAGTATGTAGGTCTCAATCTTTGTTGCGAGATTACGAATATCGAATTGGTAGAGGGTCGTTCGGATTGCGGACAGGAAGTTGTCGAACTTGTACGTCCATTGCTTGCCGAGTGTGATCAGGATGTCGAACAAGTAGGTCGGGTACTTTGCGATCAGGTTTCGGATGTCCAGCTTATAGGTCATCGTCATGATTGCTCCCCCGATGATATCGAGCACGTAGGTTATCGCCTTGGTTGCTCGGATGAATTCGTCGAGCAGGTACGTTACGGTTTTGGTTGCCAAGTTCCGGATGTCCAAGACGTAGGTCAGTGCTTTCGTCGCTAGGTTTCTGATATCGAGCACATACGTCAGGGTTTTCGTTGCGCGGTTTAGCACATCAAGCACGTAGGTTTCCATCTTTGCGACGAGATTTCGAATGTCGAGGATATATGTCCTCACGTTCAGCACGGTTATAAATTCGTCGAAGAGATACGTGACTGGTTTTGCAATCAATCCAAACAGGTCAAGCACATAGCTCACGCTTTTGTTCACCGGACTTGATCCAGTGTTGTTAAGTTGCGATGTGTTGAATTGGTAGGAGTTGAGCATAAGCGTTTATCCGGTTGCCGGTATGTTTGTTCCTCGCACTGAGTTTGCTCCTTGCAGTGAGATTTGAGCGGTGACTCCGTCTTTGCACACGTTGCCGATAATCAGGTTGAAGTCATCGCCGGAGGCATTCTCTCGGATGTGGTATGCGACCTTATTCGCGGCCGCCGCTTGGCAGTTGTTGCCAATGACCGTGTTGTAGGTTGAATAAGTCGTCCCGTTATCGTCGAGAAAAATGTCGCTGTAGGTGTTATTCGTTCCCGTACCGTTGTCGATCAGCATGTTGCTGGAGATGACATTCTTGGACCCGCGAATTCTGATTGCGTGCATTGCGCTTGCTCGGATGGTGTTGCCGACAATGGCGTTTTGGTTTGCACCGGCCTGCATGTAGATTGCTTCTTGGTTTGCAAGATAGATGCTGTTGCCATTTATCGTGTTTCCAATCACATTCGCATCGGCCGCCCCAAAGATTGCACGATAGGGTTGGTAGAAGGTGTTTCCAGTGATCGTGTTTCGAGCCGCACTTGCGGCCAGATAAACTCCGGTCTGGAAGAATGCGATGCTTCCGAACCAGTTGGCAGACACGTTGAGATTCACGACACCGTTGATATACACGCCATAGGATGTGTTATCGACGAATACATTCCCGACGATGTTGTTGTAGTTGGCGTTTGAGTAGACTCCGTAGGAATTGTGGATCAGGACATTTCCGATGATGTCATTGGTCTGCGAGCTGGAGAAAATGCCGATACCTGTACCACCAGTGTTCTCGTCGACGATGTTGTTTTGGACGATACCTTTATCGGCATAGATTAGTTTCAGGCAGTCGGTGAGGCAGTTCGTAAGCCGACATCCTCGCACGATGTTTCGGAGGGCTTTTGTGCCTGACGATCCCCAGACGATGATCGCCGAACCAAGCGAGCTTTGGTTCGATCGATTGCCGTCCAGCATCATGTTCTCGACTACGCAGTCGTTCACGATGGTCGTACCATTGCCGACACGAATCATGTCGGCGTTGGCAGAGTTGGAGAGGAATATCTTTGTTGCTTTTCCCTCGCCTTGGAGGACGACGCTGTTTTTGAGCATATCGATACTCCCGGCGATGTTGTAGGTTCCTTTCTTGAGAAGCACGATCCCACCGGTGGACGGCAAGTTGCTTAATGCGTCATTGATCTCGACTTCATCGGCAGTGCCGTCGCAGTTGTAATCGCCCGAACCGTCCGTTGCGACGATGATCTCGGTTCGGGTTTGAAAGTCGTCAAAGAGCTTAGCCGTCACCAACAGTTCAACGTGTGCATTTTGTGCCCACGACTGGGCAGAAGTTCCTTCTTGAGCTCGAACGATGGTGAATGCATCGGTGGACTTTGCGGTTATCTTTACGATCTCCCCAAGTGCGGCGTCGGTCGTGTAGAGAGTGGCTTGGAACGGGGCGGCTGGAAACTTCGCACCATCGCCAGACTGCACGTTCAAAGTCGTCGCTCCCGATGTGAGAGGATTGTCAGTGATCGTGCTCTTGGCATTATTCTTTTTGGTGAGAAAATTCTTTGCCATAGGTTATAAGTTCTCTATGCGGCGGTGTCGCCCTCGGATTTCACTTGCGTTGAGTTTGCGGTGACCGCACCGGCACTGGTCGGCCATGTAATGCGATACCAGAGACCGAAGTTTCCGGCTGGTGCAATGTCACCGCTTTTCATACCAGCGGCCTTGCTTGCCATGTCGCCACCCTCGGCATTTCCGAGAGAAGCACCGGTGTACTTTTTGCCGTACCAGATAAAGCTGATCTTTTTGTTGATGCCGATCGTGCCTCTGGTCGTTCCTCCCGATCCTTGTCGGATGGTTACGCTTCGTGATCCGGAGAGTGAAGCGGCATACGCACCGTAAAGTTTTGAGAACGTCAAAGCTCCCACGACTTCGGTGGTGCCGTTAAGGGTCAGGTTTTCAGATTGTCTGTTTCCGGATGCATCCTCACCGACAACGGTTATTTGTCTGGTGTCAGCACCATCGGAAACTACTGCAACGACGGCATTCGCACCGAACGCCGACATGTTGCCTTGTGCTCCGTCGGCATCATCGGTGTGGTTGATCCCGAATCCGAACGCCAGAGCGGCGTTGGTCGGTTGGCTCAAAAGCCATGACACGACGTTTTGCCAAGTGAGCGAGCCGTGGGTATTCTTTCGGAAAATCTTTCGGTATTCCGTACCTCCGGCCGCCGCCTCATCTCCGGTTATGTCGGTGAAGAGGTTGTTGTCGACGTTGTCCACGACTTCGGTTGCGGAAATGTCTTGTCCGTCCGAGAGCGTGGCATTCGACTTATATTCTTTTAAGTCTGCAGATACGATTGCCATAAGCGTGGATGTTTAGTTCTCTTGTTTCTCTTGCAGGAGTTCGATCAGACGATCTTTGGTCTCTGATCCATCAAGCTCAATGCCTTTTTCCTCGGCCAGTGCTTGAAGCTCTTTCTTGGTGTGCTTCTGCAAGTCGCCGTCGACCTCCGGCTCTTTGTCTTGGGACTGCTGGGACTCATCGACTTTCCAGAAGTCCACGTTGAATGTCTGCAGGGACTCCAGCTTTGCGATGATTTCCTCGTCTTGCGTTTCGAATTGACCGTCGACGAACAGGGCGTACTTGCCCGGCACGTCACCGACCTTGGAGCCGCCCTCGTATGTCGGCATTGCCGGTTTGAGGACGATCTTTAAGGATTTGATGTGGGAATTATATTTAGCCATAAGTGTGAATGATTAATTTTTTGTAATTACTGGCATCCGCTCTTACTCCTGGCTTCCACATGGGTGAAAGCCAGCGAGTCAGAGCAGAGCCGTTGACGTTTAGACAACGCCCTTGAGCAATGCGTTCTTTTCGAAGTTGACTCTCTGCAAACCGACTTCGGTTTTGTACTGATCGACTTCCTCGTCAGCATCATTGTCTTGGATGTTGGTTTCGAGCGTGGTGTCTCGGCCATTCAACGGACAGTGCTTGAGCGTGGAGAGATCGACCACTACACCGATACCGGCATACTGGTTGTCGAACATCGGGTGACGAACAATGTTCAGCGTTCCGAATGACGATTGGAACTTACGGATTTCGACTCCGTAGGTCTTATCGCTCGGTACGATGTACATCTTGGAAGTTGCAAAGCCCTCCAAGTAGCCCAGCACGGTGTTACCGCAGAAGAAATACTTCTCGGATGATCCGTACTTGAAGGCATAGTTCTGCAAGAACGAGCGGAACTCCGGCTCGGTGAGAGACGAAGAGGCCTCGTCTTGCACGTTGCCAGCGGCAACGATCGCTTCAAGAATGCCTCCGGTCAGACGCAATGGTTTGCCATCGGGCCCGGTGACTTCTTTCTTTTCGCCAAACCAGTATCCACGTTCGACTTTCTTTGCTTGCTCGATACCATGCTTTGCTCGCAGGTACTTCAAGTCCGCACCGGGGTTGCCGGATGGGTAAAGCTTCGAAGCGTTTTCGGTTTGGGTGACCCCGAACTTCGTTTTGAAGATTTGGGTGTAGTTGGTGACCTTTACGAGCTTAGTCGTATTGGAATCACCAGACTTCGATCCTTCCTCAAACGCAGGGCCGATGACCAAGAGCCAGTCGTTATCGTTGATAGCGGCGGCCGCAGTCGCACCAGCTCCACGAGTGACCGTGAGAGTTTGGGTCGAATAGTCGACTGCTGTGACGCGCATGATTTCACCAGTTCGAGTGTTTTTAATCAGGTCGAACTTGGAGAAAATGGCGGCACTTGGGTTGTCTACGACGAGAGCAGTGGCACCGGATGAATATCCAGCACCGTTGTTGATCTGCGCCCAGACACCGGAGTACTGATCCTCGTATTCCATGAACTCCGGGTTGTACACGACTCTTTTTTGTAGAGCCATGCCCTTGAACTTGCCTCCACCGTCGCCGATCTTTCCGATTTGGGTCAAAAAGGCGGTGAGCGGTGATTCTCCCGGTTCAAGCAGGAAAATTTTGTCATCGACATCGGGAATACGCTGAGATTGTTCAATCGTCAGGGTGTTCCTTGATCCGATGATGTGTGTTGGTTCTGCCATAGGTTGTGGTTGTTACAGACCGGCAACCGCTCACTAGACCTCAAATCTGATAAGCGTTACCGGACTTTATTTGGGTTGATACTTGATCCCACAAGATCATCAAATGGGCTGGCTTGTGGGGTGTTGCCTTTGGTGGCTGGGGTGCCACCGCCGACACCGGATGCGTTCTCTCGCTCGAGATTTTTCACTTCCTCTTTCTTGAGAGCTTCATCGGCCGCTTTCTTTGCTTGCGAATCCTTTGTGATGGAGTCGTATGCTAGTTGAAGTGTCCGGGCATTGAACGGAAGCTTTTCTTTCTCGATGATGTCGAGCACTTGATGACCCAATTGAGGGTCTTTGAAGTCCTCGTGTTCAGCGATCCATTTGTCGATTTCGCTTTTCGTCTTTGCCTTTGTCTCTCGCTCCTCAAGTTTCTTGTCGAGGATAGCTTCAATATCGGGCTCGTCCTTTGCTGGCTCTGCATCGCTGGCTTTCATAGCTTCGGCGAGTGCCGCTTTCAGCTGTTCGGCCAGTTGCGGTTGATTGACCAATGCCTTGTCGAGTATCGAGAGAAACTGATCGTTTTTCTCGCTTGTGGTTTTGAGGTCGTTAATCTCTTTGCCTTGCTCGATGATCTTGGTCTGGGCTTCGTCGTAGGAGTGCTTCGCATCATCTTCACTCTTGAACTTGCCCCAGAAGGACTTGTCGCCCTCGGGTTGTTTACCCTCGGGACTTTGACTCTTATCGTTTGGCTTTACGCCAGATTGATCCTCGGGTTTAGCCGGGGCGTCTGGTTTCTTGTCAGGTTGGTCTCCGCTCGGAGTGCCCGACGGAACTGAATTCACCGGTTGTTCCTTACCGACTGCTTCATCGAACGACGGAGTCGCTGGTGTTGCATTCGGATCGGCGCCGGAATTGTTTTTGTTGTCCATAGGCTTTTATTGCAACGGATTGCTCCTTATTTCGGTCTGACCTCACTCAGACGTACTTCGGTGTCCGCTGTATTAATAAACCGAGCCCCTTTGCGGAGGCTCGGTTGGTCTCTCAAGATATGGAAATCGCCAGAAATCCTATCTTAAGAGGCCAGCTGAACCTCTCAAAAAATGTTTGGCGATTTCCTTTGGGTTGTGGTTGTTTATGTTGGTGCTTTCATATGGTCATCGTGAATGGTTTTAATCCGGAGCAGGATCACTCCCAAGCCCTCGGCTCGACCTTGATAAAATCTGATCTCATCTGCAGTGAGTCCTTTGTTGAGTAGCCACGTCTTGGTTACTTCCAGTTCGTTGGCAATAAGTTCGGACAACGCATTAAAATACTTGGTCTCATAGAGATTGCTGATTGTTTCCTCGATGTCTTTGTGTAGTGTGTCGTTCATAGGTTTATTGCTTCATGGCGTTTCCAAGCATCGATCCCATTTGGTTTCCGGCTAACGGGTCGGTTGGTGGCACTTGATTCGGGTCAGTCGCAGGCACTTCACCGGTTGCCATGCCATTCATTCCCGGGCCCGGCGGTGTTGTCTGATCAGCTGGATTCGGCACTACAGGCGCAGGTTTGTTTTCAGCGATGTAATTGGTTGGCTCCCAGCCGTAGTCCTCAAACAGCTTCATTAAAATCTTGAATTTCTTTATCGAGTACACCGTTCCGGTTTCGGGATCGGTCAGCTGGTCTACGTCTTTGATCAGTCCCCAGAGTTCCAAGTCTTTTGATTTTCGCAGTTCGGATGATGTGGCAAGACTTGATGTGGATTCGAGGGACATCTCGTATTCGTAGTCGAACAGTCCATCGAGGTTTTCGGTTGTGTCAGTTATAAGTCCATGACGCATCAGGATTGAGACGGCCTTGTCTGGCATTACGGACTTTGTCGTCCAGAATTGCTTCATCATGCAAATCCAGTGTTCAAAGTGCATCACATAGGAGTTGCGAAGCATGATCAGGAATAGCTTCACTCCCTCGAGTGTTGCTTCTCGCATGAATGAGGCAACGGTTGCTGTTTGTTTTTGATCTGCACCGGCCGTGGTGGTGTATTCGTCTATGCCGACCGCAATTCTCATAGCTTCCTTGATGTGATCGGGTTCGACGAATGCAGAGGAGTTCACATCTCCGAACTTTAGCTCTCTTACGGAGTTTGGGTCATTCGTCCATAGGATTCCGAGTGGTCGCACGCTGATACTTGATTGTTTGTATCCGGGGAGAGCCACTGGTGCCGCGGCAATCATGCTGTGAATTTTCATGGTCACTGCATCCACTCGCTGGTTGGTTACAGAGTTCAAAAGTTCTTGCAGGTGGTCAACAAGTTTTGGAATGCCGAGCCAGTAGAACGAGAACGGTCGGGGGAAGAAGCCAGTTCGAGAGAAGGGTTTTGTTTGGTGATCGTAGGGGTTGTCGCTGTCTTTGATTTCAACTGGCGTTCCTTCCATTGGCAAGAATACGGTGAAGTCCTCATCAGTCCATCGCTCCACGACTTCAAAGAGTTTGTCGCTGGTGACTGGCATTTGGACCGGATTGTTTGGGTTGCCTTGTATAGGCGTGGACGTTTTGGTGGTTTCTCTCAAGCTCTTACGCACTTGGATCAGGACTTCCTTTCGCACGTAGGCATAGTCGGTTGTATCGCCACCGGACTTGATAACCTCGCCGTCCTTGTCCACGAATTGATTCCACGTGCTTGCAGGTACGTCGGAGTATTGGGTTTTCATTTCGTCCAACGTCAGCACGTATCGGTGGAATACCGGGAATGGATCAGCCATCTTTTTCATCCTCGGGTGTGGGTAGAAGTTATAAATATCTACCGGATCAAAGTCTGGTCGGAAGGTTATTTTCTCGGTAGCCGTCTTGAAGACGAGCTTCTTGATCTTGTCGATGATGCCTATCTCTTTCTGTCTCTTTTTCTTTGTCTCTTTCTTGAGGAAGTCTTTGCCAATGGTTGTACCGCAGATGAATACCTGCAGGAAGTAGTCGATCAGGTCGTCACTCATGCCAATCTCCCAGAGCCACAGGATCAGGTCTTTTACGGCTTCGCTGTTCTTACCCTCAAGCTTGAAGTCAGGGGTAATGCCGACGGTCTTTTGTAAAAATGTCTTGATGTATGCAAAAACTTGGGGAATAAAAACGTTTGACTGCCACACCTCGCCGTCATTGGTCTGTTCCAGTTGGAGGGCACGGTCACCGTTCCAAGAGGAGAACAGCTTATAACCCCGATCAAATTCGGGTTTGAAATAGTACATGAAGTTCTTTTTCGCTTCATCGTACTCGCTATTATATTTTTGTAGTTCTTTGGTGTCGGCCATATTAGTAAAGTTTGGTTACTCGACCTTTGCGCTGGTTCGGCATTGCGCTTGGCAGTTCTTTCAATCCTTGCCATGCGAGCATTGCTGAAATAAGGCAGTCGTCTTTTTGTCCTGTTTCCGCTCCCATGCCGTGCCGGTTGCTTTCGTTTGTGTGTACGAACGTCATCATCTGGCTTACGGTCGCTTGGCTGGATAATCCGATTTCCTCGTCACGGAGTCCGGCGATAAAGTCGTCGACCATGAGGGGCTTTGTGGTTTGGGTTGTTTTCCATCCCAGCTCCTTTCTCTTGGTGTTGGTGACTTTGTCGAACACTGTGCGTTGGTAGACATTCGAGTATTCAGTCTTGAGAGCGTTTATTACCGCCAGTCCATGATTGTTTATTTCGATGACAGCCAGTGCTTCGTTGAAGAATTCGGCAGTCTGTTTGATTTTCTTGGCAAACAGGTCTGGTTGTATCTGTCCCACGTAGCTTCCGACTTCACGTCCTGTCATCTTGTCGATCACGGTGATCGCAGAGTCGTCTTGTCCGATTCCTTCGCTTGGGTCTGCACCCAAGCTGTAGAAGTGTCTCGGATTAGGTTCCTCGTAGACCAAGATGTCGTCGAGCTTGCGGATCGGTTGTCTCACGTACTTGCCTTGGGCTTCGACGTACTGCTTTGGAACGACTGCCTTGGTTGAGGCAACGAACGCTTCCTCAATGGTTGCTGGGTACTCTTGCTTAAACTTCTCTATGTCTCCACCGCAGAGGTTTCGGATTGCCCAGCGTCGCCAGTTGAGTTGCTCGAGGGTCAGCTTTGCTTTCGCCTTGAGATCCCGTTCGTATTCGTCCAGTGTTTCGGAAAACTTTATCTTTTCTTTATCACTGGTGAAGTCCGTGCTGTATTCGGGCATTAAGTGCCACGGCAGGAAAATGAGTTCAAATTCGTTCTTACCGGCCAGTGCGTCTTGCACGGATCGGTAGAAGTATTCGCCGTCACCTCCGAAGCCATTGGCAGTGGACTCTAGGAATACGCTGGTGTTTGGCAGATTTGGGATTGCTTGCAATGCCGAGAGCATCAGGTCTTTGGCATTTTTCCAGAAGGCCACCTCCGAGCCGTGGAAGTTGTGGAGGGTTAAACCTCGACCCACTTTCACTTTGTCTGCAGTTGCGATCACCATTCGGCTTCGTAGTCCGGGGTCTGCACTTCTGGTCTTTTCCTCGGGATTCTCAAACACCATCTGTTTTTTGTTGTCGTACCGTCGCATTGGCTTCGCCCATGTGGGAAGCATGTCGTAGAACAGCTTACTCATGGCAAAGATTGCGTCTGTTGATTCCGGTTCGTGGGCAACGATAAGCGAGTTGGTGTTCTCAAACCGTGCAGTCCTTTCGAATATCAGAGCTTCGCACAGTGTTGAGACTCCCTCCTGTCTGGCTTTGAGGATAAGCATTCTTATTGGCTTACCGAGTGCTCGCAGTTTCTTGATCCGGTTGTAGATCATGGATTGAGCGGTATTCAGGTGTAAAAGAACGGTTTGCTGATTCTTGGTTTTTATTGATAAACACCTCTCGATGAATTCTTGCGGTTCAGCGTCGCAAATCCTCATCACCTCCACGAGGTCGTTAACCATCTGGAGGGGGTTTCTCTCTTGCTTTTCGGAGGATTTGTTCATAGCTTAGGTCTGTTCCAAATAATCCCCGATGTTCGACCGTCTCTTTCGGGCTTCCGAGTTCTCTGTCGAGGACTTCTTTGGCGGCACGAAATTTAACGTTGTCATCGGAGCTACCCATTAGGGCGATCATCATGCTCGCCGCAACGGCAAGGTTCTTTCGGAGTATCTCTTGGGCATCTGCTTTCTTGACTTCATTCTGCTCATCTCGGAACTTGTCGTATTCCTCTTTGAGTAGTCCGCCGAACATGAACCACTTTTGTACGGTCGAGAGTGGAGTCTTGAGCTTCTTGGCAATGACGATATACGACTCACCAGCGTATTTGAGGTGAACCGCTTCTTGGTACTTTTCGTTTTGTATGTCGACATTTTTAGCCATTTTATTTCTGTTTATTGCCGTTTATTTCCGTTATCCGGTCTGAACAGATGATTTCCAGTGCCTTGCTCTCGCTCACACTCTCGGCTTTGGCGACCTCTGCCAACGCCTCGTCGATAACAGTTTTCTGCGGATTGGTAACGTTGAAACTTATAAGGGCAATGGTCTCTCGATGGGCATTGATGTCTTTGCTTACCTTGCCGACCTTTACACCTTTGGTCTTTGCAAATGCGGTAACTGCTTTTATAAATTCATCGGCGGCTTCTTTCGGGTCTTTGTCGACGATGAAGTTCAGGGCGACAAAGTTTTCTCTTTCAGCGTTCTTGAGCTCAATCATTTTCTTTTCGATCTCGTCTTTCACGAGGTCGAGTGCGTCTTTAACATTCACGTCCTCCTCGCCGAGGTTGCTTGCGATCTCTTTTATCGAGTAGCCGTTTTGTGTCAGCTCGTATGCGAGCTTGCCGAGTTTGAGTTGCTGGTTGGACCCGTGAATGTTGTCGGTCAATCCGTAGAGCTTGGCTTCGTCCTCGCTCTTGAATTCGTGGACGTTCGCTTCGATCTCATCGTTGCCGAGTTCGCCGAGCACTTTCCATGTGTGGTAACCGCCGACGATCACATAGCCGTCTTTGACTTTCATGTTCGGCCAGACACCGACTTGGATAGGCTTTGTCTGTCCGTATCGAGTCAGGGCTTTTTTGAGCGACGCAAATTGACGTGCATTCATCTCGTTGGGATTCCAAGAGTTCGGAACGCATTCCTTAATTTTCACCGTCTTGATTTGTGTCTTTGTTTTCGTCATAGGGTTACGATCATGTACTCAATGTTGTCGCTCTGGCCTCGACCACCGGCGTTTGATACCGACCATTTGTGATCGAGTATCTGCACTTCCGCCTTGCGGTGCTTCTGCACCATTGCCAGCAATTTTTCCGGCTTCACGCCGATATCCTCTTTGTTTTGGCCGAGCGAGATAACCCATTGAGGGATATGCTTGGCCGCTTCAAACATTCGTTCCAGAAAATCATCGGCGACTTTGTTTGAGAATCCGCTGGGCTTGTTATCCAGCTTTTTGCCGACGAGTAGGTTGTCTAAAATCCCATACTCAACTTCGTAGGCAGAAGAGCCAGGATAAGGAGGATCAAAATAAACAACATCACCTTTAACAGTCTTGAGGAAATCAAACACGTCCTTTTGGTGTATTTCATTGTCTTGATGGTTGTCGAAAATTCCATGATTGACCTCATCTTTTAATTTTTCCAAAGTCATCATCGGGTTTTGGATCATCCGCAGATTCTTTGGTGCGTGCGATTTGGATCGCAGTGGCCACTCCCACTTGCGAGCTTCCAAGTCGAGCGTGTCCCGGGTGTGCGTGAACTTTCCGAACTGTCTGCAGGAGAGAATGAATTTAATGATCAGGTGCAAGAGGAGATATCGTTTGGTTTCGTTTTCCACTTGCCGTGCGGCCGTCACGGCATTGTCGAGAAAGTCTGCGATCTTGCTGGTGAAAACTTTCGGGCAGTAATTCTTTTTTATAAATCCATCGTGCTTGGTCTCTATGAACAGTCTCGCCAAGTCCTCGCTCTCCAGCTTCACGCTGTTGTTGGTGATGATGGCTTTTCCGATAATCATTGATCGGTAGGCGATGTCGTTTGCAATCACTTTGTATCCTTTTGCTTTGGCGTAGAGGCTCACTGATCCACCGCCGAGAAAGGCGTCGATAAAGACTCCTTCTGTTTTCTTGATCGGCTTAAAAATATATTTGACCAGCTTTCGCTTGCCGCCGAAGTAACTTGGTAATGCTTGAAATTTAGAAAACATATAATTTTATTCCAGCTCTCCGACACTCCTACATCCGCTGTGAAGTTTTTTTAGTACTCAAAGCCCGTGAGCCTTAAGAGTGTGAGGTCGATCACAGCTGGTGGATGTTCGACCTGGGGAGTATCAGAGAGCTGGAAACAATCGGACAACGAAAAAGGGCTCGTGACCTTTCGCAATTAAGCGATTGGTCACGAGCCCTTAAACTCGGAATCCCTTTCAGGAATGCCCCTTGAGGCATTAAGTTATTCGATTGTTAAATTATTATAGCACCTCGAATATTTCCTACACAAGAGGCTTAGAAATATGCACCCTGTGCATAACTTTAAAGGTTTCTATTTCTTGTATTCCAAAATATCTCCGGGCTGGCATTCTAACGCTTTGCAAATCGCCTCCAACGTTGATAGCCGGATAGCTTTTGCTTTGCTGTTTTTCAAGACAGAAATATTGGCCATCGTGATGCCGACTTTCTCGGCGAGCTCGGTGACGCTCATCTTCCGCTTCGCCAACATGACGTCGATGTTAATGATGATTGCCATAGTGTTAAACGGTTAAGTCGTTCTCAGACTTGATATCTACAGCACTTTGCAAAGTCCTTTCAAACACGGCCGCGGCAGTGGCGATCACAATCGAACCAAAGGTGATGAAAACGCCCATCATGACACCACCTGCGGCATCGTCACTGCCGTGGGTCAGCATGATGAAAATTTCTTCCAACACAACAAAACCAATGATAGCCAATGCGCAGTATTTGATCGTCCGTAGAGCGTTCACGGCTGGTTGCGAGAATACTTTATTTTGTCCTGCATATCCCAGAACTTTGATGGCCTGATAAAGTGCCACGAAAAACGGAATAGACCCGATGTACACCAACGCCATAAAGGGATCGAGATACACATCAAAGAATGCCTTGTGCGCGTTCACGCCTTCGAGGTGGGGCTCCCAAAGAAGGAGGGCAAGAGCACCAATGCCGACGAGCACGATAACTATCTGAAGAAACATTGTTGAGCTTTTTTTCATAAAATTATGTCGTGTTTATTAATGCTTATAGCTTAATCTATCGGTTATCGTTTGTCAATATGTATTTATCGTTATTTGTGGATAATACCTCATTAAGGTAAGATATATCCCTCTCCACAGGCTGGGACTTGCATTTACTCATATAATCCCATATAATCACATATATAACCTATATGATTAAATCTATGGACGACATTACCAACAAGTTCGATCACAGGATCAAAAATCCTGAGCCGCACATCGTCGCTCTCTTGGCTGAGATCGATGGTATTCGAGGTGAGTTTAAGTCGGGTCTGCGAATGACTCCGCAAGCGATCACTAGCTTGAAACAATCAGTGCTTATTACTTCTGCCGGTGCATCCACTCGTATCGAGGGTGCGAAGCTCACCGATGAGGAGGTTGAGAAAATTATGCAGGGACTCGCGGTCTCTAAATTTTCCGATCGTGATTCTCAAGAGGTGCAAGGATATCTTGAAGTGCTTCAGAACGTATTTGATGCTTTCCAAACTCTGCCACTCCGCGAGAGCATCATCACGTCGCTCCACAATCAGCTTCTCAAATATTCTCACAAGGACGACACTCATCGTGGTGGCTACAAAAAGAAAGAGAACACGGTCGGCGTACTTGGACCCGATGGCAAAGTCGCCAAGATCATGTTCGAGACCACGCCGGCATTTCTTACTGCAAAGGAAATGCAGGAGCTTGTTGATTGGACGATCGATGCGTTCGAGAAGAATCGCTTTCATCCTTTGCTGATCATCTCCAATTTTGTAGTTGAATTCTTGAAGATCCACCCATTTGAGGACGGTAATGGTCGCTTGTCTCGCGTACTTACAAACCTTTTGCTTTTGCGCTCCGGATATCAGTTCGTCCAGTATGTCTCGCACGAGCAGATTGTTGAGCGACGCAAAGACGAGTACTATCTCGCACTTCGTAAGTCTCAAGAAACATTCAAGACCGACCACGACACTATTTCGCCGTGGCTTAATTTCTTTTTGTCAGTCGTGCGTGAGCAAGCAACAAAAGCTCTTGCGTATCTGCAAGATGAAAAAGTTGAGGATACTCTTTCTCCTAAACAATATGAGGTCTGGAAATATCTCTCATCCGTCGGCGAGGCCGCTCCGGGAGATATCGCTAAAGCTACCGGCGTTGTCGGCGTTACGGTTAGTCAGGCACTGGAACGATTGATCGAGCTCGGCTTGGTCAAGCGTGTCGGTCGCGGCCGAGGGACCCGGTATATCAAATTATAAATTAACCACTATCAGGAAATCGCCTATGAAAAACGTTGAACACAAAAATGATGACGGAAAACGATATCTCAAGAAATATGAGATCGTTGAAACCGATGTAGAACTCCCGATACAGGGGCAAGTTCGTGATCCGGAAGACCTGTATAAATTCCTCAAAGATTTGGAAGACGAAACAGTTTCCAAAGTGATTGGAATTTACCTCGATGAGAGAAATCTGTTCCTCGGGCATCAGGTCTTTCTTGGTTCCTCCCCCAAGAACCTCGACACGCAGATGCTCTGGCATTACTACTCTTTGTTTCTTGCTAAGAAGTTTATGATTCTGATCAATCATCCCGGCTCTGTTGATCCGACTCCGGACGAGGCCGACAAAAAACTTATGCGAGCACTCCAAGCAGACTCGCAGGTTTTGTCGTTCAAGCCATTCTTTGAAGATTTTATTATCGTTGCGAAGAAGTCGTACTTCAGCATGGCAACGAATGACGGTACGGCATGCCGATGCGGTCATCAGGAATATATTCCTGCAGAGTAACTACAAAATATATGTCACTTTTAGATAACGAAAAACGAGACATCATCAAATACCTTGAAGCCGACAAGCCATTGCCGGAAAAGTATCGCTTCTTGCTATTCGAAGATAAGCGAGAGATCGAGCTTGTTTGGAATGGAAAAACAAATGAAGTCACCAATGTTGTTTTGCCATTCCAAGTAATCGAGCAGGTTGACGAGCCACGTAACGAGAAAGAGACCAAACTCCAGCGCACATTGTTTGATATTGATACACGTGGTCGCCAGCTGAAAGGTTGGACTAATAAGCTTATTTGGGGAGACAACAAACTAATCCTCTCTAGTTTGAAGAACGGCCCCCTTCGCCAAGAGATTGAGGCGCAAGGCGGCATCAAACTGGTCTATATCGATCCGCCCTTTGACGTGGGTGCTGACTTTTCAATGAACATCGAAATTGGTGACGAGGAATTTACCAAGAAGCCAAACGTGCTCGAAGAATTGGCATACCGAGACACATGGGGCAAAGGTGCAGATAGTTTCGTTTCCATGATCTACGAACGACTCGCGCTGATCCGTGATCTGCTTGCCGAAGACGGTAGTGTTTATGTGCATTGCGACTACCGGCTTACGCATTACATTCGCACGGTCATGGACGAACTCTTTGATAAGAGCCGATTTTTGAATGAGGTTATTTGGCAGGGTGCCGTCGGTGATACCTCGGCAAAGAATAAAAAATATATCAAGTCGCACGACACCATTTTCTTGTACTCAAAATCTGATTCCTATATCTGGAATGAGGTGTTTCAAGAGTACGGAGAAGCAAGCAATAGACTTTATAAAAACGAAGACGAAAAAGGTAAGTTTCAAATGATTTCAGTAGACAACCCCGGCGGCGGCGGTTACATCTACGGTTTTGGCAAAGGAGAAAAAATGCCAGCGAATGGTTATCGAATGCCGAAAGAAACTGCTGACCAGTGGATCAAAGAAGGCATCATGATTGTGGAAGCTGGAAAAGTACCACGACGCAAACAATATATGAACGAGAGTGGTGTTCGATGCAAGGATGTGTGGAATGATATTTCATCCTCGGTTTCTAAAGAGTACCCAACTCAAAAACCCGAAGCACTGCTCGAGAGAATTATAAAAGCATCATCGAATGAGGGTGACATTGTTGCAGACTTCTTTTCAGGTTCCGGTACGACTCTTGCAGTGGCAGAAAAACTTGGACGTAAGTGGATCGGCAGTGATATTGGTAAGTTCGGTATCCACACGGCTCGCAAGCGCATGATCGGTGTTCAGCGTGAGCTTAAGAAGCAGGATAAAAACTTCCGAGCGTTTGAAATTCTTAACCTCGGCAAATACGAACGCCAGCACTACATCGGCGTTAACCCCAATCTCCGGGAGGAAGAGAAGCACAAACAGCTTGCTAAAAAGGAAAAAGATTTTGTGGCTCTCGTTCTCGGTGCTTACAAGGCAGAATCTTTTGACGGCTTCAAGACCTTTCACGGCAAGAAAAACTCTCGCTTGGTTGCAATTGGCCCCATCAACTTACCGCTTTCCCGTTTGTTTGTTGAAGCAGTGATTAAAGAGAGCATCGAGAAGCAGATCACCAAAGTCGACATCCTCGCCTTTGAGTTTGAGATGGGACTGTTCCCTAACATTCAAGAAGAGGCAAAAAGCAAAGGTATCGACCTGGCGCTCAAATACATTCCTCGGGATGTGTTCGATAAGCGTGCAATCGAAAAGAATCAGGTCGTATTCCACGATGTTTCGTACATCGAAGTGAAGCCGATCGTGAAAAAGGGAGCGGTAGCAATTGAGCTTACAGACTTCTCAGTGTTCTATAACCAAGACTCTCTCAAGGAAGTCGAGGAAAACCTCAAAGCCGGTGGCAAGAAACTTATAGTTGAGAACGGCCAGATCATCAAGGTTGCCAAAGACAAGGATGGCATTCTCACACGCGAACTGCTCACTAAAAAATGGACTGACTGGATCGACTATTGGGCAATCGACTTTAACTTCGAGAGCAAGAAAGAAATCATCCGCATCAAAAAGGAAGATAGCGACGACTTCGAAGAGGTTTGGACCGGCAGTTATGTGTTTGAAAACGAATGGCAATCATTCCGTACTCGAAAGGATCGCAATCTTGAGATGACCAGCACTCCCCGAGAGTTGGAAAAGGGCAAGCGGAAGATCGCAATCAAGGTCGTAGATATTTTCGGTAACGACACCATGAAAGTGGTTGAAGTAACAGTATAAATTTATGGCATTACACCAAAAATTCCCAACCTCCCCATACGATATTCTTGATCCAGCGATTCGTTGGTTTCCAGCTGATGAAAATCTGCGAGAAAAAGGATATGAAAAGTTGCTCCCTCCACTGGTCGCCGAGCTCCGCAAAAAAGTCCGAGACTGGCGGCTGGCTGATTATGAGGGTGCAAGCGATACAAGCCGAGCACTTTTGAAGTGGTGGTTTTTTAATGACCACCCAATGCAAACGCCTACCGGTGAGACGTTTCTTTTTCAGTATTACTTTGCCCAGCGTGAGGCGGTAGAGACGATCATCTGGCTGTATGAAGTCGCCAAGGCTCGGGACAAGTACGACCTTATTCGCTTTGACGTTTCCGGTGCAGTATCACCAGCCATGTTCGATGAGAGTTGGACTCGGTATGTGGTAAAGATGGCCACAGGTTCAGGTAAGACAAAAGTTCTCTCGCTTATCTTGGCGTGGAGCTACTTCCACAAACTCTACGAGGCAGACTCACTGCTCGCTCGCAATTTCTTAGTGATCGCACCGAACATCATCGTACTTGATCGTATTCGAGCAGACTTCGACGGTCTCAAGATTTTCTTTGAAGATCCCGTACTTCCCGACAATGGCTATCAGGGTCAGGACTGGCGCAATGACTTTCAGATGACGCTTCACATTCAGGATGAGATCGGCAAGGTACAAAAAACGGGCAATATTTTTTTGACCAATATTCACCGTGTTTACGAAGGTGCTACGGAAGCATCGAGTTTTGATGATCCAAACACTACTGACTATTTCCTCGGCAAAAAGCCAGCTGGTACGACGAACGAGTCGAAGCTCGACGTTGGCGATATCGTTCGTAACGTGGATGAGCTTATTGTTTTAAACGATGAGGCGCACCACATTCACGATCCGCGCTTGGCATGGTTCAAGGCTATTGAGGATATCCATAACCGGCTCAAAATGAAAGGAGGCCAACTTTCACTGCAGATAGATGTCACCGCTACTCCAAAGCATAACAACGGCTCTATTTTCGTCCAGACTGTCTCCGACTATCCGCTCGTAGAGGCAATTCACCAGAACGTGGTCAAGCACCCGGTGCTTCCAGATTCTGCTAGTCGCGCAAAACTGCAGGAACATAAAACCTCAAACTACACCGAGAAGTACAAGGACTATATTCACCTCGGTTATTTGGAATGGAAAAAAGTGTACGACGAGCACATCAAGCTCGATAAAAAGTCGATATTGTTTATCATGACCGACGACACTAAGAATTGTGATGAGGTGGCGACGTATCTTGAAAATACCTACCCCGATCTCAAAGACGCCGTCCTCGTAATTCATACTAAAGACAACGGCGAAATTTCGGAGAGCGTCAGCGGTAAAAAAGAGGAGGAATTGAAGCAGTTACGTCACGAAGCTAACTCTATTGATCGGCTCGATAGTCCACACAAAGTCATCGTGTCGGTATTGATGCTTAAAGAAGGCTGGGACGTTCGTAACGTCACGACCATTGTCGGTCTGCGTGCGTATAGCTCTAAGAGCAACATTCTCCCCGAGCAAACTCTCGGCCGTGGTTTGCGCCGCATGTACCGTGATCCAGACTTAGGAGAAATGGTCAGCGTTGTTGGTACGGATGCGTTCATGGATTTCGTGGAATCTATCAAGAGCGAGGGTGTTGAGCTTGAGCATCGCAAAATGGGAGAAGGCACGGGACCTAAAGCTCCTCTTGTTGTTGAGATCGACCGCGAGAATATGAAAAAAGATATTGAGGAGCTGGAGATTGAGATCCCGGTACTTACCCCTCGTATCTATCGTGAGTATAAAAATCTTTCAGAGCTTAATGTCACCAAATTTCCACATCAAAAAATTACCACCAAAGAGTTCACCGATGAGGAAAAGCGAGAGATCGTCTTTCGGGATATCACCAGTGGCGACGTAACACATAAGACCGAACTTGATAGTAATTTTATTCCAAACTACCAGAGCGTTGTCGGCTACTTTACGCAGGTCATCATGAAAGAGCTCAGGTTGGTATCTGCATACGACATTCTCTACGGCAAGGTTAAAGAGTTTATTCAGGATCATCTCTTTACCAAGCCCATTGAGCTGGAGAATCTGAACTCACTTCGTAACCTCTCAGAAATTGAGGCATCTCGTACCATCATTGAGACATTCAAAAAAGAGATCAATGCTCTTACTGTTTTGGATAAGGGCGAGGCCGAGATCAGGGACTATATCAAAATCAGCAAGAGCCGTCCGTTCGTGGTTAAGGATCAGGGATATATCGTTCCTAAAAAGAGCGTGTTCAACAAAATCATCGGCGATAGTCACTTCGAGCTGGAGTTTGTCAGCTTCCTTGAGGGATGCGAGGACATAGTTTCGTATGCAAAAAATTACTTTGCCGTGCATTTCAAGATCGACTATCGAAATGCCGACGGAAGTATTTCCGATTACTATCCGGACTTCATTGTGAAAGTTTCGGCAAAGGAGTATTGGGTTGTTGAGACAAAGGGTCGAGAGGACTTGGATGATATCGAGAAAATAAAGCGTTTGGCGCAGTGGTGTGACGACGTAAACGCCAATCAGAAAAACGCCAAGTACGGCATGCTTTATATAAAGCAAGAAGACTGGGAAGCCCAACAGCAAAAGCCACGCAACTTCGGAGAAGTCGTCCGCGGGTGGAATAAATAAACTCCTGTGGCTACCACACTTATCAAAAAAGCAGAGAAGCCGAAAGTCGATACATTCAAGACTTGGCTAGAAGCAAAGCCCCACTGGGAGCAGTATTTGTGGCGACTACATATAGAAAAAGGCACTCTTGAAGAAGCCGACATCGAAAAAGTTTACCAGTATCTCTTGGAAGACTCTGGCGTGATCGATATGGCATCAGGCAGAACATCCATCGTGTTTCCCGCTCTTGATCTAAGCGATGCCGAAGCACCCAAGACTAAGATTACTCTCGATAAGATCGAGAAGTTGAAAGACGTGAACGCTATCGATGACGGAAGCGTTATTGAATTTGGGAAAAGACTCACCATCATCTACGGCGACAATGGTGCTGGTAAATCCGGAGTTGGACGGCTTTTCAGCAATGCGTGTCTTTCAAGAAAACCGCGACAAATGTTGCCGAATGCACATAAGGCATCATATCCAGCTCCAAAAGCCACCGCCGATTTCCATATATCAAACCCGACCGGCTCAAGCGTAATTAACTACACGTTTGGTCAGGTGCATGAGGCACTCAAGTCTTTCTCAGTGTTTGATCATGAATGTGCTCTGATCCACCTCAACAACGAGAACAAGGTTGAATTTGTCCCAGCGAAAGTAAAGATTTTTGATGATGTTTTTAAGAGCATCACTGCTATTGAGGCGAAACTGCAAGAAGAGGTGGACGCAATGCGACAAGACGATCCTGCCGAGGGTCTATTTACTGATACATCACTAGTCACAACGTTTCTAGATTCTCGCTCCTATAAGACTACCGACAAGCAAATCGACGATGCTTTGAAATTTACGCCCGGAGATAAAACATTGCTTGCTGAAAAGAAAAAAGAGATCGCAAAGAAACAGAAGCAGGACGTATCAACACAAAAAAGACTGCTTCAGGAAGAGTGCAACGATTTAACCGATCTCAAAAATGCACTCACTCCAAAAAGCGTGACTCTTTCCAAAGCAAAAGCATTGGAGATTAATGCCTTGATAAAAGAAATCAGGGAGAAAAAAGATATCGCCGATAAACTCAGCGTGAAGAATTTTGATTTTGCGGCTTTCAAACACGTCGGAAGTGTTGAGTGGAAATCTTTAATTATTGCGGCTCAAAAGCTCCACGAAAAGGAGAAAGTATCTAACGGCGGCGTTGAACCGGATCACTGCGTCCTTTGTCGCCAAGCACTTACCGGCACGGAAAAAACGCTCTTTGGCGAGTACTGGAAATTCCTTAAGGGTACGGCCGAGAATGAGCTGGCAACGGCTCGACGCACTCTTGCATCGTCATTGGACGCGCTCCAGCGAATAAACACCAGCTGGCCGACATTTTCGGAAACGGAAGCGGCCGTTAAGATTCTCAAAAAAGATGCACCGGCAGATCTCAAAAAGATAAAAGCCAGCTTTGATGGTCTGAAAACCCAACTTATAGAATGGATCGGACACATGAAGAAAGAAGAGGATGTAACCTACACCGATGCAAAGATCGACTTGGACCCGATTACTACCTTGATTGCGGATAAGAAAAAGGCAGAGGGCAAGCTCGTTGACCCTACTCCGGCTATCCGAATCCTCACTGGAGAAATCGGCCACCTTGAGCAGAAACAACAAGCATCTCGCATAATTCCAAAGATAAAAAAATATGTTGCGTGGTTGCGCTGGGAAAATGCGACCAATGTCATTAATCTCCAGACAATACGAAGCAACACCACTCGCAAACAAAGAGAGCTTATGGACGAGCTGGTGATCTCTGAGTACGTCAAGGTTTTCAATAAAGAAACAGCCGATCTTGATTGCGATTTTGGACTCAAAGTTGTGCCACACGGCCGTGACGGTGGAACGGTCAAAGAGTTGAAGCTTGAATTCGCACGAGGCCACAATCCGAGCGAGATTTTGAGTGACGGAGAACAGAGAGTAAGTGCTTTAGCTGACTTCCTCACTGAAGCAAAACTCGACAAAAATAATTCTGGCATCATCTTTGATGATCCGGTCAATTCTCTCGATCATGATCGACGAAGCATTATTGCCAAACGTCTGGTAGAAGAAGCAAAAGAACGTCAGGTGATTGTACTCACTCACGACATTGTTTTTCTGCTCGATCTGCAGTTCTATGCTGATGCCGAATCGGTTGAGCACAGCTCTTTGTCGATGAGACGTAGTGGAGATAAGGTCGGGCTTATTAAGCCGGAGCTTCCTTGGATCGCATTGAGTGTCAGCAAAAAAGTCGGATACCTAAAGAACGAGCTAGGAGCTTTGCAGAAAGCCGAAAGTGGTGACGCCGACGAGTATCGAAACAAGGTCAAGCTCTGGTACATGCTTCTGCGAGAGGCGTGGGAGCGCGCCGTTGAGGAGCGTTTGTTCAAAGGTGTAGTCCAGCGTTTTAACAAGGCCGTAATGACATTGAAGCTCGCCAAGGTGGAAGTTACTCCGGAGTTGATAAAAGAGATAACCGATGGAATGAGTGAATCGTCAAAATGGCTTCATGATATGGCGGCAGGCGTAAATCCGGCCCGACCTAAAAACGCCAAACTGGTTGCGGAGCTCGCATCGCTCGAAGGATTTATAAGTAAAGTGAAGCCAGATTAAATTTATGTCTGAATACTACACACCACAAAGAGTAAGAGGTTTATACGATCCGGCATCACCGGAGCCGTTCAAGTTGTCACGTTCAAAGATCGATCTTTCTTTGGAGTGTCCTCGCTGTTTCTACTACGACCGCAAGCTTGGTGTCGGTAGACCACCGGGCTTTCCATTCGCTCTAAACTCAGCAGTCGACCATCTCCTAAAAGCCGAATTCGATATCCATCGTGCCAATGGCACAAAGCACCCTCTTATTGAAAAGTATGGAGTCGACGCACGGCCGATTCCTCACGAGCAATTAGAAAAGTGGCGACACAATTTCACCGGCATTCAGTATCTACATCCGGCAACAAACTTTCTAGTGTTCGGTGCAATTGACGATCTCTGGCAAAGTCCACAAGGAGAATATATTGTCGTCGATTACAAAGCGACTTCCAAAGCTGAGGACATTACCGAGCTCAACAAGGAGTGGCAGAACGGCTATAAGCGTCAGATGGAAGTGTACCAGTGGTTGCTTCGCCAGAATGGTTTGAAAGTTTCCAGCACCGGTTATTTCGTTTACTGTAACGGTAAGTCTGATCGCGTAGCGTTCGATGCGAAGCTCGACTTCGACATCACATTGATTCCATACACTGGCGATGATTCGTGGGTGGAGAAAGCACTCATAGACGCTCACAAGTGTCTCAATGGTGATGCGATCCCAGCCGGTAAGCCGGATTGTGATTACTGTCAGTACGTCGAGACAATAGGCAAATATCGATAGAATGGCTCACCTCGGGGACAAAGCTCGCCACAAGGGCAAACAAATGGCAAATCGACCGTTTCGCTTAAATAAAACACCGAGTAGAGCACTCGGTGTTTTTGGTTTTTAGATGTTTGTGATTAATTACTTCTGAACAACCTTTATCCATCTCACGACGGTAATATCTCCGGTTTTCTTGTCAAAGATACCAAATACTTTAACTTTGTCTCCTGACTTTATTTGTTTTAGTAAGATATTCTTCCCGCTTTTGGTAATAGTTGTCTTGCTACTTACGCTAATGGCCTTATCCTTGTTATCAAACAGTTTGGCGTTCTTACTCGTATTCGTGATGTGGATTGTTACTGTATCGGCAGTGACGGACGTAACGGTGCCCTTCAAAACGAATTTCGCCATCCCCACCACTTTCAACGGTTGAGTCGGGGTTGAGGCGGCGAAGGAAATATTTGGGGGGAGTACTGCAACACCGACGGCAAAAACACCAAGAACAGCGGTCAGTATTAAACTTTTCTTTAAATAATTCATTTTATTTAAAAACATAATTTAGGCTTTGAGCTCGTCTCCCGTTGACGTATAAATTCAGAGCGTAGGTGCCCTTGGGATACTCCCCGATACCTTTTTCAAAAGCAAAGTAGAAAGTGGTGACACCGGCTTTACTCACTAAGGCGACTTTCGAATCAACATACTTACCGTTTAAGTTTCGCACATAAGACAGCTTTGTATCTTTCGTTACATTTTTAAGCGTCAAGACAGCATACACGACTTTGTCGGTCTTTGAATTGAACGATGTTGCCACACCGGTAGCATTTCCTTTGGCATCAATACTGCGGGACATTACCGCTTTTACAATGGTCGGTAAGTTTGCCGGAACTTGCGTGGTAGGTGTAGCGGCAGGTTTATTTGTTTGCGTCTCCGCTGATGGAGAATATTTCGACGGCTGAACTGCGGTCGGCTTAAAATAATTTCCGCCGAAAACAAAAACTCCTGTCACAATTATGACCGCAACCGCACCGATAATGTAAATCGTTTTTTTATCCATATACTATTGATTGCCACTTGACCCCTCTAGTTGATCTTGTCCTTGGCTGGGAGATCCTTCTTGGTTTGTTGAAGATCCATTGTCGGGGATAGTTTTCTCGCCTTGTTGCTCATTCTGCTTTTCTCCTTCTTCCTGTGCTTGGTGCTCATTGATAATTTCTTGTGACTGTTCGTCAAGATTATTAGCATCGTCAACCTCATCAATGCCAGAGTTGTTTATGTCCTTATTATCCTCATTGACTCCTTGATTATTTTCGGCACTCTGTACATCGCCGTATTCGTCAACGCCTTGTTGGTTATTTTGCCCGTCTCCTTCGCCAGCTTCGCCGTCTTCACCATCAACCACTTCATTCTGTTGTCGTTGAGCTTCTGGATCACGATTGAGTTCATCTTTGCCTTTCTGTACATCGTTATCAAAGTCTTTATTACTTCCATTTGCTTCATTAACGCCTTGCTCGTGAGGAGTAGTGGGTGGTGGGGTTGTTTGTGCAAAAAGAGGGTGGGCAACAAACAAAAAAGCCGCCGCTAATGAGACGAGCGTTAGAGAAGGAAGTTTTTTATTGTAGTCACGATGCTTAAACATATGTTAATTATAACATAAATCTTTGGCAAAAAACAATGGTAAGGTTATCCACAGGTCTTTCTTCTGTAGGTAAATGACTTAAGCACCAGACACGAAGCTCGTCACGAGGGCAAACAAATGGCAAAAAGGGGCTAACACGTAGCTCCTTTTTGTTTTCGGTTCTCAAAGTGCTTGAGCTATTTCAGAATGCCGAGACCGGGACCTTTCTTTGGGTTGCGTTCATCTGTCACCGCCATAAGCTTGATCTCGACTCTGTGTTTGATGATCACCTTTACGGCTTTGTTGCAGTGAGGGCAACGCGTGGAGAATGAGGCCTCGGAATTGAAAATGGCATCTTTGAAGATGATCCTAGTGCAATGCGGACAATTGCCTATGTTGTTTTCCTCTCTGTCCATAGTTGTTTTTCCAGAGGTGGTCTGTTGCCAACCCGACGTTGTGCTAGGTTCCCGTTCCAATTGGCAATAGAGGCTCAAACGTCAAAGAACGGTTTATGCGCCATTCGGGCCCCGGCCTCAGATATCCTCGATCATAGTTAATTAATAATCGTCGCTGTCCGGGGTCGACTACTTCTCGGACGGCTAACGGCAAATTAGGTATCCTCCATTGCCACCCACTTCTCTCCAGTCCAGAGATGTTTGCGACCATCGATGATCTTGGTCTTTGGACCGTACATGGACATCTTTTGAACGAGCATCGACTTGAGGTGAGTAAAGTTATCCCCAGTTTTTTCATCGCGTGCGTAATTCTTTTTATTTAAATCTTTTTCTTTATTCTTGTTAGTAGTTCTGGCTGACTGATCTGACCGGTCAGGTTGACCGATGTGCCGGTCTGACTGACCGGTCTCATTTGAGGTCGGTCTATATGACCTATCTAATTTCAAAAGGTAGTACACGTTGTGGTAGCGTTGTCGGCTTTTGCGAATGATCTCCAGTTTGATGAGTTGCCGGATGCCTCTTTGCACGCTCGAGATGCTCGCACCGATTCTTTTGGCAATGTGCTTATGTGAGGGAAAACAAAAACCCTCCTGATTAGCATGTGCCGCCAGGCAGTTATAAATTGCGATGCCGATCGGCTTGATTTTCTCGCCGTACTCGTCGAGGAGTACTTTGTTGATCCAATACCAATCGCCATTTCTTAAATCTCTAACTTTTATTTTTTCATCCGACATGGCCACGAATAATAAAGGCGTGATCGACCTCACGGATCGCGCCTTATTCCTCCCTTCACGTCTGGCGCCATTGAGGGGAGAGTAAGGCGCCATCTACCATTCTCTGGATTTGGGCAGGGCTCGGTCGATGTTGTCCATCGCTCTACAAAAGTCCCGCCGCATAGTCGGATTCTCTAATTCGCGGATTGTGAAATTACTCAGCAGACTCTCCCTCCTCGCCAAGAGTTCTCTCCGGGTCGGAGGCTTCCGAGTCATCCGCTTCCAGATCCTCTGGGTAAGTCTCTTTATCAGGATTTTGGTTGTCATACTTTTTGATGTGATCTAAGTGATCCAATAGCATGAATGCCATGCGCTTGAATCCAGCATGGACACGCCAAACCTCTTGCTTGGTAGGCTCTCGGCCGAGGACATCGGCAAGAGCGGTCTTGGTAAGCTCAATGAGAACTTCCTCGTCCTTTGTTGGTTGTGACATGTGTTGCGATTCATAAGAGTGACCTCACACTTTTATTTATCTCGCATTCCTGTTCACGGCAGGAAGACCTCCTCGACTGTTGCCCCCAGCGCGAGGGCGATTCGCTGGGCAGTTTCGAGATTCGGCCGCTTTCGGCCGGTCTCATACCGACTGATCGCCGTGTTGTGCCGAAATCCGAGAATCCGAGCGAGCTGATATTGCGTCAGCCCCTTCTTGATTCGGAGATCTCTCAGTCGTATATTCGTTGGTGTTGTTTTCATATTGATTAGCTAATAGACCTCTATAGTCATATTAAGCAATTTTGCTTAACTGGTCAATATTAACACCTGTGGATAAGCAAAGTTGCTTAATGTTTGCTAATTTGCTATACTCCACTTAACAGGTCGCAACGTAGGATTAAGCAAAAAACAATAAATATGTCATTTGGCTCATATCTAAAAAAACAGAGGGAATCGAATAAATGGACTATAAAAGAGCTGGCCGAGCGGCTTGGTTTTTCGTCCAGCTACATCAGCCAGCTGGAGAACGGGACTCGTATCCCGTCCCAGAAACAGCTGGCCACTTTCGCTAAGGCCTACCAACTCCCTGAGGAGGAGGTCAGGAAGCAGTGGACTGAGGGGAAGATCCAGCAGGTCAGCATGGAGGGCAATTATAAATTTGATGTCGGTGAGAAGCGTGTGCAGGAAGCCACAACCAAACTTGAGCAAGGACTTGAGGAATTGAAAAAAAGTTTTTCGGGTGATGGTCATTTCAAATTGCCGGTGCTTGTGGCGATCCCGATTGATGATCTCGATGGTCATCTCAGTCGAACGAGTGATTTCGTTTTACTCCCCAAAGATAATGTTGTACCGGGTCATCGTGTGTTCGGACTCCGTGTATCCGATCTCACGCTCCCCGACGCAGGCATTCTCGCTGGAGACTTCATCATCCTTGATGCAGATATGAAGCCCAAGAACGGCGACATCGTGGTCATGAGCACTCCGGATGGTCTAGCAATGACTTACTACCACGAACGAGGCGAGCATCTTGAGCTCCGGCCGGAGAAGGAAGGATTCAAAAAGACCTACCATCTCACGGAGACCAAGATGATAGGTCGGCTGGTGTATCACATTAAGAAGTATTAACGAACAGGGCTCTCCGCAAGGTGAGCCCTGAGCCATTTTAGAGGATCAATAATAAACAAGAGGTCAAAAAATTATAAACAATTTCTAAAATCCCATGACAAATTATTTAATCTACGGCCGTGTTTCCACCACTCGTCAGGCCGAACGAGAATTGAGTATTCCAGCGCAGGTCAAAGCGTGCCAGAAGTACGGCATGGATCATAACTGGAATCTTTTGCCAGATGGTATCTATGAGGAAAAGGGCGAATCGGCTCGCACCACTGAACGTCCACAGCTTCAGAAGATGCTTCACCGAGCAAAGACCGATACAAAGGTCGACGTTATCTTGATGCACAAGTTGGACCGTATGTGCCGCAACGTCGCAGACTATGCGGCGATCAAGATGATGCTTAAGAAACACGACGTCCGTTTGATCTCGGTGGTCGAACAATTCGATGAGTCTTTCTCCGGAGAGCTGGTCGAGAACATCATGTCCTCAATTGCCCAGTGGACATCCCAGAACATCAGCTGGGAGGTCAGGAAGGGTCTCAAGGAGGCCGTAGAGCGTGGCAGGTTCCCCGGATACGCTCCAATCGGCTATATGAACGACCGGAAGACCAAGTCTCTGATCGTGGACAATGTCCGGGCTCCTTATGTGAAGCTCGGGTTCGAGCTCTATGCGACCGGCAAATTTTCTTATTACACACTCGGTGACGAGTTGGCAAAGCGTGGTCTCAAAAGTAAGGCTGGCAAGCGTGTATCAAAGAAAGGTGTTGAGCGGATGCTTCAGAATACTATTTACTACGGTCTGGTTAAAACTCGATCCGCTACGTGTCAGGCAAACTTTCCATCACTCATCACCAAGAAGATGTTCGACGACGTGCAGGAAATTATCGCCCAACATAATCACTACGCCGACCGGTCTCGCAAACACACCTTTCCACTTACCGGCTTCATGCGATGCGGTTACTGCGGTTCTATGTTGAGTGGTCAGGTGAAAAAAGGTCATCTGTACTATAACTGCTCTCACCGACGTGATGCCAAGTGTCCGGAAAGGAAATATACTCGATCTGAATTGATTGAGGATCAGGTCGTTGCGTATCTCTCGCACGTGCAGTTGCCATCTAAGTTCAAGACTGTCTTGGACGCTTACTTCCAGCACTTCGCACAAGAGCGTCTAACGCAGGAGGATAACGAGCGTAAGAGCATGAAGCTCGACTTAATCAGGGTGCAACAGCAGATCCGCAACATCGTGGTGGATCGCTCAAAACGCATCATAGACGCAGAGGTCTTTATAAAGATTCAGGACGAGCTCTTAAAGGAGAAAGAGATGTATCAGGATCGCTTGGCTGAGCTCGAGGGCAAGTCGGACAAATTCGTGCAGAAATTCAACGAGCTCTTGGACTTCACGGATCATGCCGATCAGGTGTACCAAAAGAGTGGCACGAGCCAGAAGCGAACGGTACTGAAGCTTTGTATTGAGGGCTTCACCGTGCAAAATCAAAAACTGACGCCGATATGGACGCCAGTCTTTGATGTTCTTATGGATTTACAATTGTCCAAATTCGATCCCCCAAAAGTCGTGGGCAAGGGCTCAAAAACCCTTGCCGTACCTAAGGTTCTAACTTGGACATCTGGCGGAGAGGGAGGGATTCGAACCCTCGATACGGTTTAACCCGTATAATGGATTAGCAATCCATCGCCTTCGGCCGCTCAGCCACCTCTCCTTTGTCTACTGCCTCTGGGTTATATCCTTTTTTGGACTCTTTATCCAGTTGTTGTATGGTTGCCGTAGTTCCGGACCAGTCAGACTGCATTGCGCGGTCTCGCCGGACGAGGAGGACTCATGGTTACGAACGCCATAATACAAGGGTCTATCATCGTTTCAATCTGTGGCGGTGCGCTCTTGGTCGCTGCGGCCCTGATTTACTTCAGCCCGCAAACGCAGGAAGTCGCCGTCCGCCACAGTGGCATGTTCGCCAGCATCGGCATGATGATCATCAGCGGCGTCGGCTTCGGCTTGATGTCGATCAGCGGCATCTTCCTGCTCGTCGGCGTCTCCGGCTTCCTCATCTCTATGGTATTTGCCGCAGAGGCATCCGAGGGTGAACGACGCGAAGCTCGCTGATTCAACGAGCGAGTGGTGCGCTAGGGCTATTGATCCAGCGCCCCGACACCGCTCACGCCGCCGACCGCTTGGTGGGGGGACGCCGCGTCGCTCCACCAGGCGGCGCGGCGGTCTTTTTATTAAGCTGTTGACGCTCTGCTCCGCGAGCGCTACGCTTCAGCCATGCAAAAGATAAAAATTGAACACCATACGGTCTCCGGCGGCCTGTGGATCGCGGCGGGGCTTTTTACTATCGGCTACCTGCACCTCGAGTTTTGGCAGGGCCTGCTCGCGCTCGTCATCTGGCCCTACTACATCGGCCAAGCGCTGAGTGCGCTTCAATAAATTCTGCGCAGGTTATCCACACGCTTGCCGCAAGGCAGTATTTTTTTCTGGGCTAGTTGGTATTGTTGTGGCATTCCTGAATGAAACTGAGATGGAACGAGATCAACTTTCTTTTTACGAAACTGAAAACGCAGCCGACGCGGTCTCGATTCTCTCGATACCACTTGAGCTGGGAAGCGATGAGCGCGGCCTCGCAGATGCGCCGAGGTATCTCCATGAGCACGGTCTTGAGAAGATGCTCGAGCATCTGGGGCGTGAGATAGCGCAGAGCGTCACCATTGCTGCCCCCAGGCCACGCGGCGTGGTGAGCGCCGGCACCATGAAAAATATCGGCGAGATCGTCTCAGTCGCGAAACGCTCTCGTGTAGTCGCACAGAAGGCCGCCCAGCGCGGTGATACTGTTCTTGCACTCGGCGGCGATCATTCCATATCGCTCGGCAGTATCGCGGGGGCCGCGGCTGCGCACCACTCGCTCGGCCTTATCTACATAGACGCGCATCCGGATTGCACGACCGACGAGACGACCATCTCGGGCAATGTCCACGGCATGATCGTCTCCAGTGCGATCGGGAAAGGTCACAAGATACTCACCGACCTCTTCCGCCGTACGATCCAGCCCGAGCATGTCCTCTACATCGGGATCAAGGACATTGATCGAGGGGAGCTTGACCTCATTCGCGAATATGGGCTCAAGCACTTTACGATGCTCGATATCGCCAAGCACGGCACCGGGCCGGTCTCGCGCGCGGTGGACGCACTCGCACAAAAAGTCGATAAAGTGTGGGTCAGCTTGGATCTCGATTCGATCGACGAGCAGGACGCGCCGGGCGTCGCGATGACGACACCGGGTGGTCTCACCCGCCGCGAGATCGTCTCGCTCGCGCATCATATCGGCAAGGTCTGCGACATCGCCGGCCTCGACATTGCCGAGATGCTTCCGGCAAAAGACAAGGAAGGAATGACCGCGCGACTGGCGATCGAGCTCATTGCGCGATTTCTGGGTGGGGAATACAGCTGGTACAACGAATACATGCAGCACTATCGGCAGATCAATGTGGCCAATGAGCAAGAGCGAGTAAAAGTCAGGCGCGCGCAAGCGCAAGGAGAGTGACTTCGACGCCGCAGGCGCGTAGCGGTTTGCCGGCGTTCAGCAGCGTTGCACCCGTCGTCGCCACGTCGTCAATGAGAAATACTTGCGTGTTGGCGAAGACGGGAGGATCGGACACTTCAAATGCGGCATCGATGTTCTTTATTCGTTCACTTCGGGGCAATTGTGTCTGCGGTTTCGTCGCGACACTCCGCGCGAGCGCGTGCGACGCGAGCGTGGCCACCGTGCCGTCGCGGAATTCCTGCGGCAGGGCACGGAGCACTATCTCTATCTGATTGAATCCGCGTTCGCGCGCCCGGCTCTTGTGCAGTGGCACGGGGACGATAAGCACTTTCTTCTGGGAAAAGAGCCGCAGCGATGCGATCTCCTCTTGCAGATATTCGGCAAGTACATCTGCGGCCAGCTTTGCCGCGTGCACCGAGCCGTCATACTTGAGCGCATGGATGAGGTCTTGCACGGCGTTTTCGCGGTAATCCATGAGCGTCGTGATGCGTTCGCCTAGAAGGTCATGCGCCGTTGGTATGAGTGGGATGTCCTCCAATGTGCGGCTCTTCGTCCGGGCACTGCGGGCACGCAGGGGGATGACGGCGTCCAAGATGTGTTCAAGAGCGGCCCGAAAACGCCACATGATAGAATTGTCGCATGGACTTGTCCCAAAAACACTGCGTGCCGTGCGAAGGGGGTGTCTTTCCACTCGCGCGGCAGGAATCAGAGCCGATGATGAAGGAAGTGCCTGGCTGGAAGCTTGCCGATGACGCACTCTCGATATCGCGCGACTTCACCTTCAAAAATTTTGCCGACGCGCTTGCGTTCGCCAACAAAATAGGCGCTATTGCCGAGGAGGAAGGTCACCACCCCGATCTCACCGTTTCGTGGGGGAAGGTAGGTGTGCACCTTTCCACGCATGCAATCGGGGGATTGTCCGAAAACGACTTCATTCTTGCCGCGAAGGTCGATGGGTTGATGTTATAATTTTTATGATGGCGTTTTCTCTACAGGGCTTGATGCAAGGCTTTTTGTCGCTGGGCAAACAAAAAGGCACGAGCTTTATTGGTGTCGATATCGGTGCGTCGTCTATCAAGGTCGTGCAGTTGCGGCTGGCGCGCGGCGCGGCCATATTGGAGACGTACGGCGAGATTGCGCTGGGCCCCTACTCGAAGATCCCGATCGGCAAGGCCGTGAAGTTGCCGCCGGAGGACCTCGCAAAAGCGCTCAATGACCTCATGCATGAGGCAAACGTAACCGCAAAAACATCAGGCATCTCTATCCCATTCTCATCCAGTTTGATCACGGTCCTCGACATGCCCAAGGTCGACAACGACCAGCTCAAGCGCATGGTTCCCATCGAGGCGCGCAAGTATATCCCCGTCGCGGTCTCAGAGGTGGCGCTCGATTGGTTCGTCATCCCGCGGGATGAGAGCGATCAGGGAGCATTCGACCGGATCAATCCCGAACAAGGCGCGGTCCACCCCAAGGGACAGGAGATACTGCTCGTAGCGATACAGAACAACATCCTACGCGCATATCAAGGGCTTGCCCAGGCATGTGGACTCGCGGCCGAATTCTATGAAATAGAGATATTCAGCGCGATCCGCTCCTCGATCGGCCATGGGCTGGCGCCTATCGTGTTCGTCGATCTTGGTGCAGCGACCACCAAGATCTACGTCGTCGAGCGGGGAGTGGTGCGCTTTACGCACCTGGTTACGGTGGGTGGCCAGCAAATGACAGAAACGCTCGCGCGCTCCATGCAGTGGGATTTCGAAAAAGCCGAGCGCGTGAAGCGCGAGCGCGGACTGCTCGAACAATCGGCGTACTCGACCGAAGAGAACGAGCGGATCAAGCAGGCACTGTTATCAACACTCACACGCGTGTTTTCGGAAGTAAGTAGAGTATTATTGAGCTACGGGCAGCGATACAATAAGAATGTATCGCACGTCGTCTTTGCCGGCGGCGGCGCTTCGCTCCCCGGCCTTTCCGACATGGCCAAGGCGACGTTGTCCGCGGAAGTCGAGATTGCGAATCCGTTCGCAAAAACGGAGGCGCCGGCTTTCATGGCCCCCGTTCTTCAGGAGATAGGACCGGGCTTTGCGGTTTCGGTCGGGCTCGCACTGCGCGCGCTCAGGCATGAGTAGCCATACTGTATGGAATCAGGGATCCAATCATCATTCATTCCTCGCGATGCGGGCCAGCCGCAAAAGATCCGGGTGGCGGGTTCCGGTGGCGTCGGCGATCTTCTATTGGTTTTGGGCATTGTGGCGCTCGCAGCTTCAGCCGCCCTTGCAGGCGCCGTCTTTTTGTATCAGCAATACCTCCGATCTTCGGCCGCGTCCGACATTGCACAACTCAAAACGGCAGAGCAGCAGTTCCAGCCAGCTCTCGTGCAGCAGCTGACCCGGCTCGACGACCGCATGCGTGCCGCTCAGACGATCCTCAGTACGCATATCGCACCGTCGGCATTCTTCGAGGTATTGAACCAGGTAACGCTCAAGACCATCTCATACTCCAACCTCGATTTTCAGGCCCCTGATCCGAATCACATCCAGGTCAAGATGCAGGGTGTTGCCCAGAGTGTGAATTCGATCGCCCTCCAAGATGACCTCATGAGTCAGAGCGGCGTTTTCACGAGTCCGATCTTCTCAAATATCGATCGACAAAAAGATGGTGTGCATTTCGATGTCACTGCGCTCGTCAATCCATCAGCGCTCAGCTTCAGCCAATTGACCGGAGGCGCGGCATCTGCTCAGCCCTTGCCACAGATCCAGCAGACCGTACAACCGGGGCCGCAAATGACTGATCGATCGGCTCAGCAAACGTCGCTACCACAACAGGATGTAGAGGGGCAAGCCATACAACAACAAACCTCCGCGAGCAGTACAGAGCAATAGCACTATGGGAAAGACACTCTTCGCACTCGTCTGTTTCGCACTCGCCGGACTCGTTTTCTTTTTCTATACGAAGCCCGCGTACGCAACGGTAGGCGATCTCCAGGCCCAGATCGCCCAATACCAGGAAGCACTCGACAAGGCCGCGCAGCTGCAAGCCCTGAAGCAGAAGCTTTTGACCCGCTTCAATTCTTTTGCGCCAGACGACGTGACTCGTCTACAGACATTTCTTCCCGATCATGTCGACAACATCGGGTTGATCCTTGACCTGGACTCCCTGGCGAGCCACTACGGCATGGCGCTCGAGAATGTCGACGTCGCGACCGCACAGAGTGCGACCGCGAAGCAAAGTGCGGTCGGTGCCATCGGGCCGAGCGCGCAGAAGTACGATTCTCTGACCTTACATTTTGGTACATACGGCACCTACGACAACTTCCGCGTGTTCATCACCGACCTCGAGCAGAGCTTGCGAGTCGTCGATCTCATAAGCTTGACCATTGCCCAGCAGAGCACTCCCGGCGCGACGGGGCCCTCCTCGAATTCCGCGTATCGTTACGATATGACGATCAAGACCTACTGGCTGAAATGATCACTATGGATTGGATACTCAAACACAAAATACTAGCGATAGCCCTCACCCTGGTGTTCGCCGGAGTGGTGTGGTACTTCCTTTCGGGGTCGGCATCTTCCGAGCCGGTTCTTTCGACTGATCAACCCGCATCCGTCCCTTCAGGTGCCGCAGACATGGTCGCCAGTTTGCTCGCTCTGCGCACCGTGTCGCTCGACGGTACCATCTTCTCCAATCCCTCGTTCCGGGCGCTCAAGGACTTCACCACACCCGTGGTACCCGAACCCGTCGGGCGACCCGATCCGTTCGCACCCCTCGGAGCGGGTGGGCAGGTCTCTGCAGGCGCAACGAAGAGTGCGCAGATCTTCGTGCCGACACGCTGAATCGCTATGGCCGATACGGCGAGTCCCGCCCCCGTCCCCGCTTCCAATCTCTCCAATGTTGAGGTGCCAGTGCGCGAGCTCGGTGACACCAAGGTCCCGTACGAAGTGCTTCGGTATGTGCCAGAAGAGTCAGCAGAACACTATCGTATAGCCCCACTCTCCATCACCGACAATGTCTTGGAAGTCGGTATGGTGGACACCGACGATATTCAGGCGATTGATGCACTGAATTTTATTGCGCGCGCCACCGGATTGCCGTTCAAGATATTCCGCATTTCGCAGGGCGATTTCGAACGCGTCTTACAGATGTATCGCGGATTGACCGGAGAGGTCGACCGCGCCGTGTCCGATCTTGAGACGGAACAACACGGGCGTAAGATCGAGAGTGGCGAGGCGGCGCCACTTGATCTTGATGACCCATCGATCGTCCGCGCTGCAGAGGTCAATATAAAAAATATCCAGGAAGATGCGCCGACCATCAAGATCGTTTCGACGATCTTGCGCTATGCGGTCGACGGTCGTGCATCTGATGTGCACATTGAACCCCAGCCGGGTGGTGTGCGTGTGCGGTACCGTGTCGATGGCGACTTGCATACGAGCGTGGTTCTTCCGCTTGCCGCGCACCGCGCACTCGTCGCGCGCATCAAGGTGCTTGCTTCTATACGTCTCGATGAACAACGCAAGCCCCAAGATGGCCGCTTCTCCGCCTCGATCGACAATCGTCCCATCGATTTCCGTGTGTCCACATTTCCGGCGTACAACGGCGAGAAAGTCGTCATCCGTATTCTCGATCGCGAGCAGGGATTCATCCCGCTCGACAAGATCGGTCTTACTCCGCGCAACCTCGACATCATGCGTCGTGCGGCCAAGGCACCGCACGGCCTCATCTTGATCTCGGGCCCCACCGGCTCGGGTAAATCGACGACGCTCTACTCCATGTTGACCGAGGTCGACCGCGAACGGAAGAATGTCCTTTCGCTCGAAGACCCGATCGAGTACTACGTCGATGGGGTAAATCAGTCGCAAGTGCGGCCCGAGATCGGCTACACCTTTGCCAGCGGTCTGCGCACCACGTTACGCCAAGACCCGGATGTCATCATGGTCGGTGAGATCCGCGATGCTGAGACCGCGCAGCTTGCGATCCAGGCCGCGCTTACCGGTCACCTCGTCCTCTCTACTATTCACACCAACGATGCGGTCGGCACGATCCCGCGCCTCACCGACATGGGTGTAGCACCCTATCTGATCGCGCCCGTGTTAGTAGTTTCCATCGCACAACGTCTCGTCAGGACGCTGTGCCCTGATACCGGCGCGCCGATCGGGATATCAGCGTCGGATCGCAAGGGGATAGAAGAGGATATGGTGTCCCTTCCCGAAAAATATCGATTTCCGATCCCTCAGACTGTGTACGAGCCAGAAAAGACGCCGACGTGTCCAACCGGCATGCGTGGCCGTATGGCGGTCTTTGAAGTGTTGGAAATGTCACCTGACATCGAGAACATCATTCTCGACAATCCGGTAGAGAGCCGCCTATGGTCTGCCGCGCGTGCGCAGGGGATGATGACCATGCGCGAGGATGCTATGCTGAAGTCGTTCAACAAACAGATCCCGTTCTCGGAGGTCAACACACTCTCATCGTTGTTGCTCGCCGGTGACGAAGATCCCGTACCAGCATCTGCAACAGTCAATACCACGAATCCCGTATGACCGATCAAGCTCCATCAACAACAAAGTCGAATATCCTGCTCGTAGACGACGACAAATTCCTCGTCGACATGTATGCCATGAAATTCCAACAGGCGGGGTTCAATGTACAGGCATGTCTCTCATCCGCCGACGCGCTCAAGGTGCTCCGCGGCGGTTTTCCCGCCGATGCGGTTGTTTTTGATCTCATCATGCCCGAGGGTGATGGATTTTCACTCCTTGAGACGATCCGCGACGAGAAACTTATCCCCGAAGCGGCCAAGATTGCGCTCACCAATGAAATGAGCGAAGAAGAGAGGACAAAGATAACGGGGCTCGGCGCTACGCGCTATATCGTAAAAGCGACCATGATACCCTCCGAGGTCGTGCAGAGTGTCCTTGAGACGATCGCGAAGAAAAAGGCGGTATAATTCCGGTATGGCAATGGATTATCCGACACTCCTCAAGAAGTATATCAATGTGGTCGCACACGAAGGCGCCTCCGACCTGCATTTTTCCACGGCAGCGCATCCCACGATACGCGTATCGGGTAATCTCGCGCCGATGCTCAAGGAGCCGGTTTTGGCGCCGGAGGATACGCTTGGATTCTTGAAAGTCCTTATTTCCGAAGCGCAGCTTAAGCGATTTGAAGCGCAGCAAGAGATCGATTTTGCGTATGCAAGCGATGACGGGCTCCGATTCCGCGGAAATGCCTTCATACAGCGCCGTGCAGTAGGGATCGCGCTGCGTCTCATCCCCAAGCAGATCAAGACCGTCCAAGAACTCAATCTTCCCGATAGTTTGCTTACGTTCGCACGAAAATCGCAGGGATTTTTCCTCGTCGTGGGACCCGTGGGTCAAGGCAAAACAACGACCCTGGCCGCGCTCATCGATCTCATCAATGCCGAGCGCATGGAGCACATCATTACGATCGAAGATCCGATCGAATATATCTTCGAGCCCAAGCAGTCACTCGTCGATCAGCGGGAAGTGGGCATTGATACCAAGGATTTTGCGACCGCGCTCACGTCGACCTTCCGCGAGGACGTTGATGTGATACTGGTCGGAGAAATGCGCGATCATCCCACCATGGCAGCCGCAGTCACTGCTGCCGAGACCGGCCATCTTGTCTTCTCGACGATGCACACCAACGACGCAGCGCAAACGGTCGATCGAATTATCGACACTTTTCCATCAGGTCAGCAGGACCAGATACGCCTTCAGCTCGCATCCTCGCTTGCCGGTATTTTCTCTCAGCGTCTTGTGCCCCGCATCTCTGGGGGGCTCGTCCCTGCCTATGAGCTCGTTATCAACAACAAGGCAGTAGCAAATCTGATCCGTGAGAAACGCACCTATGAGATCAATACCGTGATCGAGACCGGTTCGACGGAAGGCATGATCGATATGAACCGGTCGCTCTCCGAGCTCGTCTCACGCGGTGATATTTCGGTCGAGACCGCTTACCAGTTCTCGCAAAATCCGCTTGGGTTGGAGAAGTTGATGTAGTCATGGCCATATTCACCTACACAGCGCTCGATCAGGAGGGCAACAAGCGTGAGGGGACCATTGATGCGGTCTCGATGGACCTCGCCATCGCGGCCTTGCAGCGGCGCGGACTCGTGATCTCCGCAGTCGATCCTGAGCAAAAGAGCGGCGGCGGGTTCGGTCGCAAAATAACCATCTTCGACCGTGTTTCCGGGGCCGATATTGTGATGCTCTCAAGGCAGATGACGACGCTTTTTGAAGCTCAGGTCTCGGCATTGCGTGCGTTCCGCTTGCTCGCCGCTGAAGCCCGTACACAGAAGCTTGCCGGTATTCTCACTGAGGTGGGCAATGATATCCAGAGCGGTAGTACCATATCCGCCGCGCTTGGCCGTCATCCCAACGTTTTCTCGGCCTTCTACGTCAATATGGTGCACGCCGGCGAAGAGACAGGTAAGCTCGATGAGACGTTCGCATTCTTGGCCGACTATCTCGACCGCAATTACGAGATCACATCAAAGGCGAGGAACGCCCTCATTTACCCGGCGTTCATACTGCTCACATTCGGCGTGGTGATGGCGCTCATGATGACCATGGTGATCCCGAATCTGGCCGACATGCTTGCGCAGACAGGGCAGGCCGTACCGGTATACACCAAGATCATCATCGGCATCTCTCTCTTTTTCTCGCACTACTTTGTCTTCATCATGGCAATCCTCATCGCCGCCGTCGCGTTCCTCTTCCGGTACGCTAAAACGGCGGCTGGACGCGAGGTACTTTCACGTACGCGCCTGCAGATCCCGGCCGTGGGAGGGATCTATAAGAAGATATTCCTTTCTCGTATCGCGGACAACCTTTCCACAATGCTCAAAAGCGGGATCCAGATCCTGCGCGGACTCGAGATCACCGGTACGGTGGTCGAGGACCCTGTCTATGCAGGCATCTTGGCCGCTGCGGCGCAGGATGTGAAGGGCGGTATGCCGCTCTCTGATGCGCTGCGCAAACATCCGGAAATGCCGGGGATCGTCGTGGCCATGATCAAGATCGGTGAAGAAACGGGCAATATGGCCACTATTCTTGAAACGATGGCGCGCTTTTATCGCCGCGAGGTCAACAACGCCGTGGACACGCTCGTCGGCCTCATTGAGCCCTTCATCATCGTTGTACTTGCTGTCGGTGTTGCGGTACTCCTCGCTTCGGTGCTCCTCCCCATATACAATATCGCCTCGTCATTCTAGACAGGATTTTTGGGTTATCCACAAGCTCTAAAAGAGCTCCCGATAGCAGGAAGTACAATGTGGCTACTATGTCGAGTCCCAGAGAGCGCGGGTTTACTCTTATCGAACTTCTCGTCGTCATTGCTATCATCGGGCTCTTGGCCTCTGTCATATTGGCATCGCTCGGTTCTGCGCGCTCTAAAGGTGCCGATGCGAAGGTAAAGTCGGAGTTGCGTGCCATTCAGACTCAGGCCGAGATCGCTGCATCCAATTCAGCGACGGGCAATTCATATACTGCGGTATGTTCTGATGCGATCATCATCACGCAAATGACCCAGATCGACAGTTCCGTATCGTCGGGCGCACACTATTGCAATGCCAGCGCTACGGATTATGTGGTCGCGGGCAAGCTCACGACGGGCTCATGGTGCGTTGACGCTACGGGTGCGTCTAGAGCAGTGGCCACACTTCCGTCTTCGGGTACTACCTGTCCGGCATCATAAGTGGTTATCCACACGGTTTCATCGCCGAGGAAACGAACGGTATACAATGGACGGCATGGACTAGAGCCGATTATCCATTATAAATTTTATGTATCTGCATGATTAAAGTATCAAAGAGCCGCGGACTTGTCCTGAGCCAGTCGAAGGGCTTTACTCTGATCGAGTTACTGGTCGTCATCGCCATTATCGGCATCCTGGCTTCAGTTGTCTTGGCCTCGCTCAACAGCGCGCGCGGTAAAGGCGCTGATGCGGCGGTCAAGGCCGACATCGAGGGTGTCCGCACCCAGGCAGAGGTGTCATACAGCAATGTCGGCAGCTACAGCGGTGTGTGTACAGACGCGACTATCGTCAGTCAGATGACCGGAGCGGCGAGCGCAGCGGGTATCGCGTACTTGCTTGTACTGCAGGGCACGGCGGGAGACGCTACGCACATCGCGTGTCACATCGCTACGGGTAACGATGCCTATGCGGTGTCTGCTCCCATGAAGACAGCTGGTCAGTATTGGTGCGTCGATTCGACCGGCAAATCCGGTGAATCAGCCACAGCGCTCGGTGCGTCGGTGACCGTGTGTCCATAGGTCCGGATTCCTTGATAGCAAGGAGCAAAACATCCCGCCTCAAATGCGGGATGTTTTGCTTTTATCCCCACGTTCGTTGTGGGTCGCAGTGAAGGGGGATATAATTGACCGGTGCGGATACAACGATCACAGCGGGGTTTCACTTTAATAGAACTGCTCGTCGTTATCGCCATCATTGGTATCCTTGCCTCAATCGTCCTTGCTTCGCTCAACAGCGCCCGCCAGAAGGGCCGTGATGCCAAGCGCATCTCCGACGTGAAGCAGCTCCAACTTGCCCTTGAGCTCTATTACGACGGCTATGGCGCGTACCCGACGGCATTATCGAAGGCGAATTTGGTTGACCAGGGCTACATCTCTGTGATACCGACCGATCCGAACGTCAGTGGAGCGTGCATTGCTGGCACCGAAGCAAGCTGCTATGCCTATACGGCGCTCACCAACGGCTCGAGCTCGACGTGCACGAGGTATCATCTCGGTACGTCTCTTGAGGGATCGACCAATTCCGCACTTGCCTCCGATGTAGATGCCGCACCAAGTGGCAATGTATGCAGCGGCAGTGCCCAGGGAGCGAGCGACTTTACGGGTGTAGACAGTCCGGCGGCCAAATGTCGCAGTGGCGACTCTGGCGTTGTGTGTTACGACGCGACCCCATAACAGTGCTCCGCAATGTAAGCAAAAAAACCTCTCCGAATGAGGGGTTTTTCATGAGATACTTTCAGCATGACAGTGGTCGTATTCGGATCATTCGGTCTCATCATGGGTAGTTTTCTTAATGTCGTTATCTTGCGCTATGGAGAGCGCGGTATCAGCGGCAGAAGTGCTTGCGTTTCGTGTAACCAGACTCTGCGGTGGTTCGATCTGATACCCGTGGCCTCTTGGATCGTATTGCGCGGCCGGTGTCGGTATTGCAAAAAGAGCATTTCCTTCCAATATCCAATGGTCGAGGTGGCGACAGGCCTCCTTTTCGTCACGATCGGATCTACAGGCCTACCGCTCCTTGCTGTATTGATTGCACTCTCTATTGCCGCGCTCCTCGTCTGTATGTTCGTCTACGATCTGAGGCACACGATTATTCCGGATCGCTGGGCCTACCCGTTCTCCATGCTCGCGCTCACTCTCTCCTTTTTGATGCGTGGACCGGACGACTCACTCATCATACTGGCGCTTTCCGGTCCCGCTGCCGCACTACCGCTGTTTTCTTTGTGGGCCCTCTCTCGCGGGCAGTGGATGGGATTCGGTGATGTGAAGCTCGCCTTGGGTATGGGATGGTTATTGGGCTTTCCATTCGGTGTGCTGGCAGTCCTTTTGGGATTCGTTATTGGTGCCATCGTCAGTGTTGGTGTACTCCTCCCGCTCCCGGTATATGTGCGAGCATTGGCGCGTTTTACCCAGCACCACTCGTGGCGCGCGAGTGGTGCTGGGTTTACAATGACGAGCGAAGTTCCATTTGGGCCGTTCTTGATCGCGAGCACGTTCATTATTTGGTTCGCACTTATGTATCATGTCCCCATACCGATTTTTTCCCTCTATGGATGAACGACGGGGGGATCGCGCATTCACGTTGATCGAGCTTCTTGTCGTTACCGGCATCATGGTCGTTGTCAGCGGGATCATTTTGGCCAGCAACAGTCAATACGGCGGCAAGGTGCTCCTGCAGAATTTCGCCTATGATCTTGCGCTCTCGATCCGCCAAGCACAGGTATATGGCATTTCGGTCCAGCGCTTTGGAAGCGGGGAATCGGCGAATTTCAGCAACGGGTATGGTATGCACTTTGATCTCACCAGCGCCTCGAACGCAACCTCGTACCTTATTTTTGCCGATGCTATCACGGTGAACGGCCTCTACGATGGCGTGGTCGGCTGTCCGCAAAGCACGGGTTCCGGGACCGAATTCGTCCAGTGCAGCTCGATCGGTCGCGGCTACGCTATCTCGAAACTCTGTGCACCTGCCGGCGCCGATGCGACACTTTGTACGGAAGTCAACAGACTCGATATTCTCTTCAAGCGCCCCGAGCCCGATGCGTGTATCAGCGCAAATAGCATCTCAAACGTGACGATCGTGAATGGGGTCCAACAATGCGCGCCGATCTACAGCAGTGCGCGCATCGTCGTGCGTTCCCCACGAGGCGATACGATGTCGATATCAGTACAAGCCAACGGTCAGATTGCCGTCGACCAAAAGCCCTCCGTATCGCCATGAGCATGAAAAAGCCCGTAGCAAGTAGCTTGCATCCAGCAGCCGGAAACACTCGGAAGAAGGGTTCGCTACAAGCTGGATTTACATTGGTCGAAATGATCGTCGCAGTCGCGCTTTTCGCGGTCGTCATGCTGGTCGCGGTCGGCGCCCTCCTCTCCCTCACGGGGGCCAACAAGAAAGCGCAGGCACTCCAATCAGTCATGAACAATCTCAACATTGCACTTGATGGCATGGTGCGCAACGTGCGCATGGGTACCGAATATCACTGCGGCCCCGGGAGCTTCATGGGCAATGGGACCGACGATTGCACGAGCGAGGGTGGCGGTATCGTCTTCAGTTTCAAGCCCTACTGTGACCCAGCAATCTGCAATGCATCAAGTCAGAGTAGATGGATCTACGAATTTATTGGGCCTACGGGCAATGCAGGGGGCTATCTCGCACGGTCTGAGGACGGCGGATCATCCTGGGTGCAGCTGACGGCGCCGGAAGTGTCTATAGAGGATATGGCATTTTATGTGATCGGTACGGAGCCGGGAGATCTAAACCATATCCAGCCGAAGGTCTTGATCGTTATGCAGGGGCAGGCGGGAGGCGAGTCGGGTAAGACAAAAACGACATTCCATATCCAGGCGACCGCCGTCCAGCGCGAGCTTGATCTCAATAATTGATATGCACCGCCGCGGCTTTACCCTCGTAGAGACAATGGTCGCCATATCGCTCCTCACGGTGGCGATCGTGGCGCCGATGCTCCTTACCATACAAAGCTTATCATCGGCCTACTATTCGCGCGATCAGATCACCGCCTTTTATCTCGCGCAAGAGGCGATCGAAGAAGTACACCAGATCCGTGACGGCCAGATCTTGCAGATCGCCGAGACCGCCGATTCTTCATCGATCAACATTTTCGGACCGATCCCGCTGGATCGCAATTTTGTGATCGATGCACGCAAGTCCGATCCCGCACAGGCGATCTGCGAGTGCGGGAATCCTGCGTGTCCTTTGAAACCGAACGGCTCCTGCCCCTACCTGCAGACCGACGGCACACTCTATGGCTACAGCTCGGGATGGACGGATACGACCTTTACGCGTACGGTGCGTGCATCATTCGTCGGGGCCAATCCCGATGAGCTACGCGTCCAGGTGACGGTCTCATGGCAGACCGGTGCCTACCAGGAGAGGACGTTTACCATTTCAGAAGACCTGTACCGATGGGTGCAGGACGGACAAGGACTATGAACCTCCCCAAACCTCATACAAGCCAAAGGGGATTTACCCTTCTACTCGCTGCACTCGTTTCTTCGGTAGTGTTGTCGCTTGGGGCGGCGATCTTCGCCATCGCACAAAAAGAGCTCACGCTCTCGTCCACTGGTCGTAATTCCCAATTCGCTTTCTATGCGGCCGATACCGCGGCCGAGTGCGCGCTCTACTGGGATGTACGGTACGCCTATTTCGGCGTGACACCTCCGGATAGCATCACGGCATCATGCGACGGCCAGGCGCTCAACGAGATCGTTTCATCGGGAGACCGCTTAAGCGGAAATTACACGATGACCTTTTCCTACGACATAAGCGTATTGCAGGCCTCGGGCCAGACCAACCATTACTGCGCAAATGTCTCGGTAGCAAAAACAAAGGTACCGGTGACGAACGCGGTGACGAGCGTGGTACATGCCGACGGTTTCTCTACCGGCTGTGCTGGCGTGTCGAATGATCCGCAATCTCTCCAACGTTCCGTTGAATTGCGTTATTAGCAGCTCCTCGCTGTCAGCTTTGAGCCTCTGGTATAAAAGGGGCATCGTTCCGCAGCCTCTACTGGCCCCGAGAAGCCAGAACCTATAAACTGTATCAATGATCAGTAAGGAAATAAGAGACAGGTATTCAAAGCTCAAAGAGACGATCAATCACTACCGCCGCATGTACCATGTGTACGACAAAGAGGAGATCTCGCAGGAGGCGCTCGATTCCTTGAAGCACGAGATAGCCGAACTGGAGGCCACCTATCCTGCGCTTATCACGCCTGATTCGCCCACACAGCGCGTGGCTGGCACACCGTTACCCGGATTCAAAAAAGTGCCGCACAAAGTGCCGCAATGGTCTTTTAATGATGCGTTCTCAGAGGAGGAGATGCGCGAATGGGACAAACGGGTAAAAAAGATACTTGGCAATGAAGCGCCGAGTTATGTATGCGAACTTAAAATAGACGGTCTCAAGATCGTATTTGAATATGAGAACGGGTCGCTGAAAACTGCCGCAACGCGGGGCACGGGTGCAGTGGGAGAAGATGTCACACACAACATTCGGACGATCGAGAGTGTGCCACTCGTTTTGGAGAAGCCGCTCGACATTATCGTCGAAGGAGAGGTGTGGATGTCTACCAAAAGCTTGGATGCCCTGAATCGCGTGCAAGAAAAGATAGGAAAACCTTTGTATGCAAATCCACGTAATGCCGCAGCTGGCGCCGTGCGCCAGCTCGATCCGCGGATCACCGCCACGCGCAAGCTCGATGTATTTATCTACGATATTGCGCGCATGAGCAGTGGATTGCCCCAGACGCAATGGGAAGAACTGGAATACCTACGGCAACTCGGCTTTAAGGTCAACACGCACCATCACCTCGCCAAGACGATCGACGACGCGATTGGTTTTTGGAAGAAGTGGAAATCGCGCGGACGGAGCCAACAGTATTGGATCGACGGCATCGTCGTGAAAGTGAATGAAAAGAAATACCAGGAGCGCCTCGGCTACACCGGCAAAGCACCGCGCTTTGCTATTGCCTTTAAATTTCCGGCAGAACAGGTGACAACCGTCGTTGAAGACGTCGTCTTCCAAGTTGGCCGCACCGGCGTCGTGACGCCAGTTGCGCACCTGAAGCCGGTATCGGTCGCGGGCACTACGGTATCGCGTGCGACGCTACATAATGAAGATGAGATCAAGCGATTGGATGTGCGCATTGGCGACACGGTCATCCTCCAAAAAGCCGGCGACGTCATTCCCGATATCGTTCGCGTACTCCCCGAATTGCGGGCCAAAAACAGCAAACCATTCAAATGGCCAAAGTCGATTCCTGAATGCGGGGGTGATGGTGCGATCGAGCGTATTCCTGGCGAAGCCGCGTGGCGGTGCGTAGACAAGAATTCATTCGCGATCCAACGTCGCAAGTTTTACATGTTTTGCGGGAAAAGTGCCTTGGATATAGAAGGCTTTGGCAAAAAAACGGTGGACCTGTTGCTCGACAAAGGGCTCATTGCAAATTTCGATGATGTATTCTCGCTTGAAGAGGGCGATCTGCTCGGGCTCGAAGGCTTCGCCGAAATTTCGGCCAAGAAACTCATCGCGGCCATTCGCGCTCGCCGCACGGTAGAACTCTCGCGTCTCCTCACTGGCTTGTCGCTGCCGCATGTGGGGGAAGAGACCGCCATTCTGCTTGCGGAGCATTTCAAAACGCTCGATGCTCTTATGAAGGCCTCGGTAGAAAAGCTCGACGACATCGCCGGCTTCGGGCCGATCGTCGCTCCCGGGATTGTGCAGTGGTTTAGGCACAAAGAGAATCCCGCGCTCATCGTACGTTTGCAAAAGATTCTGACGATAAAGAATTCTCTCTACCGTAGTCAAAAGAAATCTCTTCCACTCTCCGGTAAGACGTTCGTCCTTACGGGCACGTTAAGCTCGCTTTCTCGCGACGAAGCAAAAACAAAGATCCGAGCCCTCGGTGGCAATGTATCGAACTCTGTTTCAAAGAATACGAGCTACGTCGCGGCAGGAGATAACCCCGGCTCAAAATATGATGACGCCCAACGTCTTGCCGTTGCAGTCCTTACCGAGACAGATTTTCTCAACATCCTCAAAAAATAACACCTACACTTAATCTACGCGACCGCGTATACTTAGTGTATGGGAGATTTGGAGAAGTCCGCGAAGCAAAAAGCGAAAAGAAAGCACATCACCTCGATCATTCTTGGTACGGTTGGGGTCGCGGGGGTTATCGGTATCGCATTGGTCGCGCCCAATGTCTTAGGCGCGATGGGGAAGATGGGTATCATTCCGACAGGGCGACAGAAAGAGATCATCAATCGCGCGCGCGATCGCATGCTGAAGCAGGGATTGCTGCGCCGCGAGAACGGGTTGCTTCGCCTCACGCCCAAAGGGCACGACAAACTGCGATTTCTCAAAGCCCGCGAATCCGCTATGAGGCGTCCGCGCCGCTGGGATAAACGATGGCGTATCCTTATTTTCGATATACCGGAGTATCGGGCAGGCCTGCGGGATAAAATCCGCCATACGCTGGAGCATATTGGCTTCGTCCGGCTCCAAGACAGCGTGTGGGCGTATCCGTATGATTGCGAAGACCTTGTAGCGCTTCTCAAGGCAGACTTCAAGATAGGTAAAGATCTGCTCTACATGATCGTCGAAGAACTGGAGGGCGACAAACAGCTCAAGGTGCATTTCGACATACACTAAACTTACGCGACCGCGTAGATTAAGTGTATGGGGAAATTAGACTATTTCTACAACGTTCGTACAGTTGACCAATCCGTAAATTCAATCTAAATTAATTCCGCGCGCCTGTTCTTTGAAAAATTTGCCGCAGCAGCGAGTCTCAATTTCGATTGTGATTTACCGCTGTGGCAAAGCCAAAATGGTTATGCCTTAAACGCCAATCCAGGCGACAGCACATGGAGGTCCGCCCACCATGCGTGGTTCACCCTCTTACTTCTCAGACACACAAACTGCAAAACTTGTTGAGCACCTGGCTGGAGCATTGCCGGAACTCATGCGCGGCCTTGACCCGAAAGCAACCCTTACGGTACTGCAAGGCAAGCAGCAACGGCTTGGGCAAACGCTCAGGCTCGGAATTCTCTCGATGCTGACCGAAGCGCCGCGGAACTTGCTGCGCGAGTCACAACAGGATGACGCCATCGTCCAGCCCGGCGTCGTCGAGGATTTGGGCGCGTTCTTCAAAACGCGTCCGGGTCTCGTGGTTAAAACCGGAAAGGCCTTCAATGAGGTCCTCGCCACCGATGCGGGCATTTTCGATGAGCCCGTTCTCTTACGGCCCTATACGCTGACCGGGCATTTTCCGCCTGGGCGGCGTGTTCGCGAAGATTTCGGACCGACCGGAAAAATTACGATGAGAATCATCGCGCAGATGCTGCTGAATCAATGGGACGGTCGGGAAGGTCCCCTTCGGACGACTCCCCAAAAAGACACCACCTTCCTTGTCGGCAGGGTATTCGTACAAGTCTGCAGGATTTTGTGGAGCAAGAAAAACAGTCCCGGTTTCTCGTCCGGCGGCAAGTGGCGTGTTCGGGCAGCTTACGGTCATCATGGGGACTATACCCTGGATGAGAGAGCTTTGTTTTTCCGCCGCATTGTTCCGCCCGTTCAAATCGGCACAATCGAGTAGGAGGTCGCAATGAGGTTCTACGCAAACAATGCCGGCGGTACGATTGGGAGCGTGGGGCATCCGCTCCGACCTGCTCGCACCGCCGAAGAATTGCTCGAGGGCGTCAACATGCCGGATAGTATCGAGCTCACGCTCGAAAATTTTCACCGGCGTGAAGACTCCACCAACATCATGCACATGGACCGCGTGGAAATGGGCGAGGTGGTGGTGGGCGTCTACGACGACCACGACGCGTTCGCGTTTTTCCACGGAACGGACTCCGAGGAAGACACCTGCGCGTTCCTGTCGATGCTGTTCAAGCTGTCGTTGCAGAAGCCGATCTTTGTCATCAGCTCCCAGATGGCGAAGGACGAGCCCGGCAACGACGTCTCGATGCAGATCGCAAATACCGCCCGCGCCGCCAAAGCGTTCGTTAGCAATGGTGTCGTCGGCGTCTATGCCGTTTGCCTCGGCAACGTCTGGCACGGCGCGCGGCTCAAGAAGAAAAACGATTCCGACTTCGATGCGTTCTACACGCCGGGGATGCATCCGGTCGCGAGGGCCTGGCCGCACATCCTCATCCAAGAAGGCGCGCGCAGGAAGGACGCCGTGCTCGCCGTGCAAGGCCTGCGGCTCGATAAGAAGTTCGAGCAGCATGTCTTCGCCGGCATGAAAGCCTCTGCCGATAATCCGCCCTATGTCCTGATGGACATGGTGGAGAAGGGCCGGATCAAAGGCGTTATCCTCGAATGCAAAGGTGCCGGCAACATCCCGAATCGAAACTGGGATATCGACGGCAAACAGTATTCGTGGATCGACGCCATCAAAGCGGCAACGGACAAAGGCATCCATGTCGGTATCATCTCGCCGTTCGAGGACGGCCGGGTGAACCTCGAACGGTATGAGCTGGGACAACTCGCGAAAGCGGCCGGCGCCATTAACCTCGAGAGCCTCACGCCGGCAATGGCCGACGTGAAGTTCCGGCAGGCGATCGCCATGCATCCCGACCGCCCGGATCTGATCCAGCAGTTCATATCAACCAACATCGTCGGTGAACTGCTGCCGGGCTACGAGGACGACAACGGCGGCTAAGCAATAACCAAACGGGGCTCTCTGAAACACGCCGTGTGCGTGGAGTAGGGGAGCCCGTTTTGTTTTTATGAACACCCATCTCGCTGTATAGTGTTGCCATGTCCGAACCCGCAGTGGACGTTCGCGCGCATAGAAGTGCCCGATGCGGAGCTTGAAAAATTGGAGCGGGAGATTTCCGATATGGTATAGTATTGGTATGAATAGGGTACTTGAAGAAGCAATTGCAAAGATCCGCGATCTGCCCGATGAGCGGCAGGAAGTGGCGGCGGAGGTGCTCCAAGTAATTGCCGTGCAGTCCGATAGTGCATTGACGCAGAGTGAGATTGTGGGCGTGAGGCAGGCACAGAGAGATGTTCGCGCCGGAAAATATGCGAGCGAAAGCGAGGTCAAGTCATTCTTCTCGCGTTTCCGCGCATGAGGCGAGTGCGTTTTTCCGCACTCGCTTTGGCCGATCTGGAAGATATTGCTGAATATATTGGTCGGGACAACCAGGGTGCAGCGAGACGAGCCATCAATCGCATAGAAGAGATCATTTTTTCACTGTGCGATTTCCCGGACATGGGCGTACCATCCGAAGTTGCAGGCGCGCGCAAATTATTCGTGCCCGGCTTGCCGTATAAGATCGTCTACCAGAGTACGAAGAAGACTGCCGCCATCGTGATCTTGCGTGTCTATCACGGAGCACGGAATATCCGGTATTAAGGAGTGAGCAAAAAATATACCTTGAGGTATAGTGTGGCCATGAATAAGCCACAAGTAGACGTCCGCGCGCTTGCCGTGCTTGCGCGTATAGAAGTGCCGGATGCGGAGCTTGAAAAATTGGAGCGGTATATACCGGACATTTTGAAATTTGTGGAGACGATACAAAAGGCAGACGTTTCAAATGTTGCGCCGACGCCAGAGCTTCGCAACGTCATGCGCGAGGATGGCGAGCCGCATGAGAGTGGGATATATACAGAGAAATTGCTTGCGCAGGCGCCGGAACGGCAGGGGAATCGCTTGGCGGTGAAGCAGGTGATTTCCCGGAAAAGTAAGTAGTGAGTAGAAAATAGAAAGTAGTATGGAACTTTTAAAATTAACTATAACGGAAGCGCGTAGAGCTTTAGACGCCAAGGAATTCTCCTCGGCAGAACTTACGGATGCATATTTTAAAAACATTGCTGATAAAGATGCCGACATTCATGCGTATTTGGAAGTGTGGGAGAAGAGCGCACGCGACGAAGCGAAAACAGCCGATGACATGATCGCGAGTGGAAATACGATGCCGCTTACGGGAATTCCCATTGCCAATAAAGATAATATTTTGATAGACGGCCGCATCGCATCGTCGGCCTCGAAAATGCTTGAGCATTACGTGGCTACCTACGACGCGACCGTGATCAAGAAGCTCAAAGAGCAAGGTGCAGTTTTTCTTGGCCGCACCAACATGGATGAATTTGCGATGGGAAGTTCTACCGAAAATTCAGCATTTGGACCGACCAAGAACCCGCTTGATACCTCGCGTGTGCCCGGTGGTTCTTCAGGTGGCTCGGCTGCGGCGGTTGCCGCTGGCATGGCGCTTGCAGCGTTTGGCTCGGATACGGGTGGCTCTATCCGCCAGCCTGCTGCGCTTACGGGATTGGTCGGGCTGAAGCCGACCTATGGCGCCGTCTCTCGTTTCGGGCTCATGGCCTACGGCTCCTCGCTCGATCAGATCGGTCCGCTTGCCAAGAATGTTGCTGATGCGAAATTGCTTTTTGATGCGATACGCGGGTATGACAGCAATGACAGCACATCGCTTCCTGATGAAGAAGCAAAACAAAAGAAGCCTCAAACGATCGGCGTACCACGGGATTTCCTCGAAGAGGGGACAGAGCCCGATGTGCTTGCGCGATTTGAAGAGACGCTCGGGCGGCTGAAAGGGAAGGGATATGAGATACGCGACATCAAACTTCCGAACCTTGCGTATTCGCTCGCGGTGTACTACATCATTGCGCCGGCAGAAATGTCGACCAACCTCGCACGCTTCGACGGCATCCGCTACGGCCTCTCCATTCCTGCCGATACCATCCAAGAGACGTATGCCAAAAGCCGCGGCGCGGGATTCGGGCCAGAAGTACGGCGGCGCATGCTCATCGGTACGTTCGTCCTCTCTAGTGGCTACGCCGATGCCTATTATCGGAAAGCCCGTGCATTGCGTGACACCATTCGTGCCGATTTTGTCCGTGCTTTTGGGGAAGTAGATGCGATCGCACTTCCCATGACACCCTCGCCGGCGTTCAAATTTGGCGAAAAATCCGACCCACTTACGATGTACGCTGAAGATATTTTCTCCACGCCAGCCAACCTTGCGGGCGTACCCGCTATTTCTGTGCCGATGGGTACGGTGAAGCGCGAAGGGAAGGACCTGCCGATCGGATTTCAGATCATCGCGGTGCATCGGCAGGAGGAAGTATTGTTTAAAATCGGAGAGGATGTGGGAGATTGGGCTTAGCCGCGTGCCGCGTAGAGTCGCTTCGCGACCACGCGGTTTTACGCGGTATAATTATTTCTATGGCTCCACAGCCGACCCTTATTGACGGTTTTCATTGGACCTTCCAATTTCTTGGCCAACTGGCATTCCAATGGGTGCCGGCGGCCGTCATTACGCTCAAAGGGACCGGCACATCGGAGGGCGTCATCTACCCGCAATCACCACTTGGTGTCGCTCCGGCGACCGCACAGCAAGCCGCCGATTACCTCCAGGCCGTTTCCACGCCGGGTGCGTACAACACGCTCACCCGCGACTGGGGCATCTTCGTCGCGCTTTCGCTGTTCGTCTCTCTGCTGCTCGCTACGCTCATTATCTATTGCGTCATACGTATCTTGCAGATACGCCATCACGAGCGCCTGAAATTCGACGCGGCCCAAGCCACCGTCGCCTCACGCGACGTCCCGCGCTCGCAACTGCGTTGGAACCGCATCAAAGAGGAGACGGATTCCGAGGATGAGCAAAAAATGCGCCTCGCGATCCTCGAAGCCGATATCATGCTCAACGAATTGCTCGATACGCTCGGCTACAAGGGTGAGACGATGGCCGACAAGATGCGCCAAGTGGACCGCGCGAATTTCAACACCATCGACCTGGCATGGGAGGCGCATCGTGCCAGGAATGCTATAGCGCACCAGGGAAGCGCCGCACCGCTCACGCTGCGCGACTCGCGTCGCATCATCGGCCTGTATGAAAAGATCTTCCGTGAATTTCGCTTCATCGAATAAGCAAGATAATATACATTTTTGGACTCATACTCAGAATTGTGATAAGCTCGCGCCAGCGGGGTGGAGCAGTAGTAGCTCGCGAGGCTCATAACCTCGAGGTCGCGGGTGCAATTCCCGCCCCCGCAACTCGCATAGCAAAATTCCTCCCGACCGGGAGGAATTTTGCATTTGAGGTGCGAGTTGCGGGGGCGGGAATTGGAAAGGGGTCGGGAAAACACTTGTTTTCCTGTGGAGGAAGGATTGGGAAAACCGTAGGTTTCCCAGATATTCTTGCCCCCGCAACAGAGCCGTGATGCCCGGAACCAGTACCGACAGGCCCTAAAGTTGGTACGGTACCGCTAAGCATCCAAACACCAAAAGCCGCGACGAAAGTCGCGGCTTTTGGTGTGAGTCGAGACGTTTCCATAGTTAAGGTACAATCACAGCCATGAAGGCAATCGTTCTGTATAAAACAGGTGGCCCTGAGGTGCTCAAAGTGTCTGAAGTGAGTGACCCAATCATAGGACCGAATGACTGTTTGGTGAGAATTAAATATGCAGGTGTTAATTATGCCGACGTCCTCTCACGCCAAGGTTTGTATAACTGGCAAGGAAAGCGGCCTTATATTTTAGGTTTGGAGAGCAGTGGAGTCATAGAAAAAATCGGTGACCAAGTGACCAAATTCAAAATTGGGGATCGGGTAGTGATTGGTTCCAAAAGTGGGAATTACGCAGAATTCATCACCAAACACGAGAATGACATTTTCCCGGCGCCGCAAGGTTTTTCGTTCGAGCAATTAGCTTGTCTGTGTGGAAATTGGACGACCGCATTCACTGCGCTGTTTGAACTTGCGAGAGTCAGACCGAATGAAGTCGCTTTGATTCATTCTGGTGCCGGCGGCGTCGGTACTGCGGTTATTCAGCTCGCGGTTGCTTATAAAATGAAAGTATATGCAACGACGAGTTCAAAATCAAAGCAAGATTATATTGCGAGCCTTGGTGCGACACCTTTAGGATATGATGATTTCGATATAGTCTTGCAAAAGGAAAGAGCGCCTGATTTTATTCTCGAGAGCATCGGCGGAAATATCCATAATAGAAGTTTGAAGATTCTCGCCCCCTTGGGTCGCATGGTGAGTATCGGAGCCACAGGCATTAAAGTAAATAAACTCAATCCGCTGAGTTGGTATAGAGCATGGAAAGATTTTCCGAGAGTTTCAAGGGGTGACTTGGACAATCGCGGCTATATGACTTTGCATGTCGGCTATCTCCTTGAGGATCATCGCGAAAAAGTTATGCCAGTTTGGGACCGAATGGTGGATTTTATGCAAACTCATAATCTGCAGCCGATCTTGCAGCCAGACTGCGTGTATCCGATGTCTCAAGCGGCCAAAGTACATGAGCTGATAGACAAGCGAAAAAACATCGGAAGATTGCTTTTGGACCCAACGAAGTAACGGATTGCGATACGGTACCGCCGCCCCTCTTTGCTCCATCAAAAGTCGACGAAATGCACTGAAGGTGCTAGAAACCAACCTATACCGACAGGCATCGTTCGACTCTACAAAGCGACCCTCAAAAAACCTTGTGGTGCTTGACCGGTGGGGTACGGTACCGCCACGGGCAACAGAATTGTGACGCTCGGAACTGGTACCGGCCCACGACGGCTTTTTATACCAATCATATTGCAGGTAGCTTTGCATTACTCGGTCGTTGTGCCATCAAAGTACTCTCCCTCATCCGCTTCCGCTTTCGTCTTGTGAATGGTGCCGTCTTTGTGATTCGGCGGCGCGTAAAGCGTATAGAGTTTCATCGAATTATCGGTCGATGTATTGATGATGTTGTGTCGCGTACCGGCGGGAATGAGCACGACGAACCCGTCGGTATACTCACGTTCAACGCCGTCCAATACCGTCTTGCCGCTGCCCGATTCGCAGCGGATGAATTGGTCGAGCTGGTGCACCTCTTCGCCGATATCCTCGCCCGGCTTCAGAGACATTAAAACCAGTTGGCAATTCTTAGCGGTATACAGCACTTGTCGAAAATACTCATTTGCGAGCGAGTCTTTTTCGATGTTCGTTACGTATCCCCTCATATCTTTTTGCGGCTGCCGAGCACGGAGATTCCAAAGATGACTTGCGGGGCGAGTTTGGGATTCATATGCTCATACTAGCACCGAATTCTAGCGAGATTCTCCGGGTCTTCCGAGAGCAGTTCTCGATAGGAAATGGCGAAACCGCTTCTGATAGGAATGCTAAAATATTCAGTGTGCACATTCTCCACTTTCACCAAGGCCACGGCATCGCATCGCGCTTTTCCGACTTTTGGCTCTACGAAATTGCGGTGTGGCTCCACGCACTCTCGCATTCACTCGTCACGATATTCATTCCCATTCTGATGCTTAAATCTGGCTACGACGTGCGCACGGTCGTGGTCTTTTTTCTTGCCTACAACATCATCGACGCCCCGCTGAATTTTCTCGCACGCCGTGTTATCCGTCATATCGGTGCCCGTCTCGCTATTCTCTTTGCCACGGTGGTCGTGATCGGATTCTTCTGGATCTTTTTGCATCTCCAATCTGCCGATATACGGACGCTCTTTCTCATGGCGTTTCTCGTTGCCCTCTACGATTCTTTTTATTGGGTATCGCACTTTTATCTGTTCCTTGAGACTGGCAAGGCGAGCAAATTCTCGGGCAAAAGCACGGGAAGCATGTACGCCATGCGACAACTGGGGCTGCTGTTGGGGCCCATGATCGGTGCCGTCATTCTGATCTTCTTCAGCAAGCACATACTCCTCTATGCGGTTATTATCGGTTTCGCGCTCTCACTTTTGCCGCTCCTGGCTCTCCGAGGATTTCCGGATCGGCCGTGCACCAAAAGTGTATCGTTCAAGAAGTTCTTTTCGATGTGGAAAGGGAAACGGGCATTTCTATCGTCGGCTTTTTATGGCATCCACGATTCCGTCGAGAGCAACCTCTTTCCACTCTTTATTTTCATACTCTTCGGAACAATTCAATCCGTCGCAATTATTCCGATATTACTGTCGGTTGCCGCAATCGGCGTCGCTATATTCCTGGGGCGCATGAGGCCAAAACGCAGGGAAATCGCTATCATTGTCGGCGGTGTCGCTATAACCCTCATGTGGTTCGTGCGTATTACCTTCGGTGGCGCGCTTATCTACTACGCTACCATACTGGCCGTGAGCATCTGCGCGTATTTCATTTTGGTACCTCTGGACAGTCTCATTTTCGAGCATGCGCAGCACATCGGCGACAAGCTCTCCGCCTCAATGTACCGCAATATCGCTTACATGGGTGCCAATATCCTGCTCTACGGCACAACCTTTGTCTTTCTCGAGGTGTTTCAGCCCAGCTTTGCTCTTGCGGCTACGAGCCTCATTCTCCTCACGCTCGTCAATATCTTCTCATCTTTATTTACTGCAAGAGCGCGTCTTACAATTTAAAAAAGTGAACCGTCCTTGCACACGGCTCGAGGTAGAGGGAGGGAATGGACATTTAGTCCTGTTCGAGAGCGGCGATCTCAATTGCAAGCGCGATGACCTGCGCCGCACGCCGGACTTCTTCGACGTTCGGCATTGTCGGCGCGATCCGCAGGTGATTGTCCGCGTTTCGCCGGAACGAGCTGCGGATTCGGTGCCGCGTTGCTCGGACCGAGAGAGCTCTACGCCTTTATCGCGATAGCCACAGCGCTAAAATTAGCAAGCGTGAAGAGCAAGGCGGCAAGGAGGAATTGGTGCCATGCACCTTGCAGGAAGAGGGTACCGGTCGAATAGACGAGAAATACGCCCAATGCGGCCCAGATACAGGTGTTGATCCCGAGGACGGTGCTCCACATAGGTTTGCATTATAACAAATAGTTCGTGTAAGTCAAGTGCTCTAGAAAATCAAGCACATATAAGGTATTCTCATGTACGCGCATTGCTGGCGTAAGCCTCGTGGGCTTTCGTCGGCGTCGCTCGGAAAAAATGTGGATGCGAGCATCCTCATTTTCTCCCTCGCTAGCCGGCGTAGTTCAAGAGTTAGAACGAGGGACTCATAAACCCTAGACGATGGCGCGACTCCATCCGCCGGCACATGGACGGTCTTCAACTTCTCGGGATCCTCTCCGCATTCATGGCTCTTGCCGCGTTCGTCTCCAACGAATACGGCAAGCTGACCAATGAGAGCTTCCTCTACGACCTGCTCAATTTCCTTGCCGGTATGGGGCTCGTCATCTACGCGCTCTCGATCAGTGCCATTCCGTTCATCATCACCAACAGCGTATGGGCGCTCGTCTCGGGTATCGACGTACTGAAGTATATCCTGAAAGGGAAGGGCAGAAAGCGCAGACATCGTCGGGTTTGAAAAAAGCTCTCAGTTAAAGTATTGTGTCCCTTGAGGGGGTGTAGCTCAGCCTGGTCCAGAGCGTTCGGTTGTCATCCGAAAGGTCGCGGGTTCAAATCCCGTCACTCCCGCTTCGATGAAATAGACTGGCTTCGGCCAGTCTATTTCGGCGATGGTGTTTGTGGGGTTTGAACAGGAAGGGGGTCGGGGAAACACTTGTTTCCCCGTGGAGGAAGGATTGGGAAAACCGTAGGTTTCCCAGGAGTTCTCGTCCCGCCACTCCCGCAATTTCATCGATCAGAAGAAAAAACGCCGCAGCGAGAACCCTCTGTCGGATTCTCAACTGCAGCGGTTCGGCGTTACTTGCGTCCGATGATCGTCATTGATCCATGCATCTGGCGCGCTCCTGCGAGGACAATTTCGAACTGAGCGGCCTTGATCGCGTCCTCGAGCTCCTTCACTTCCCAAAGCGCCCAGTAGCCTTCGATATTGATGGCTTGATGGACGCGCCCGACTTCCTCCAACCTACCAACTCCTAGATTCGGCATTACTAGTGCCAAGATGCCGCTGGGACGAAGCACCCGGCGCAGTTCCGCGAACACGTTGCCGATGTTTGACTTCGGCTCGTGGCTGAGACTGCAGCAGCACCACAAGGCGTCGAATGATTCGTCAGGGAACTGCAGTGACCGGTAACTCATCACTTCCAGTCGGATATTCGGGTGGCGTGACCGGACCAGCTTGATCATGCAGGGTGAAATATCGATACCGGTGTATTCCAGTCCGTGCGCGATAAACCAATCGAGATACCGTGCGGAGCCACACCCGATGTCGAGCATGCTTTTGCCCTCGGCGATGTACTCAAGAAACAACTCGAGATCATCAACGGGGGTGGGCAGCTGCGCATCGAGCTCGTCGATCAAATATACCAGTTCATCGCCAGTTGCCCGAACTCGCTCATCGATTTCTGCAAGCGTGAGGCCCAAGTACGTCTGCACGCACCCCTCCTTTCAAAGAGCAATTATTGTGTGAGTGGCACTATACCGTCGTACCTCGTATCAGCGCAACCAAGCCACGCGTCTGCCTTACCGCAACCTCCGGATCAGGGAAGGCGAGTGACCATTCAAAGGCTCTGAACTCAGACCGCCACTCCCGCAATTTCATCGATCAGAAGAAAGTCCACAGCAGCGCGACCCCGACCATGCCCATTGCCACCGTGATGAATATCCCGAGCGTATTGGACAGTGCCGAGTTGGTTCTCGCCCCCAGTATCTTTTTGTTGTTGCCAATCATAAGGATGATCACCATCAAAGGTGGCGCCAATACGCCATTGAGCGCGGCCGAATAATACAAGAGGGTTATCGGGTCGATGCCTATAAAATTGATAAGCACGCCGATCATCGTCGAGACGACGATGACACCGTAGAACATCCGCGCTTTGTCGAATTTTTTCTCGAGCCCTACTCGCCAATGCGCTGCTTCGGCCACTGCAAATGCCGCAGAGCCCGCCAAGATCGGCACTGCGAGAAATCCGGTGGACAGGATCCCCAGTGCGAAGAGGAGAAATGCAAAATTACCCGCGAGAGGACGCAATGCCTCCGCTGCGTCAGCGGCCGTTGCGATAGGGCCACCGTGCATGGTCGAGGCCACCGTGGCGATAATGAAGAAGGTGATGATCTGGGAGAAGAGCATCCCGAGGACCGTATCGAGCCGCATTTCCTTGATGAAACGTGCAGTAATGCGTGGTGTACCTGCGCCGATTTCGGTCAGGCGATGCTGTTGTATTTCCTCCTCAACCTCTTGATCGGCCTGCCAGAAAAAGAGATATGGTGAAATGGTAGTGCCGAGGAGTGCTGCGATATTGAGTAGATACACCTTGGAAAATTCGATGTGGGGAACAAGCGTCACAGAAAGTACGAACGCCCAATCCAAATGTACGGCAAACGCACAGAGGACGTAGGCCAGAAGCGAGAGCGTGAGATATTTTAAGAATTTTGCGTACGTCGCATAAGGAATGAATATCTGCAGGGCGAGTGTGATGAGCGTGATCACGACGAGCGAAGCAGCGAGCGGTATCGGAAGGATCAAGCCCACCGCGGCAGCCATCGCACCGAGGTCTGCGCCGATGTTGATCGTGTTGGCAACGACGAGGAGCGATACGGCACCCCACAAAATGGTACGAGAATATTCTTGCCGAATGACACCAGCAAGTCCCTTACCGGTTACAGCTCCGATACGACCGCACATCTCCTGGATGGCGATCATGAAAGGCAGGGTGTAAGGAGCGACCCAGAGTTGCGCGTAGCCAAAGAGCGCCCCCGTCTGGCTGTACGTGGCGATGCCACTTGGATCGTCGTCGGCTGCGCCCGTGATGAAGCCCGGCCCGATCGAACGCAGGAGTTTTTTGCGAAGGCCTGAGCCTGACATGTCTATCACTATACCGCGAAGTGAATGATGATATACAAAAGTCCCACACCGGCGACCGTCATGATGGTCGTGAGGCGAGTCGGATGCGCATGATGGCTTTCGGGCACTAAGTCTGATGCACCGATGTAGAGGAAGAATCCGGCAAACAGTGCAAGCAAAAGGCCGAGATGTGCTTGCGAGACCGAGAAGAAGAGCGTAGAGAACACGCCAAGAGCTGGCGCGATCGCGTCTACGAGAAGCCAGCGGAATGCCTGAGAGTGCCTCCCACCGTTTTTCAAGATGAAGTTCACGGTGTTGATCCCATCGGAAAAATCATGGGCGAGGACCGCGAGCGCCACCACAATGCCCACCGCCGCCGATACTTGGAACGCGAGTCCGATGCCGACGCCGTCGAGGAAGCTGTGGAAGGAGAGCGTACCGGCACTCGCGTGTCCGCGCTTCGCGTGGACGCCTGCCTGCCCTGCGTGCGCAGGCACGGCGGGCAGGTCTTCATCGTGTTGGTGATGCAGAATAAGACGATCAAGGACCAGGTAGATGATAAACCCAAGGGCGATAATGCTCACAATGGTCGACAATTCATAGGAGCCGCTGGCGAGTTCGAGCGCCTCGGGCATAAGATCGAAGAATGCGACCCCGATGACCGCACCCGCGCTGAAGCCGAGGATCAAATGGAGCTGGTCTTTCAGTCGTAAGGCAACAAGCCCTCCGAAGAGAGTGGAAAAGAATGTCGCGACCGCAACAAGGAGGACCATATGTTGTCTCGATAGTATACTCTTTCCATGCCAACGCAAGAAGAGCGATCGATCGGCGTCATTTCGGTACATAAAAAGCTGAACAGCGAGTTTCTTTTTTGCCTCGTGCGGGAATCGGACGGGCACTGGGGATTCCCCAAAGGACATCAGGATGATGGTGAATCAGATGAAGAAACGGCACGCAGGGAATTGCGGGAGGAGACGGGCATTGCCGAAGTTGAGATCGACACCACCCGAACATTTGAAGAGCAGTATTCGTTCGAGAGGGGAGGAGGACGCGTCCACAAACAGGCAACATATTTCCTCGGCCGCGTACATTCGGTAGAGAGCGCGACACCACCTGCGTTCAAAGCCGAAATTCCCGAGGTGCGATGGCTGTCGTATGCAGAGGCGAAAGAAACACTCACGTTCCCGGAAGCCAAACGACTTCTAGAAGACGTTTGGGAATATTTGAATAAGCGTCTAGAATAAGAACCTGCCGTTGTAGCTCCCTCCTTCGCTCAAGCTGTGCATGAGCTTCGGAAGGGCAAGCAGTAGGACTTTCCACTACAACTTGCACTTCGAAGCTCCGGCGTAGCCGGAGCATAGTAGTGCCGTTGTAGCTCAGTTGGTAGAGCGTCGTCTTGGTAAGACGGAGGTCGGCGGTTCAATCCCGCCCAACGGCTCAAGTTTCAAACTCAAAGAGGTTTCGGAGGGCGCAAAACGCGCGGCGCGAAGCGCCGCGTAGGGGGGAATGGGATTTCCGCGCGCTTCGCGCGCGTGGATTCTGAGGTTCAATCCGAAAACTTTTTGGAGGGGGGATTTTTTGGAGAGGATGTCTTCTGATTTTGCTATTTCATCAAGACGCGAAGCGTCTTGTATCCAGTTCCGCACAGGTTCAACCCATGCAGCAGGGACTCGTTCAAGACGGACGATTTGCTCCTCAATAGTCCGGCGCTCGCCCATGAGAGCGCGGCGGCGGGACAAATAATCTTCGCGCTCGATGTCCTCGGCAACGTATACGTCCGTCAGACGCTCCAGTTTGTTAGAAATATCAAAAACTTTGTCCCGCAGTCCTTGAACGGCCTCCGTTGCAGTTTTGGAGGCGTTAGCCGACTCCACATCAAGCATCGCCAACAAAGGCGATATCCATTCCTGCGGCATGGCGTACTCGCAAAGAAGCGCCGAAAGTTGCGAGTTCAACAACTCGCTTCGCATCGGCGCTTCTTTGCATTTCATGGCCTTGTTCTTGCGAGTACAGTGATAGTACGTGTAGTGGTGGACATTGCCATTCTTTTGGTGCTTCTCTTTCACCTCGGCCGTGATGCCCATGCCACAGAAACCGCACCGCAGGAGGCCGCACAGCGGCGCAGGGTCGGTTTTGACCGCGAGCGTCCGGCCGCGCGATCGAAGCACGGTATTCGCTTTGTCGTACAGATATTTTGAGATAAGCGGCGAATGATTACCTTCGTACACTTCGCCCGCGTAACGGAAGTGTCCGTAGTAAAAAGGGTTTTGTAGAATGAATGAAATGCGCGAGATGTGGACGCGGCGATTTCCTTTTGACATCACGCCCGCGTTTTCTAACCACATCGCCAATGTATCGAGCGTCGTTTTTCCGCTCGCGTACTTCTCAAACATCTCACGCACGAGCGCGGCGTTCTTTTTGTGGACACGGATAGTTTTCGTGCGTGGGTCATTCATGTAGCCGATAGGGGCGAGGCCAGGGTACACACCTGTTCTCGCTTTTTGGCGCAACCCGCGCGCTGTGTTCGCGCTCAACTGGCGGATGTACTCGTTCGCCATGCCAAGTTCGACGGACATCATCAAAACATTGTCGTTTGGGTAATGCGAACGGTCGTGTGTCTGGATATGTTTGATTACACCTTGTTGCAAAAGCCACTGCACTTGTCCGCCGTCTACCGGATTGCGCGCGAGGCGATCTATCTTCCAGCAAATAATTCCTTGCGCCTCACCGCGCCCAATGCGCGACATCATGTCATTGAATATCGCGCGGCCCGGAATCTTTGCCGATTTCTTTTCCACAAATTCCTCGACAATTTCCAACTCATTTTTTCGCGCGAGCGCGCGAAGTTCGGCAAGTTGCGATTCGATAGACAACACTTGCTTGTCCTCAACATCGGTACTTTTGCGAGCATAGAGAAAGTAGCGCATGTAAGGTATTATACCCGCTGTATGAAAACGTTGTTTGTGGATGAATCGGGCAATTTGGGAACGAAAGACCGCTATTTCGTACTCGTCCTTCTCGCGCCGCAGCGAAACAAACGTATCGTCAATTTCATGCGCAAATTCTGTGCTAGGAACAATCTTCCCGAAGTGAAAGCGAGTAAGCTGACGTTTCCTCAAAAACAAGAGATTTTCAACAAACTTTGCAGCGCTAACGATTACACAGTCTCGTATATTGTTTTGGACAAGAAGAACATCGACAACAAAAAACTCTTTGAAGACAAAAATCTCTGCTATAACTACCTTTTTTCGTTCCTTGTCAAAAAGACCATCAAAAGCTCGCCGGAAAATTTGTGTATTTTGCTTGATAATCATTCGACGAAAGTCGGCTCGATAAACTCTCTCGCCGACTACATCAAAATCAAGGCGTACACACAGTTCGGCTACCAGCACGATATGCAAATCGCATACACAAACTCGGAACACTCGAAGGTCGTGCAAGCAGCAGACGTGATTGCTAATGCGATATGGGCACATTACAACTACGGCTCAAGCCACTTCTACAACATGCTCACGATTAGCGAGTCAATTCGCTTTCCGCAGAGCAAATTCGGGCAAAATCCGGCTGTCCCCACCCTCCCGGCTTCATCTTGATTTCACTCCCTGTTCGGCTATAATGACGGGGATGTAAGTTCTGTGTGGAGCGTATCACACGTAAGCGGCGTATTCCGTCGCCGAAACACAGACAATCTGGAAAAGCCCTGAGGGGCTTTTCTGCTTTTAAGGGAGCTTCGCGGCAGCGAAGAATAATCTTGTGCGCGGAAGGGAGGGTGGGCCAAGCACTCCACTATGTATTTATGGATTCATGCATTTGCATTTCCCCTCCAAAAAATCCCCCTCCAAAAAGTTTTCGGATCTGTATTTTCTGAACCTCTTCGACGCGCGAAGCGCGCGGAAACCCCATTCCCCCCTACGCGGCGCTTCGCGCCGCGCGCATTTCCGGCGGCGAAACCCCTTTGAGTTCTATTCTGGAGTCTCTATTGTACTCCGCTCGAACCTACTTTAGCCAGCATCTCGACTGACTCGCACGCGCCGAGCGCGTGGTGGCTTAAGATTCTTTCGTACGCTCCGATCGCGTGGGAACCCCGCCACGCGCGGAGTACCGCGCGTTGCCGCCCTCTGCCCCTGCCGCTCCGTTTCCATTCTGGTTTTTCTCGCGGGGGGAATTCAAAAAAGGAATGGGCGGCAGGAGGCAGGGGCGGCTTCCTTTTAGGAAAAAGGAAGCGGGCGGGATTCAAATACAAAGCGGTGCCTCGCCATGCAAAATTCTTTAAGGAATGGCGAGGCACAAAATCTATATGCACTTGGCCCACCCTCCCGTCCGCGTGCAATTATCCCCGCCGTTTTGGAAGAACATTATAAAACGGCGGGGATGGCTCCCTAAAAAACTTCTATTGTGTGACCGTTATTGTCACTGAGCCAATTTGAATTGATGGTAGATGTCTATACAACAGGACCGTATATGTACCGGGACTTGTATATACATGCGACACATGCGTTCCTATTGAGCAGCCTTCCGCCTGCGGACTGCAACCATATTCAGGAGAATCTGTAGTATGTCCATCACCGAATATCATCGTCTCATCACCCGCGCTTGGTACTGCAGTGAAGTTAACGGTCAGAGGCGCATGTCCAGATAACGGAGAAGCCGAAAGACATGAAGGATTTGGCCCTAAAGAACAGTAGTCATCCTTTTCGGCTTGTATAATCTCCCGCTGTTGGGATGCACTGACTGGTGTTGCGACTGATGGGTCGGTTGCTACGATTGTTTTCACAAGCTGCAATGGATTATTTTCTCCCGTAACTTCGGACACCACAAAGCGGGTAGCGCTCAAAGGTACGGCAATATTTTCTCCAAATGTTCCGGCTCCTGTAAACATATGCAGTCCTCCCATCGTATTAGTGGATACGTTCGCTGGCCCAGTAAATACCTTATCGCCCTGTATGCCACTTTCATCTGTATGAGAGTACATCCATGTATGTGCGCTCGCATCAAAATAATATTTTTCTACCATTCCTGACTTTGCAGAATTTCCAACACCAATCGAACGATCTGAAGGGATGACTTCATCCAAATACACTCCCAAATCAGGTTGGTTGAGAGGATAAATACCAAGTCGTTTAACGGTTGTGTTACCGTACTGTGCATTCCCGGTATTTACTGACCATGAACTCGGATACCAGAAAGAAAATCCAAAATCACTGTCGGTGTAGTTTTTCATACCAGAAACTGCAACAAAAGTTCCGCCGCCGAGGCTACTTGAACCATCAGCGCCCCATATATTTACGTGATAGATGCCGCTAGGCAACGATGAGGTATCGTACTGCCACCTGCTATTTAAAACCCTAACGCTCTCGTTATAAATCTTGGACCCGGGAACAATAGTCTCGTCTTTGCCTATCGGCCACATCTGCAGTTTTATACTGCCGAAACCTTTGGCTGTGCCACTTAACGACGAACCGGAATCGATTGTCGCGGCGGGCGAAATGTAGCCGCTGAGATCTACAGTAAAGGGTGTGCTCTCGCTCTCGTATCGCGCGGCCTTTTCACGCAGAGCCTGCTCGGTCGTTGAGTAGATCGGACTACACTCACCTTTCACCTTTGGATCGCAGGTAAAATCACGAGGTTCATAGGAAAGCGTCGCTTTTAGATGATACTGTGCACCTTCGCTCAACGTATAAAATTTCTGATTTAGATATCCTGCAATATTCCAGGCAGTAGATGTCTTTTCGAGGGTGTAGCCATCACCAGCCGAGCCGATGTCCTTGCCAGAACTGTCTAGGACATGAAATGAGATGTAGGTGTCTTTGGGTGGGAATGTGTTAACGAGCGACGGATCGGTTAACTGCCACGAAATATTTGCGCCAGCATAACTTAGCTGAGCATTTGCTTTGGGATAAATGAATGTTAGAAGAGGTATTTTTTGCGACGAGTCAGTTCCTTGCGGCGATGGCTGATTCCCACTCGTCGTGCTCAATGGCAGAGCTTGTAAATTGTCCAAATTTTCTGAAGCCGTTTGCGAAGGCGATTGCTGATGCACGACGTAATACGCACCGCCACCGACTACAATCAAACCGAGAACTATGGCTATCAAAAGCGCCGCGCTTACGAATCCTCGTTGGTTTTGCATAAATAAAAAGGTGGGAGCGCGTTAATAAATACACCCAAACGATACCACGTTCTTCATCCAATTTACATATGTGAACAGTGGAAGCCGCCCCTGCCTCCTGCCGCCCATTCCTTTTTTGAATTCCCCCCGCGAGAAAAACCAGAATGGAAACGGAGCGGCAGGGGCAGAGGGCGGCAACGCGCGGGACTCCGCGCGGGG
>Ga0080064_1000816_pt1 | contig 74264 bp, 71 predicted proteins | sample Subgrocontami54m_FD_69260 | JGI IMG/M metagenome (GOLD analysis project Ga0080064, IMG submission 69260) | Subsurface groundwater microbial communities from S. Glens Falls, New York, USA - GMW46 contaminated, 5.4 m (SPADES assembly) (version 2) ...
GCGCCCTCGGCAATCTCGGCAAGCTGATTCTGGAAGCGCAAACGCCGCTGCGTTCGGTCGAACTCGACGTGCTCGACGCGACGACTCACGCCGAGTACTGGCGGCGCGATGAGCGCTTCGACACCGTGCTGCAGCTCAACAGCTCGCATCCGGGCTGTGCCGCGCTGTGCCGCGTGCTCGAGGCCTGGATCGCGCATTTTCACCAGACGCCCGTCACGGTCAGCCCGGTGCGTGAGATCCCGGACGAAGACTGGGTCTGGCACGTCGGGCTCGACGCCGAAGCGACCGCAATCCTGAACGAGATCTATAATGGCGGCGAGGTGGATACGGAACGCATGCAACGCGTCATCGGGCTGTACCGGGTGGATTTCCGCAACGCAACCGACCTGCGGGCCGAGCTCGCGGGCAAGCCGGTGTTTCTCGGCCTCGCGATAACTCCGGACCACCGGCTGCGCATGAAACCGCAGAATCTGCTGCTGAACCTGCCGCTGGCGAGGCGAGCGTGACGCCGCAGGCCGAGCGATTCGGACAGATGGTGTCCGGGCCGGACGAAGCGATCAATCTGGCCGAAGCAGCACTCCTGATCGCCAGCGAGGAGTATCCCGGTCTCGACATCGCCGCGTATCTGGCGCGGCTCGACGAGATGGCCGCGACGCTCAGGCGCCGGCTGCGCGCCGATATCAGCCCGGCGGATACCATCGTTGCGCTCAACCGGTTCCTGTTTGATGAACACGGTTTCAGCGGCAACGCGGCGGATTATTACGATCCGCGCCACAGCTTTCTCAACGACGTGCTGGACCGCAAGCGCGGCATCCCGCTCACGCTGGCGCTGGTCTATATGGAAATCGGCCGCCGCATCGGACTGCCGGTGCAGGGCATATCGTTTCCGGCGCACTTCCTGGTCAAATGCCAGTTGCGCGAAGGCATGGTGGTGCTCGATCCCTACGCCAAGGGCATCTCACTGAGCTTCGACGAGATCAGGCGCCGCATCAAGAGCCTGCGCAATGACGCGGAGCCGCCGCGATCGGTGATCGCGGGGATGCTCGCCACGGCCAGCAACAAGGACATCCTGGTGCGCATGCTGCGTAACCTGAAAGGGATTTATTCGCACCACCAGCAATGGCTGAAAGCGCTGGCGGCGACCGACCGCATCATCAGCGTGATGCCGGGGCTGGCCGAGGAATACCGCGACCGCGGCATGATCTACCTGAGTCTCGAGTGTTTCCGTGCCGCGTTGTTCGATCTGCAGGCGTATATCAAGATGCTGCCGGTGGCCGCGGACGCCGACAGCGTGCGCCAGAAGGTAGTCGAACTGCAGCGGGTGGCGTCGCGTCTAAATTAGGGCCGCCAAATCCTGATGCGCGTCGAGCGCGGCACCCGACGGCTTGGCCGGTTCATCGAGTTCGGTGCGCGGCTTGGTCTTCAGTTCAGGCATTTCGTCCTCTTCTTTTTGCTGAGGCGGATTGCCGTCGTAGACCAGATTGCGGCGCCGCTGCAGGTAGGCGTCGCGTTGGAACTCGTAAGGGTCGAGCGCGGCTTCGTCAAGAATTTTGGTCGAGTCCAGCAAGTTGGCGCGCAGATTGACGAAGTACAGACCCCACATCGAGTTGCGCGTCGCCATATGGTCGCGCCAGATCCAGTAGATCGGATCGACTTTGAAGTCGACAAACGCGCCGAGCGCGTCGCGGAAGGAACTGGGACCGAAAAACGGTATCTGCAGGTAGGGCCCGTCGCCGATACCCCACCGGCCCAGCGTCTGGCCGAAGTCTTCCTTGTGCTTTTCAAGCCCGAATTCAGTGGCTAAATCGATCAGCCCGGCGAGGCCTATCGTGGTATTTACGGCGATGCGTCCCACGTCGGACGCCGCGTCGACAATTTTGCCCTGCAGCAGGTTGTTGAGCGCGGTGAGAATATCGTAGAGGTTGTTAAAGAAGTTGGTGACCCCGGTGCGCACGACGTCCGGCAGGACTTCCCGGTAGACGGTCGCGACCGGTTTCATGACGACCTTGTCGAGCGTGTCGTTGAACTTATAGACCGCACGGTTGATCGGCTCGAGCGGATCCCGCGGGTTGTTGGTGCTGGCGCAGCCGGCGAACAGCGTGAGCGACAGCAAACCCAGTAAGAAAATGCTCCGGAACCTGACTGCGGGTGATGTCATTTCGTGACCAGTTTATTCTCAAGGGGCTGATTTTTTTCGATTATAACAAGCAATACCCGCAAAAACCAAGCCCGATCAGCGCGCGAGCTCGGGCTGCGGCGGCAGCGAGTCGAGCAGCTGCTGTATTTCGAGCCGGTATTGCGCGCTGGTCTTCGCTTTCGTGCGGATTTCTTCGAGCGTGGCCTGGGTTGCCGGCAACAGCGGCCCGCCTAGGCTGACCGCGCGCTCGGCGGCGGCAATCGCCTCATCGAGCCTGCCCCGTTCAGCGAGCACTTGTGCCAGGTTGTTGAACGCCGCGGAAGTCTCGGGGTGTTCCCGCGCCGCCTGTCTGAACGCGGACTCCGCGGTGACGAAATCTTTCAGTGCATACGCCGTATTGCCGCGCCCCATCTGGCCCGCAAGGCTGCCCGGCCAGCGCCTGAGCAGCGTGCCGTAGGCGGTATGCGCATTGCGGATTTGCCCGCTTTTTTCCAGCGCCACTGCGGCGCCCGTGTAACGCGATTCCGTCGCGGTGGCCGGCAGCCGGTCGGGAGGCACGGCCACCATGGCCCAGCGGCCATCGTCTTTCCACACGTATTCGAACACCGGAAACGGCATCGTCTGGCGTTGCTTGGTGCCGGAGCGCCGGATCGTCTGGCCCTGCTCGAGGTCGTATCCGACTACCACCGCGTAGTGCCACAGCGGACGGATGCGAAACCCGTAATTCTCGAGCACGATCACCGGCGTTCCCGCGGCGACTTCACGCAGCACGTCGGTCAGCTGCGGCTCGAGTTCGTAGGCGATCAGCCCGCGCCGCCGTGTTGCCGCCAGCATTTCTACCTGCAGGCTGCCCTGGCGGGCCGGGATATAGACCTGGTCCACCAGCGCATCGGGCGTGACGCTGACCCCGGCGGCATTGAGCGCCATCGCGAGCGCCGCCGGCCCGCACTGATATTCTTCCTGCGCGAAGAACGGGACCTCGGTCAGCTCGGCCCGCACCGGCAGATCAAGCGGCCGCTGATCCTTCAAAGCGTAGCTCTGCGGCAGAATGAAAGCGCAGCCGCTGAGCGCCGTCGCCAAAAAAAGAAAGCCCGCCGTGAGGCGGGCTTTTCCAAAACACATTACGGTGTGACTGATTATCTGTACCACACCAACCAGACAACCAGACCGACCACCACGGCGCCGACTATCCACCACGTGGTGCTGTCGGTTGCGCCGGCGGGCAGCGAGTCGATCTTGCCTGCGATCCGGTTGATTTCCTGCTGCGTCATCGCGTTCACACGCTCCTGCGCGGTGGCGGCGCTGAGCCCGAGCGCTTCGAACTTCTTGATGACATCGCCGCGGCTCAGAAAATCGTTCACCTTGGCGAGGTTTGCCAGATCCTGAGCGCTTGCAATGGCCTGATCGGTGCCGATCACGCCTGCCTGCGCCGAAAACGGCAGCAGTATCATGCTTACGATTAACATCTGGCTGATCAATTTGTAGAACAGTTTCATCAAATCCTCCCACGGGTAGGGTTAACGAAGGGTTGCGTGCCGAAGCGCCGGAGACGTCATTCCGCCGAAGCTCGTATACGATATTCCACCAAAATTCAAGCGTCAAGTGTCATCTGCATTGCGGTCGCGGTGGGTGTGCCGGTGATCTGCGGGCGGAGCCTCGGTGGTGATATAATTTAGCGTTGAATTCAGCGCTTCCGGGCGCACCTCACGCGTAAGGAATTCACATCATGCTGACCAAAGTCAAGCCCTCCTTTCAGCTCAAAGACCCCAGCCTGCTGCGCCAGCAGTGCTACATCGACGGACGGTGGCTCGATGCCGACGACCAGAAGACCCTGGCCGTGCACAACCCCGCCGACGGGCAGCAGATCGGCACGGTGCCGGGCATGGGTGTTGCCGAGACCAGGCGCGCAATCGAAGCGGCCAACGCCGCCTGGCCGGCGTGGCGCGCCAGAACCGCGAAAGAGCGTTCGAATATCCTGCGCAAATGGTTCGAACTGATGATGGCGAACCAGGAAGACCTCGCGGTGATCATGACGACCGAGCAGGGCAAGCCGCTCACCGAGTCGCGCGGCGAGATTGCCTATGGCGCGTCGTTCATCGAGTGGTTCGCCGAGGAAGGCAGGCGCATCTACGGAGAGACGATACCGCAGCACCAGAGTGACAAGCGCATCGTGGTCATCAAGCAGCCGATCGGCGTGTGCGCGGCGGTGACGCCCTGGAATTTCCCCAATGCGATGATCACGCGCAAGGCGGGCCCGGCACTGGCCGCCGGCTGCACCATGATAATCAAGCCCGCGAGCTATACGCCGTATTCGGCGCTCGCGCTGTGCGAGCTGGCGGAACGCGCCGGCATTCCCAAGGGGGTGCTCAATGTCGTGACCGGCGCGTCGGGACCGATCGGCAAGGAACTCACCACCAATCCGATCGTGCGCAAGTTCACCTTCACCGGCTCGACCGAAGTCGGCAAACAGCTGATGGCGCAGTGCGCGAGTACTGTCAAAAAAGTATCGCTTGAGCTGGGCGGGAATGCGCCTTTCATCGTGTTCGATGACGCCGATATCGATGCCGCGATTGAAGGCGCGATGGCGTCCAAATTCCGCAACACCGGCCAGACCTGCGTTTGCGCCAACCGGTTGTTCGTGCAGGAAGGCGTCTACGAGCAATTCGCGCAGAAGCTCGGCGCAAAAGTCGCGGCGATGAAAATCGGCGGCGGTCTCGAGGACGGCGTGATGCAGGGGCCGCTGATCGACATGAAGGCGGTGGAGAAAGTCGAGGAGCATATCGCCGATGCGCTCGCGAAGGGCGCGCGGGTGGTGACCGGCGGCAAGCGCCACGCCAGGGGCGGCACCTTCTTCGAGCCGACGGTGCTCACCGGTGTCAAGACCAACATGAAGGTGACACACGAGGAGACGTTCGGTCCGGTGGCGCCGCTGTTTCGCTTCAAAACCGAGCAGGAGCTGATCAGGCTTGCCAACGATACCGAATACGGTCTCGCATCGTATTTTTACAGCCGCGACATCGGACGCATTTGGCGCGTGGCGGAAGCGCTCGAGTACGGCATGGTCGGCATCAACGTCGGCATTATTTCCAACGAGATCGCGCCGTTCGGCGGCGTCAAGGAGTCCGGGATCGGCCGCGAGGGCTCCAAGTACGGGATCGAGGAGTTTCTCGAAGTGAAGTACCTCTGCATCGGCGGCATCGACAAGTAACCGAAATCGTGTACGACGGCTTCAGGACATTTGATATCCAGACCAGCGATTCGCAGGTCAGGATACACGGCGTCGTGGGCGGAAATGGCCCGCCGCTGCTGCTGATCCACGGCAATCCGCTCACGCACGTGCACTGGCACCTCGTCGCGCCGCGGCTGGCGCAGCATTTCACCGTGGTCGCGACCGATCTGCGCGGCTACGGCGACAGCTCCAAGCCGCGCGGGCTGCCCGATCACAGCAACTACACTTTCCGCCGCATGGGGCAGGACCAGGTCGACGTGATGGCGCATCTTGGTTTCGAAAAATTCTGTGTCGCCGGCCACGACCGCGGGGCGCGCACTGCCTACCGCATGGCGCTCGATCATCCCGGGCGCGTGCTCAAGTTCGCGAGCGTCGACATCATCCCGACGCATTTCGTACTGACGCATATCAACCGCGAATGGGCGCTCAACTCCTATCACTGGTTTTTCATGGCGCAGCCGTACGACATCCCGGAGAAATTATTGGAAGGCAAGGAGCAGTATTACATCGGGAAAAAACTCACCAAAATGGGCATCGGCAAGGGCGGCTTCACGCCGCAGACGCTCGCCGAGTACGCGCGCTGCTGCACGCCGGAAAACCTGCACGGGGTGTGCGAGGATTACCGCGCGGCTGCGACGCTCGATTTCGAGATGGACCGTGCGGACTTCGAGGCGGGACGCAAGATCCCGTGCCCGACGCTCGTGAGTTGGGGCGAGCTAAGCCACACCGAAAAGATGTTCAATCCGCGCGAGGCATGGCCGTTGTACGCGGCGAATATCGTCAAGTTCTGCCCGCTGCCGTGCGGCCACTATCCGGCGGAGCAGGCGCCGGACGAGACTTACACCGAGTTGTTCAACTTTTTCAAGGCGTGATAAGGCTCGGGTGTAGGGCGCGGCTTTAGCGCGCCGTACAACAGATGCAATCACTTCCGACGGCGCGATAAATCCGCGCCCTACGGCCGTTCAACTTCTTCAAGGGTTACGCGAAGCATCAGTCCAGAAAGACCGCGTAATCCTCCAGCGCGATGCGCGGCGGCTGGAAGGTGTTGACGCGCGCATCGGGATCGGCGTAACCCATCGCCATCCCGCAGATCACGATCCAGTCGCGCGTGATGTCGAGCTCGCGCCGCACGATATCCGGGTAATTCGCGATCGCCGCCTCGGCGCAGGTGTGAAGTCCCTTGGCGCGGGCGGCGAGCATGATCGTCTGCAGGAACATTCCGTAGTCGAGCCAGCTGCCTTTTTCGAGCTCGCGGTCGATCGTGAAAACGAGCCCGACCGGCGCGCCGAAGAAGTTGAAATTCCCGGCACGGTAAGCCTTCGATTTCTCGTGGTCGCCGCGACCGATGCCGAGGGTTCCGTACAGGCCCCAGCCGCATTGCCGCCGGCGCGCAAGGTAAGGCTCTACGATCGGATCGGTGTAATAGTTGTAGTCGCGCCGATGGCCGGGCTCGTCGTCGAGGAACGCCTGCCGCATCGCGGTGCCGACGCGCCCGAGGGTGGTACCGGTGAGCACATGCACGTGCCAGGGCTGGATGTTCGAGCCGCTCGGCGCATGGCGGCCGAGCGCCACGATCTCGCGCACGATTTCGATGGGAACAGGATCCGGCTTGTAGGCGCGGACCGAGCGGCGCGTGCGCGCCGCTTCAAAAACGTCAGTCGCGGGGCAGTTGAAATCGTCCACGGGCTCTTAGTTAGCCTTGGCACCCGAAGCCTTGACCACTTTAGCCCATTTTGCCGTTTCCGATTTAATGTAAGCGCCGAATTTCTCGGGCGTGCCGGGCGCCGGGTCGAGGCCCTGATTGAACAGGAAGTTCTTGACGTCGGGGATGGCAAGCACTTTGGCAATCTCGCTGTTGAGGCGCATGATGATCGGGCGCGGGGTTTTCGCCGGCGCCAGCACGCCGTACCAGTTGTTGGCCTCGAAACCGGGCAGGCCGGCTTCCGCTATGGTCGGAAGGTTGGGCATCAGCGCTGAGCGTTTGGCGGTGGTGACTGCGATGCCCTTGATCCTGCCGCCCTTGATCTGAGGTACCGCGCTGGCTGCCGTGGCAAAAACCAGTTGCACCTGGCCCCCGACGAGATCGATCATCGCCGGGCCGCCGCCTTTATATGGAACATGCGTCATTTTCACGCCGGCCATGGTGTTGAACAGTTCGCCGGCAAGGTGCCCGGTGCCGCCGACGCCCGACGAGCCGTAATTAAGCGGTTTCGCTTTGGCGAGCGCAATCAGTTCCTTGACGGAGCCCGCCGGCACCGAGGGGTGCAGCGACAGGATGTTGGTGGAGTCCACCGCCTGGGTGATGGGCGCAAAATCCTTGATCGGATCGAACGGGAGTTTGCTGTAGAGGCTGGGGTTGATCGAAAGCGCGGCGATGGTTCCCATCAGCAGCGTGTAGCCGTCGGGGGTCGCCTTCGAAACGAGCTCGGCGGCAATATTTCCGGCAGCGCCCGGGCGGTTGTCCACCACCACTTGCTGGCCGAGAGCATCGGTGAGCTTCTGCGACATGGCGCGCGCCGTGGTGTCGGTGCCGCCGCCGGGGGCGAAGCCGACGATCAGGCGGATCGGCTTGGTCGGATACTCGGCCGCGGTCGCGGTCACCGCGGCGGAGACGGCGATGAGTGCGGCCGGAATCGCGAAGCGTGCAAGGTTTGCGGATTTCATTTTTTCTCCTGTCGGTATCGTTTCGACTATGATTATACCGGTTGCAATGGAACGTGGTTGCCAGCGCGAAAAGCCGGCACCTGCATGCGAGCCCCCGATGCATTCGCAGATCAATGAACACACTGGAGCAGGAAAATGAATCGCGCGTTGAAGATAGGAATTCTCGAAGGCGACGACATCGGGCTGGAGGTGGTTCCCGAATGCGTCAAGGTCATGCGCTCGGCGGCGCGCAAGTCCGGGTTGGATATCGACTGGCACGATGTACCGATCGGCAGGCCTGCGCTCGACAAGCTTGGTTACACGCTTCCGCCGGGGACGCTGGACCGGCTCGACACCCTCGACGGCTGGGTACTCGGCCCGATCGGCCATCAGGCTTACCCGAAGGACAATCCGCGAGCCATCAATCCGCACCCGATACTGCGCAAGCATTACGACCTGTTCGCCAATATCCGCCCGGCCAAATCGTTGCCGGGACTGCGCGCGATTTATCCGGATGTCGATCTGATCATCGTGCGCGAGAACAACGAAGGCTTTCCTCCCGACCGCAATGTTTTCGCCGGCGCGGGCGAATTCAGGCCGTCGCCGGACATGACGATTTCGATACGGGTGATTACCCGCCAGGGCTCGGGCAAGGTGGCACGCGCCGCGTTCGAACTGGCGCGCAGCCGTCCGCTCAAGAAGCTGACCGCCGTGCACAAAGACACCGTGTTCAAGCTGGGCTGCGGCATGTTTGCGGAAGAATGCCGCAGGGTGGCCCAGGAGTTTCCCGACGTGGCGTTGAACGAGGTGATGGTCGATACGTTCGCGATGCGTCTGGTGATGAAGCCGCAGGATTTCGACGTGATCGTCACGACCAACACCTTCGGCGACATCCTGTCTGACGCCGCAGCCGGATTGGTCGGAGGGTTGGGGCTCGCGCCTGGGCTGTCGGCAGGTCCTGAGCGCGCGATGGCGCAGGCGACGCACGGCTCCGCCCCCGACATCGCGGGCAGGAACATCGCCAATCCCTATGCGATGATAGTCTCGGGCCAGATGCTGATGGATTGGCTGGGCCGCAAGCACGCGGAACCCAAAGCGGTGGAAGCGGCGCGGTTGATGGGGCAGGCGGTCGAGCGCGTGATTCGCGAGCGCACCGCATTGACGGGGGACCTCGGCGGCAAGGCGACGACCCGCGCCATGGGAGATGCGATCGCCGCGGCGGTCTGACCGTAGGATGGGTTGAGGAACGATACCCATCGTCCACGGCGCCGTTTGATTGATGGGTATCGCTGCGCTCCACCCATCCTACAAGTTACCTCGCCGCTGCAAGCTTCGCGGCGATGCGCAGCGCGTGTTCCAGCGCGCCGGGGTCCGCCTTGCCTTGGCCGACGATGTCGAACGCGGTGCCGTGCGCGGGGGTTGCGAATACGGTCTTCAGGCCGGCGGTGACCGTCACGCCCTTGTTGAAGCCGAGGAGCTTGGTCGCGATCTGGCCCTGGTCGTGATACATCATCACCACGCCGTCGAATTCCCCCTTCAGCGCTTTCAGGAAGATCACGTCAGAGGACACCGGTCCGCTGCAGCCTATGCCCTCGGCGCGCAGCCGCTCGACGGTCGGCCGGATGATGCGGATTTCCTCGTCGCCGAACAATCCGCCTTCGCCGCTGTGCGGGTTGAGCGCCGCCACGCCGATGCGCGGCGGATCGATGCCGGTCGCGCGCAGCGTGGCGTCGGCAAGCCGGATGGCGGCCGTGATGCGTTCGGGCGTGATCAGGTTGATCGCCTCGCGCAGCGCGATATGCGAGGTGACGCGGAACGTGGAAAACTCCTTGATCACGTTCATTTCGCCGAAGAAACCCGAATGCTGCGTGAGCGCCGCGAACATCTGGTGCTCGTCGGGGTATTTCCAGCCGCCTTTGTGCAGCGCTCCCTTGTTGAGGGGCGCGAAGCAAATGCCGTCGAGTCCGCCGGCGAGCGCGAGGCCGATCATGTGCTTCAATGTCTCGCCGGTCAGTCGGCCCGATTCGACGGACACCTCGCCGCGCCTGATCGTGGACGGATTGACGTTGCCGAGATCGATGAGCGGCACCTCGTCGCGCGTCCAGTCGACTGCATCAACGCCGGCATAACGTTGCCACTTGACGTCGACACGCGCATCCCTGCATCCGAGTTCGAGCACGCGTGCGTCTCCAATCACGACGATGCGCGCGACCGATTTCATCGCGCCGGATGCGAGAAGTCTGGCGCTGATTTCGGGGCCGATGCCGGTCATGTCGCCGAGCATCAATCCAATGATGGGGATACGGTGTGCCATGGTTGTTCAGTTACCCGCACCCAACAGTTTTGTGAGCGTGCAAATGTTTTTGACTTTCTCGAGCCCGAACACCAGTTCGATCACTTTTTCGGCCCGCGCCCTGGGCAGCCGGCCCCATGCCGCGCATTCGCGGAATTTGCCGGCGAGTTCGTCATCGCTCATGGGATTGGTGGGGCTGCCTTTGCCGAAATCGGCGCGGCCGCTGATTTTGCGGCCATCGGCCAGTTCGATGTCGATGATCGTCGTCATTTTTTCGTAACCCGCGGCTTCGGCCTCGGGATGCACGCCGTAGCCGATTCTCTCGATCATCGCGTTTACGTCGGAACGGTTGACGACTTCATCGGTGAATTCGGCGAGTCCTGCTTTGCGGCGCAGCAGCAGGATCGCCATGCAGAACTGCATGCTGAATTTGGCCTGCAGTTCGTTGGTCGGGCGGTTATGGATCAGCGCGTTGATGTTCTGGCGGTTGACCCCGACCGCAACTTTCCTGACCTCACCCGGTTTGATGTCGTGCGCGAGTATCAGGTCGAGCATCAACCCCATGCCGGGATGCGTGAGCGAGCCGCTCGGATGCGGCTTGATCGAGACGCCGGGGAACGCGAACGTCCACGGCTTGCCGAGCTTGCCCTCGATCGCCCGCGGGTCATAGCCGCCGCCTGCCGCCTTGAAGAAGCCGCGTCCGGCTTCGAGAATGATCGGCGTCGCGGTAAAGCCGAGTTTTGCGAACTCGGCCGCGACGACTCCGCTTTCGCACGCGCGGCCCGCGTGAAACGGCTTCATCATGGTGCCGAAGTTCTCGCGCAGACCCGCGGCCTGGCTCGCGGCGATGCCGAGCGCGCGCCGTGTCTGCTCGCGATCGAACCCCAGCAGGCGCGCGGCGCCCGCTGCAGCGCCGATTGCGCCGACCGTGGCGGTCGAATGAAACCCGTCCTGGTAGTGGCGCGGATTGATCGCCTCGGCAATCTTGGTTTCGACTTCGACCGCAACCTGGTAGGCGGTCAACACGTCGCGGCCGGAGCGCCGGTCGCGCTCGCCGAGCGCCAGCACCGGCGGCAGCGCCGGCGCGGTAGGGTGGGTAAGCAGGCCGTAGACCCGGTCCTTGGCGACTGCAAGCTGGGTGTCGTCGTAATCGTCGGCGTGGATCGCAACTCCGTTGGCGAATGCCGCAAAGCGCGCCGGCAGTTTCAGGCTGCTGCCGATGACGGTGCTGCCCTGGGTCGTGGCGCAGCCGAGCGAGCGCAGGTGCTTGCGCACGAGTTTGCCGGATTCCGCGACACTGCCGGCGAGCGCCAGCCCGATGCCGTCGAGGATCGAGCGCTTGCCGAGGCGCATGACATCAGCGGAGATGCCGGACGCGCGAGTGCGGACGATGAATTCGGCGACGTAAGCGGTGAGCGACGGGTCGGTATTGCGTGGCATCGGGTGCTCCTTCAGGAGGGCGGTTCGATCCATGCGAATAATCGCGGATCCAGTTCCCGGCGGTACTTGAGCAGCACTGGCTGTACCGCGGCGACGAATGCGGCTCGCTCGGCATCGGTCAGATGCACCACCTCGTTATTGCGTGGGTCGAACTTCGCCAGTATTTGTTCATCCTCTGCCGCCGCCAGCTTGAGCTGCAGTGCCGTTGCCTGCCGGGCCGCGTCGTCCACGGCATCCTGCACCTCCGGCGGCCAGCTTGCGTAGTGCTGTTCGTTGCAGATCATCACGGTCGCGCCGAAAAAATGCCCGCTGAGCGTGAGGTAACGATGATAGTTATGGACGCCGAAGTTGAAGGTGTTGGTCAGCGGGTTTTCCTGGGCATCGAACCTGTCGCCGGCAATCTGCTCCACGAACTCCTTGACATCGACCGGGATCGGCACGAAGCCGAGCGCGCGCAGGGCTTCGCCGTGCAATTCGCTCATCTGGGTGCGGATGCGCAGGCCGCGGCAATCTGCGGGCGTGTGGATCGGGCGCACGCGGTTGGTGAGATGCCGAAAACCATTGTCCCACAGCCCGAGCAGACGAAACGCCGTGGCGTCCCGCATGCGGCGTTTGCAAAGGTCGCCGAATTCGCCCGCGAACGCGTGGTGTACGGAACGGCGGTCCCTGACGACGAACGGGAGTTCGAGCAGCTTGAACTCGGGCACCGGGTCCGTGAAGCGCACGGCCGATATGTAACACAGGGATAATTCGCCGTTCTTCACCATCACCGGCAAATCGCCGGACGGACGCCCGAGATCGAGCACATTGCCGATCAGCTCGAAGCGGATCCGCTCGCCGAGGCGCGCCTGGAGTACTTCGCCGAAAAGCCTGGCTGCGGCGTTATTGATTGAAGCCGGCTTCTGGTAGCCGCCGAACCTGATGACGATCGGATTCATCGAATAATCTTGAGCAAACCGAAAACAGGGTAGCACACTCCAACCGCGGCAGGCCACGGTGAGGCAGCACGGCGCACCGGACTTCGCGCAATCCCTGCTAAAATAGCGGCCATCCGTGCGTCGCAGACGAACTTGTTTTCCGCGGCGTTAATTCACCACGAGGCAGCATGGGCCACACGATCGCGGAAAAAATTTTTGCCGCGCATGCCGGCGGCAAGCCGGTTCGCGCCGGGGACATCGTCGTTGCCAGCGTCGATTTCGCAATGGTCCATGATGGGCGCGCCCCCAACGCGCTCAGGATGATCGCCGCGCTTGGCGTCAAAAACCTGCCGTTCGCGGCAAAAACCGCGTTCGTGCTCGACCACTTTTCGCCGCCTCCCAACATCGAAGCCGCCAATACCCACCGCGCGATGCGCGCATTCGCGGAACAGCATGGCGCGGTACTTTACGATGTCGGCGACGGCATCTGCCATCAGGTGATGCCGGAAGGCGGCCATCTGACCTGCGGCGACCTGATCGTCGGTACCGACACGCATTCGGTGACTTACGGCGCGTTCAACGCGCTGGGTACGAGTGTGGAAGGCACCGACCTCGCGGCGGTGATGCTGACCGGCAAGCTGTGGTTTCGCGTGCCGGAGACGATCCGCGTCGAACTGAAGGGCGCTCTGCAGCCGGGCGTGTGGGCGAAGGACATCACGCTCTCGATGCTCGGCAGGTTCGGTGCCGAGGGCGTGAATTACCGCGCAATCGAATACGCCGGTTCCGCAGTGAGCGCCATGGAGATCGACGATCGCATGACGCTCGCGAACCACGCGGCGGAATTGGGCGCCAAAGCGGCGCTGCTCGAAGCCGACGCCAAAACCATCGCCTGGCTCGCAGCTCACCACGCGCGCGCACCGCGGCCGGTCAAGGCCGATGCAGACGCAACCTACGCCGAGTCGATTGAGATCGACACCACGGCGCTCGCGCCGCAGGTCGCGCGCCAGCATCAGATCGATGATGTGGTGGGCGTGCCTGAGATCAAAGGCAAGAAGATCAACTTCGCGCTGATCGGCACCTGCACCAACGGCCGGCTCGACGACATCCGGCAGGCCGCCGCCATTCTCAGGGGGCAGCGCGTTGCCAAAGGCGTGCGCATGATCGTGACGCCGGCGTCGCGCCAGGTTTACCTCGCGGCCGCCCGCGAGGGGCTCCTCGAGGCGCTGACCCGCGCCGGCGCCTCGGTCGAAGCCGCCGGTTGCGGCACCTGCGTCAACATCACCGGCCATCTGATCACGGGCGACGGCGAGGTGGTGATTTCAAGCGCCAACCGCAATTTCAGGGGCCGGCTGGGCAACGACAAGTCCGAGATCTGGCTCGGTTCGGCCGCGACGGTCGCGGCCTCCGCGCTGACGGGAATGATCACCGACCCGCGCGACGTGGCTGGCGGCCAATGGAGGGCGGAGTAATGAATACCCGTATCAAAGGCCGGGTGCATGTTCTCGGCGACAACATCAACACCGATCTGAATTGCTCGAGCAAATACCTGCCGGGCAAGGACAACGCCTACGTCGCGCAGCACGCGTTCGAGCAGGTGGCGCCGGGCTTCGCGTCGCGTTTCAGGCCGGGCGATGTGATCGTTGCAGGTAGGAACTTCGGCATCAACTCGTCGCGCGAGCAGGCGGTGCATATCCTGCGCGCGATGGGAGTGGGGGGAATCGCCGCGCATTCTTTCGGCCGGCTGTTCTTCCGCAACACGATCAACAACGGTTTGCCGGCGATCGAGTGCGACATTTCAGGCATCGCCGATGGCGACGAAATTGAAATCGACCTCGCGGCGGGCAATTTGACGGTCGCGGCGCGCGGCATCAGCCGTACGGTGGCGGCGCTGCCGCCGGCGGTGCAGCAGATCCTCGCCGCGGGCGGTCTGATCGCGTATCTGCGCGAGCATCCTGACTGGCAGCCCGCGTGAAAATCGAGCGTATCGAAGTCTTCGGCGTCGCGGTGCCGCTCATCGGCGAATACAAGAACGCGTACCGCAGCAAGACCGTCCAGAAAAGCGCGCTCGTGCGGATCACTGAAAGCGGCGGTGCGACCGGACTCGGCAACATCGACCCGTCGCCCGGCTATTCCAAAGAAAGCATCGAGGACAGCCTGCGCGTGCTCGAAACCGGACTCGCGCCGCTGGTCGTCGGCATGGATCCGGCCAACATTCATCGCGTGCTGCAGAAAATCGAGCCTGCGGTCGAAGGCTACCTCGATGCGAAGGCGGCGATCGAGATGGCGTGCGTCGATCTGACGGCGCGCGTGTGCGGCGTCGCGGTGCATACCTACCTTGGTGGCGCGGTGAAAGACACGCTGCTGTTCAATGCGTGGATCGGCATACTTCCGCCGGACGAGGCCGCGGCGGAAACGCTCGCGTGGCAGCGGCGCGGCTTCCGCTCGGCCAAGATCAAGGTTGGCGGCAATATCGAGGCTGACCGTGATCGCGTCAAGGCGGTGCGGGAGGCGGTCGGGCCGGATTTCAAGCTGCGCATCGACGCCAACGCCGGCTACGACGCCGATACTTCGATCAGGCTCGCGCGGATGGTGGCGCCGTACGGTCTGCAATTGTTCGAGCAGCCGGTGCCGGAAGACGACATCGCCGGCATGGCGCGCGTGCGGCGCGAAGCCGCCGGCATTCCGATCATGGCTGACGAGTCGGTGCTCGATCACGCGAGCCTGATCCGCATCATCGAGGCGCGCGCCGCCGACCTCGTGAAGGTCAAGGTCATGAAGCAGGGCGGCTTCATCAACACGCGGCGCATGATTGCCACCGCCGAAGCGGCGGGCATCCGTTGCGTCGTAGGTCACGGCTTCGGGCTTGGCATCAACACCATGGCCGAAATCATGCTCGCGGCGACGTCCCATAACGTCATTGACGGCCTCGAATGCGTCGGGCCGCTCAAGACTTCCGACGATATCGTCACGCACAAGCTCGACCTCGGCGCGGGCAGCATTGCATTGCCTGCAGGGCCGGGCCTCGGCGTCGCACTCGACGCGGCGAAGCTCGATCGCTACCGTTTTGAAGCCAGGGACACCCATGGTTGATTCGGTTCGCAGACGCCTGCGTGCCCGGCTCAGGAGCGGTCCGCTGATCGTTGCGCCCGGAATTTACGACGCGTACGGTGCGCGCTTCGTCGAGCAGGCCGGATTCGAAGCCGTGTACCTGACTGGCAACGGCGTTTCCGCATCGCTGCTTGGCCGGCCTGACGTTGGCCTCGTTGATCTCGCGCTGATCGCGAGCCATGCCCACCGCGTCGCTGCGTGCGTCGGCATTCCATTGATTTGCGATGCGGATACCGGTTACGGCAACGCGGTCAACGTCAGGCGCACGGTCGAGGAATTCGAGGCGGCCGGCGTGGCGGCAATCCATATCGAGGACCAGCTTTCCCCGAAGCGGTGTGGTCAACTGCCGGGTGCGCGGCCGGTGATTGCGCTTGCCGAGGCGGTCGGCAAGATCGAGGCCGCGATTGCGGCGCGCCGCGACCCCGATTTCATCATCATCGCGCGCACCGATTCCGCGGACGGGCTCGGTCTCGATGAGGCGATACGCCGCGTCCAGGCTTACGTCAAAGCCGGTGCCGATGTGGCGTTCGTCGAGCTGAAGAGCGGCCCGACCCTGCTCGAAGACTTGAAGCGCGTCACTTCGTCCGTCGATGCACCGTGCTTCGTGAATGTCGACGCGGGCGGCAAGCTCGGTGAGCTGACGGCGGCCGAAATCGGGCAGCTCGGTTTGCGCATCGCGATCTATCCCGGTCTCGCGCGATGCGCCGCCGGCTTTGCGATCCGGGAGGCGCTGGGAGCGCTCAAGCGCGACGGCAACACGCGGGCGGTGCGCAGCCGCATGCTCAGCCCGCAGGAATACAATCAGGCACTCGGGCTTGCGGAGATCGAGGCGTGGGAGCGGAAGTACGTGCGTTGAATGATTATGAATCACTCGTGAGAGCCTCATGTTGAAAATCGGCATTCTGCTGGGCGACGATATCGGGCTGGAAGTCGTTCCCGAAGCGGTCAAGGTCATGCGGGCAGCGGCGGCCGGGACCGGGCTCGAGGTTGAGTGGCAGGAGCATCCGATCGGGCGCAGGGGGCACGAACTGCACGGGCACACCATGCCGGAGGCGACGGTGGCGGCACTTGCGAAGCTCGACGGCTGGGTATCGGGGCCGATCGGCCACAACGCCTATCCGCGCAACGATCCGACCTGGATCATGCCGCCGCTGCGCAAGCGTTTCGATCTGTTTGCGAGCGTGAAACCGGTCAAGTCGTATCCGAATATCGGGTCGGTGCACAAGAACGTCGACATCGTATTCCTGCGCGAGGTGACGGAAGGCATGCAGTCGAGCGATACCGTGGTCGCGGGCAGCGGCGAATTCAGGCCGAACGACGGGATTTCGATCGGCATGCGCGTGGTCACGCGCAAAGGCGCCAACCGCGTCGCGCGGGAAGCTTTCGAGATCGCGCGCACGCGGCCGCGCCGCAAGGTGACCAGCGTGCACAAGGAGCCGGTCTACCGGCTGGTGTGCGGCATGTTCGCCGAAGAGTGCCGCAAGGTGGCGAAGGAATTTCCCGACTGCGAATTCACCGAGGTGCTGGTTGACGGTTTCGCAATGAAGCTCGTGATGAATCCGCAGCAGTTCGACGTGGTGGTGACGACCAACCAGTTCGGCGACATTCTGACTGACGAGGGCGCGGGGATCGTCGGGGGGCTGGGACTTGCGCCGGGACTGTGCGTGGGCGCGAATCAGGCCATGGCACAGGCGACGCACGGCTCGGCGCCGGACATCGCGGGGAAAAACATCGCCAATCCTTACGCGCTGATCATGTCGGGCAAAATGCTCCTCGAATGGCTCGGGCGCAAGCGTAACGAGCCGCAAGCGGTCGAGGCAGCCCGACTGATCGACAGCGCGATGGACAGGGTCATTGCGCAAGCGCAGCACCTGACGGCTGATCTCGGCGGCAAGTCTTCGACGTCGCAAATGGGCGACGCGGTTGTTGCGGCGCTGAAATAAAAAAACACGAAACGGCCGCTAAATGCCGATAAAATCGGAAACTGAAACCAACTCACGACCTGACAAACATGGCTACCACCAAACCTTCATGGCCTGATCAGATACACCGCCTGTTGCGCGGCCAGCGCGTGCGCCAGGTCGCGTACGTGCCGGATTTCGGGCACTCCCGTCTCATCGACCTCGTTCGTTCCGACCGGCAGATGCGTGCGGTTCCGCTGACCACGGAGGAGGAGGGCGTCGCGCTGGTGACCGGCGCCTGGCTCGGGGGCGAGCGCAGCGTTCTGCTGATGCAATCGAGCGGCGTGGGTAACTGCATCAACATGCTCGGCATGATCCAGGAGTGCCGCATCCCGCTGCTCATGCTCGTCACCATGCGCGGCCAGTGGGGTGAGTTCAATCCGTGGCAGGTGCCGATGGCGCAGGCGACGGCGCCCGCGCTCGCGGCGATGGGCGTGATCGTGCAACCGGTGGAGCGCGCCGCCGATGTCGCGGAAACCGTGGCGGCCGCGGGGCGGCTCGCATTCAACACCTGCCGCGCCGTTGCGGTACTGATCTCGCAGCGCGTGACTGGCGCGAAGGAGTTCAAATGACGGCCAGGCACAGAAAACCGGCGCTGGACCGCCGCAAGGCGGTGGCGGCAATCCTTGGGCAGCGCGGCGATGCGCTGGTCGTCGCCGGGCTCGGCGCACCGTGCTGGGACACGGCGGCAGCGGGTGACCATCCGCTCAACTTCTATACGTGGGGCGGCATGGGCAGCGCGGCCATGATCGGGTTGGGCATGGCGCTCGCGCAGCCGCAGCGGCGCGTGCTGGTGATTACCGGCGATGGTGAAATGCTGATGGCGCTGGGCGCGTTCGCGACAATCGCCGTGCAGCAGCCGCGGAATCTGGCGGTGATCGTCATGGACAACGAACATTACGGTGAGACCGGCATGCAGCAGACCCACACCCGGCTCGGGGTGGACCTCGCCGGCATGGCGAAAGCGGCGGGTTTCCGCGCCACGGGCACGATTTACAGCCCCGCCGAACTGAAGGCATGGATTCCACGCATACACCGCGAACCGGGGCCGGTGTTCGCGGGCGTCAAGGTCACGACCGCGAAGGCGCCGCTGATATTGCCGGCGCGCGACGGCACGGTGCTCAAGAACCGCTTTCGCGGGGAATTGCTGGGTGCTAAAGCGCTCTAACTCCACATTCGTCCTGTATAATGAAGGGCGAATATCACGGTGTTGCAAGGGCTTAGCGCGAAAACTGGATGCGGAATATAGAGGCTTGCGGCGTCTGCCGGTCTCGGCAGTTTGAGGCTCTCGGGTAACGGGGTCGCTGAGTCGTAACGGGCGAATGGGTGTCACCAGGGGAAATTGTGGAGCTCAAAGCAGCCAAGTGGACTCTCGATGAAGACCTGATACTGCCGTGGGCCTGGGCGACGGTCCTCATCGCCGTGATCATCGCCGCTGCCATACCGGTGGATTCCCGCGCGCAAATGTGGGTCGCGAGCTGGGTGTTGCTGATCATGTTCGTCATGCGGCGCAGGCAGCGCATGCCCGGCAGCTACCGCGTCCTGTTTCTGTGCCTTGGCGCCTATCTGACGGCGCGCTACTTCTTCTGGCGCACGTTCAGCACCCTCGGTTATTACGACATCGCCAGTTATATCGGAACCTGGCTGTTGTACCTCGCCGAGCTGTTCGGGATCGTGCTTTATTTCCTGGGCCTTTTCGTCAATATCCGGCCGGCCAAACGGGCGGTCGCGCGGTTGCCCGATGATCCGCGGGAATTTCCGACGGTGGACGTGCTGGTGCCGAGTTACAACGAAGCGACGGAAATGCTCGAAGTCACATTGTCGGCGGCGGTCCAGATCCGCTATCCGCGGGAGAAATTGCGCATCTATCTGCTGGATGACGGCGGAACGGTGCAAAAGCGCAATGACCCTTCCGCCGAAGAAGCCGCCGCCGCATTGCTGCGCCATCAGACGCTGCGCGCGCTGTGCGAACGACTCGGCGTCCATTACCTTACCCGCGAAAAAAACGACCACGCGAAAGCGGGGAACATCAACGAAGCGCTGAAGAGCGTGCACGGCGAGCTTATTCTGATGCTCGATGCCGATCATGTGCCGACCGTGGATATTCTGGAAAAGACGGTCGGCCTGTTCGTGCGCGACGAGAAACTGTTTCTGGTCCAGACCCCGCATTTTTTCATCAGCCCTGACCCGATCGAGAAAAATCTCCAGGTCTTCGATCGCATGCCCGCCGAAAACGAGATGTTTTATTCCGTCATTCAGCACGGGCTGGATTTCTGGAATGGCGCGTTTTTCTGCGGTTCGGCGGGCGTTTTGCGGAGGAAGCACCTGGATGAGGTCGGCGGCATGAGCGGCGCCAGCATTACGGAAGACGCCGAGACTTCACTGCTGTTGCATCGGCACGGCTACAACAGCGCCTACATCAACCATCCGATGATCTCCGGCCTGCAACCGGCAACTTATACCGACTTTGTCGTGCAGCGGCTGCGCTGGACGCAGGGCATGGTCCAGATTTTCGTGCTGAGCAACCCCATGTCGGTCAAGGGCCTGAATTTCAGCCAGCGCCTGAGTTACCTGAGCAGCTCGTTCTTCTGGTTTTTCGGTTACGCGCGAGTGATATTCCTGGTCGCCCCCGCCGCCTACCTGCTCCTCAGTCTGCGCGTCTATGACGCCAATCTCAGGGAGGTGCTCGTCTATGCGGTCCCGCATCTGATCGCGGGCCTGCTGGTGAACCACTACCTGTTTGGCGGGGTGCGCTGGGCGTTTGTTTCCGAGCTGTATGAAATCATGCTGTCGCTGTTTTCGCTGCCCATTATCATCAGGGTTCTGATGAACCCCCACGAGCCGAAATTCATCGTGACGCCGAAAGGCGAACAGGTCAGCCAGGATTTCATCTCGAAGCTGGCCACCCCGTTCTACGTGATTTACGCGGTGACGCTGGTGGCGTGCGCGATGGGGGTGTACCGCTTTTTTGAGTACCCGTTCGAGCGTGACACCATCTACGTCACCATGGCGTGGGAACTGCTCAACCTGATCGTGCTCAGCGCGGCGCTCGGCGCGCTGTATGAACGCAGGCAGCGGCGCGCGGCGCCCCGCATGCCGGCGAATATCGACGCCCAGTTGCAGTTTGACGGGCAGCCGTTAATTCAGTGTAATATTAGTGACTTGTCCGGTAATGGCGCGCTGCTGTCGGTTGCCGAGTCCGCCTTCGCGCCGGTCAAGGGGGTGCAGCGTGCGGAACTTGTCGTTTCAAATCCGGCCCTCAGAAAGGTTTCTCGATTGCACGTCATCATCCGCAGCGCACGCGCAACCGGCAACGGCAGGATGGCCGTGGGTCTCGAATTCTCGCCCGAGTCGCAAAGCGAGAAGCTGGAAACGGTATCCCTGGTATTCGGCGACAGTGAGCGCTGGGTGCGTTTTATTCAAACCCGATCGAACAAGCGGCAGGACCAGCGCCAGGGAATACTGAAAAGTTTTCTGATCATGCTGATGTTGGGCATAAAATTCGGCGGCATACATTTTCGCGCGGTTTTTACGGATATGTTCGGCGCGATGGCCAGGCCGCTTGGCAGCGTGGCGCACCCCGCTTATCAGGTGCTGAAGCGAGGCGTCGTCAGAGGACGGGCATGGTTGCTGGGGGCTTCCCCCTAATTCACGGGATCGAATCAAATGCCAGGAATCAGCAAATCAAGAACGGCTCTTCCCCTCATCGTCGGATTGGTTTTCGTGCTGGGCTTGTTCCCGGCGCTGACGGCGGAGGCCCAGCGGAAATCGCGGGCCTCGGCGCCGAGCCGGGCCCCCGCCGCAGACGTCGCCAGGTCCCCGGAAGCGCCGACGCAGAGCCTGGCCCTCGATGCCGCGGCCGCCAGAACGGCGAAATCCACGGGACTGACCCTGCCCATCGCCAAATTCATGAAGTTCAGCCAGCCGATCAAGCTGCGCTACATCCAGGATGAATTCACCGTGTTCGTGCCGATTTCCGAGCGGCTGAAAGTCAACTCCGCGCTGCTGCATCTGCAGCTGACGAATTCGATTTCCCTGCTCAGGGAGCGCTCCCAGCTGGCGGTGCGGCTCAACGGGCGCATCATGGCGCAGATTACACTCAACCCCCAGGCCCCGGAGTCGCGCGTCGATATCCGCCTGCCGGCCGAATTGCTCAAGCCGGGCTATAACCGCCTGACGTTTACCGTTGCGCAGCATTACACGTACAAGTGCGAAGATCCCACCGCCCCGGAACTGTGGACGGATATCGATACGGTCGCGTCAACCCTGACACTCAATGCTGATTTGCTGCCGCTCGCGCCCCGCCTGTCCGACATGAACACGCTGTTCGATGCGAAATTGTGGGGCGATCCGAGCTTCACCATCGTCACGGCACCGCCCGCCGCGATGCGCGATGATCAACTGCAATGGGGCGCGCTGACGGCGCAGGGCGCGGCGTTGCGTCTGAATTATGTGCCGCTGAGCATCCGCCACGAAACGGCCGCGAGCTCCTCCCGTTACTCCGCCTCGACGGCAGCTTTCCCGGGCCTGGACCAGGAACGCCTGCAGTATTCCGACAGCGCGCTGGTCGGCACCAAAGCGGAACTCGCGCAGTTCGTCTCGCCGCGCATACTCGACGGTGTCGCCGGAAGTTTTCTGGGCGTCTACCCGCTCGACGCCGATCCCAGGAGATTCGTGCTGGTGGTATCGGGCACGACGGCTGCCGAGGTCACCCAGGCGGCGCGCGCGCTGACGGTCATGAACTTCCCGTACCCCGATACGGCGAGCATGCTGGTGACCAAGATCGAGCCGCCGGAGCTGCCCAGCTACGCGGGCAAGAACATCGTGTCCGAAGACGGCATTTACAGATTCTCCAAGTTTGACTTCAGGAGCACCACGGTAAAAGGCCCCGGCGGCAGCGCGCTGGTGCATGACGAGCACGTCGAGAGCCTGCATATCGAGGTGGTCATGCCGGCCGATCTGTTTGCGCATGAGAATACGAACGTCGATCTGGAGCTGCATTTCGCATACGGCGCGGGGCTGCGCAAGGATTCGGTGATCAATATCTATCTCAACGACCGGTTTGAAAAGGCGATCGGGCTCACCGTGGAAGCCGGCGTGGTCTACCACAAGTACCGGGTTTCCATTCCGCTGCGCTCGTTCCAGCCGGGCATGAACGATCTGCGTTTTTCGCCGCGTCTGGTGCCGCTGATCACTGGCGAGTGCCAGATCTACAATACGGAAAACCTGATACTGACGATATTCGAGGATTCCACCCTGACCATGCCCAAGGCGTCGCATTACGTCGCCATGCCCAGCCTGAGGTTGCTGGTGAGAACCGGGTTTCCCTACACGGTCAAGAGCGGTGGCACCGGCACACTGGTGCACGTGGCCTCGAACGACAGCAAGACCGTTGCCAGCGCCTGGATGGTGCTTGCCAAGCTCGCGCAACGTCACCTTCGCGCGCTGGATCAGGCTTTGATTTCGTTTGGACTGCCGCAGAGCCAGGACCACGACCTGATCGTGGTGGGCAGCATCAGCCGGGTTCAGCCGGGTTTGCTGAAGGGCGCGCCGCTGGAGTACGCGAAGCTCTCCCGGGTTCCCTATTCCGTCGCGGTTGAGCAGCCGTCCGGCGAGCGGACCGCGGGCGGGCCGCTGCAGTGGCTGCTGCCCGGAACCTCGCGGCCCCTCGAGCGTGGCGGTGCGGACGTCGATCCCAGCAAACCCGTCATCATGACCCAGGCGAGCGATCTCACGAAAAGTACGCTGACCATGCAATACCGCTCGCCATTGTCATCCGGCAGGACCGCGACGGTATTTGCGGCCGCGAACGAGGATGTCCTGCTGCAAGGCATGGCGGAAATGATCAAGCCGGAACTGTGGGAAGACCTGCAGGGCAATCTCGTGGTCTGGAGCAAGGGCGTCGAAGCCGTCTCGTGGCAGAAGGTCGGCGCCGATTATCATGTCGGTTCCATCAGTGCGCCGGCGCGCATGGAGTTCTATTTTTCCAATTATCCATGGTTCTGGTTTATTGCATTGATCGCGCTGATCGCGCTGCTGGCCGTGCTGACCACCCGGATGTTGAACCGCTTCCGGCGCAGGAACCACGCGAAACTGGAAGAAATGCAGCGGCGTACGTGACAAAACTCGGAATCGTTGCCGGCGCGTTTCTGGCGCTGGCGTGCGGAGCATGCAACTCGTCGGCGCCGGTGTCCGATGCGGAGTGGGGACTTTACCAGCAGCGTTACGTCACCGCCGAAGGCCGGGTGATCGACACCGGAAACGTCGATGTCAGCCACTCCGAAGGACAGGGCATCGGTCTGTTATTGTCGGTTCATCATCAGGACCGGGCCGTGTTTGACAGGATCTGGCAATGGACCCGCACCAACCTGCAGACGCGCAATGACAAGCTGTTTTCCTGGAAATGGGTGCCCGCCGGCGGCAGCACGGCTGACCCTAACAACGCGACCGATGGCGACCTCTTCATCGCCTGGGCGCTGTATCGGGCGGGGCGGCGGTGGAACGAGGCATCGTACCTGGAGGCGGCCAGGGAAATCAGCCGCGACGTTCGCGCCAAATTGCTGCGTCCGTCCCCGTACGGGCTGATGTTGTTGCCGGGTGAACAGGGATTCGTCAAGGATGGCCAGTTTACGGTAAATCTTTCGTACTGGATGTTTCCGGCCCTGCAGGATTTCAACCAACTGGATCCGGCGCCGGAATGGGGGCAGCTGATCGAAAGCGGCCTGAAACTGCTGCAGACGGGACGCTTCGGCCGCTGGCAGTTGCCAGCCGACTGGGTGCGGCTTGCGAGCAAGCCGGAGATTTCTCCCGATTTCAAGCCGCACTTCGGTTACGATGCGATTCGCATCCCGCTTTATCTGATTTGGGCGAAGCTCGATACGCCTGACAATCTCAAACCTTTCAGGGACTTTTGGGGATATTTCAAATCCGCGTCATTCGTCCCGGCCTGGAGCAACCTGAGTGACGACAGCGTTGATTCCTATAATGCCTTTCCCGGAATTCAGGCGATCATCAGCTTGTCGAACCAGCAACGCTTGCTGCCCAAGCTCAGTTCCGACCAACCCTATTATTCGGCGAGTCTGGTGCTGCTTGCCAAGATGGCGGCGCAGGAAAGCGGCATGAGATGAACTCACGTCACGGCAGGCTGATGCTCGCGCTGGTTTGGCTGGCCGGCGCGCCGGTGGCATCCTGGAGCGCCCAGCCGGTGGCGGGGAAGGATTACTATTCCGTCCAGTTGCTGTCGGGAAAATCCGCCGCTGCCCTGCAAGACGCTCTCGCGCAATTGGCGGGCCAGCCCTATGCGAGAATCGACAAGCGCGGAGGCGTATACATTCTGCGGGTCGGTTTCTGGGAAAGCCGCGAAGAGGCAGTGCGGGCAGCTCAGGCGTTGTCGCCGAACTTCCGCAATGCCTATGTCCGGATCGCGAGCTACCGGCCCGATGCGATTGCGGCAGGTGCGGGCGAGCAACCGCCCGAAGCTTCGTCGGCCCCACCCCCAACGAGGGTTGCGGCTCCGCGCCCGGAACCTCCCGCGACATCCGCGCCGCAATCACCTCCCGTTACGAATTCAGCGCCATCGCAGGCCCAGGTGCTCGATTTGCGTCGTGAAGTGCAATCCAATCTGCTTCCCGACCCCGAACTGCACGGAATATATCCCTTGCCGCCGCCAATCGAGGTGCCGCCGCCACGCGAGGCTGCGGCGCCGCCACGCGAGATTACGCCGCCGCCAAGCGAGGCCACGCCGTTGCCGACGCGGCGCGAGCGCCAGCGCGCACAATCCAGTCTGCCCCGCGGCCCGAACGAAGCGCCCCTTTGGAAACTGCTGCGCGAGGAGCGTTACGCAGAGCTTGAGACCGAAGTGACCCGCCTGCGCGCCGAGTATCCGCGCTGGAACCCGCCGGCCCGGTTGCTTGCATTGAGACGGGACTCGGAAGCCAGGCGGCAGATTACCGAGGCAGTCGACACGAAAGACTGGAGCAAAGTGGTGGACTTCGCGCAGCAGTATCGCGAGCAGTTTTCCTGCAACCAGATCCAGTTCCTGTGGGGGCTTGCCGAGGCCCATTATGCGCTGGGCCAGACGGCGCAGGCCATCGCGGTATATGAGCGCATCATTCCCGCCTGCCCCAAGACGGCGGATCGAATCACCACCCTGCAGAAAGCGGGCAACCTGCTTGCCGCGGAGGTTTTCGCGGAGCTGGTGCAACGTGAAGCGCGAAGCGGACGGCGAGATGCCGCACAACAGGCCCAGTTCAATCGAATCGTTTATGAATTTCAATTGCGGGAATTGCTGCAGGCGATCGCAATCAAGGATCGCCCGCGCGTAACCGCCATTATCGATACCATTGAACGCATGCCGAAAGCGCAGCGGGACGCACGCTACGCCACGATGGCGGGCTGGTTCCATATCGATGCCGAACAGGATGAAGCCGCCGTTACCTGGTTTGAGACCACGCTGAACTGGAGGCCCGCGAGCGAAGACGCCGAAGATGCGCGCCACGGGCTTGCTTTGGCCAAGTTTCGAATGAGCCGCCGCAGCGACGCGGAATCGGTCAAGCTCAGCGTGAAGCGCCTGGACGAAGCGGAAGCGATTCTGGCGCGGGCCGATCCCGAGGATGCGCGTAATCGCACGTTGCTTGGCGACATCCTGTTCGCGCGGGCAGCCGATGCGTTCAGCGCCAAGGATTTCGCCCAGAGCCTCGCATATCTGGAGCAGTCCGAGGCCCAGGGCAAAAGCGGGCGAGATGTGGCGATGATGCGCGCGTGGCTCCATTACCAGGCGGGCGAAGACCGGCAGGCGGCGGACGCGTTCATCGACTTGTACCGCGCGCAGCAGGACCGGGACATCGCGGAGGGCATTGTGTTCAGCCTGTCCCGGAGCGGACGCTGGGACGAACTCGCCGGGCTCGCCGATTCGCTGGGGGGCCCCCTGAAGGAAGAAGCAGGGCCGCCTTTTTCGCAGCGCTTTTACTTCCGGAAGCTGTTTGTGGCGAGTGAGGCCGCGGCGCCGGGAGAATTCGCGGAGCTCGACAATTTCGCGGCTCCGAACATGACGCTGGGCATATTGCTGCGCGATAAAGCGGGCAACGATGGCACTTCCGCGCTGCGCGTGCTCAAGGCACCGGCACTGGAAGGTGCGATGGTGATCAACGGCACCCACGAGGTCCGGCTGCAGCTCGACCGGGTAACTCTCGACAGCGGAGACTTGCCGGCGGGTGCCACGGTCGGCAGATTTCCGGTGGCGGGCGCCTATGTCGCAGTACCGACCACGCGGCTTGCCAACGGCGTTGAGCCTTTCCTTTCCTACCAGCATCAGGGCACGCTGACGACCTACGCCGGTATCGGCATGACGCCCAGCGGCGCCGCCGTCTCCAGCGCGCCGGTCGGGAACCTCGGAGTTACCCGGCAAACCGGGAACGGCAACTGGAGCGCCGAACTTTTCTCGCAGCCGGTGCGTGAATCCATCCTGTCGTACACCGGTATGATCGACCCTTACGGCGGGCCGAGCTGGGGCCGGGTGCGCCGCACCGGCGCACTGGTTCGCGGCTACACGGCCCTCAGTGAAAACTGGGGTGTCTCGGGCAGGCTGCGGGCCATGTCCCTGAAAGGCGAGAATGTCGCGAACAACCGGGGCAAGGGGATCAGTCTGAGCCTGGCGAGGAATCTCACCGTACCCGGCTTCGACTACGTCGCCGTGGGGCCGGATATATCCTTCGATACCTTCGACAGGAACCTGAGCGGTTTTACCATTGGGAATGGCGGCTATTTCAGCCCCAAGCGCCTGCTGTCGCTCGGTTTTACGGCTAATTTGCAGACGGCGGAGGCGCGCCGCTACAGCATCAAAGGGAATTTCAGCCTGGGATATTTTGACAAGAGTGAAGCGGAGAGCACCTGTTTTCCGCTCGGAGGGTTGCCGTTTAATCCGGCGTGCCCGAATGCCGCAGCCAGCCACGCCAGCGGCCTCTATTATTCCGGGCAACTCCTGGGTGTATGGCGCTACACGAACGAATTGCAGCTGGGCGGGGGCCTGATCTATGGCCGCAATCCGCAGTACAATGACAAGTCGGCGGCTATTTTCATGCGCTATTCGTTCTACCCGCGTCCCGCCGTGATGAGCTCAGATATTCCCGAGGCCATGTTCCAACGCCTGTATTAGGGGCCAGCGATGTTGATTACCGCAATTCGATTGACGGCAGCCACGGTGTGTTTGATCGCATTCACAGGCGCGGCGATGGCTGCGGAATCCGCGAAACCACGCAAGGCGGTGAAGGCGCCGCGGGCGCCGCTGATGGAAAGATTCTCCTGCCGCACCGGGCCGAACGACGAGCAGGCGCGGCTCATCGTCGAGGTGGTGAAGAGCCGGCCGATGGAGTTCGCGTATTACAGCCGGCTCGGCACCAGCGTGTGCTCGATTCACGGCCGGCGCGGCGACGCCTACACCAAATGGCAGGATAATGGGGGCGGCAAGACCGAAGTCAGGCTGCTCGAGGGCACTGCGCAGCTCGAATACCGGCCTGGCTTTTTTTCGATCAAGTTTGCCGAGGTCGGCCGCATGCGCTTCTGCGGCATGGAAGGCGAACTGAACGGCAGTGTCGAAGTGAGGAGCAAGAAACCGGAATGCGCTCTTGCCGGTGTGTTTGACTGAGGCCCGCAGCTCAAACCGGGGTCTTCCCGCGGAATTTGTCGTAGACGACGCCCTGCGCGTGCAGAGCGGCGATGTGGCCCGCGTCGTAGCCGAGGTTTTTCAGCACTGCGTCGGAATGCTGGCCGAGCCACGGGGCCGCCGCGCGCACCGCGGTGAACTCGACGCTGGCTTTCACCGGCGATCCCAGGTTTTTCATGCGGCCGATTATCGGGTGGTCGATCTCGGTGACCATATTGCGCGCCAGCACGTGCGGGTCGGCGAGCGCCTGGTCGTAGGTGTAGACGGGCCCGCCCGGCACTGCGGCTGCGTCGAGCCTCGAAACCCAATGCGCGGTCGGCTGCGTCACGAACACTTTTTCGATTTCATCCTGCAGCGCATCGATGTTCTGCAACCGCGCTGACAATGCCTTGAAGCGCGGGTCTTCGAGCAGCCGGGGTTTCGCGAGTACCTGCACGCAGAAGTTGATCCACAGCTTGTCGTTGTTGGCGCCGACCGTCACGTAGCCATCCTGCGTCCGGTAGGCCTGATAGGGCGTCGAACGCCGGTGCCGCGTGCCGTTCGCCAGCGGAATTTCTCCGCAGCCGAAGTAGGCGCCGAACTCCCAGAACGTCCATGCGAGCCCCGCTTCGAGCAGCGAAGTTTCGAGGTAGATGCCTTCGCCGGTCTTCAGTTTCTTGATGTACGAGCCGAGAATCGCGTAAAGCGCGGTGGTGCCGGCAGCGATGTCGTTCATCGCGATGCCGACCTTGGCGGGGCGCCCGCCGGGCTCGCCGGTCATGCGCATGATGCCGCTCATGCCCTGCGCGATGATATCGAAGCCGCCCCTCCCGCCGTACGGCCCGGTCTGCCCGAAACCGGAAATCGACGCGTAGATGATGGCCGGGTTCACCGCCTTGACCGAGTCGTAGTCGATGCCGAGTTTCCGGGTCACGCCGGGACGGTAGTTTTCGACGATGATGTCGGCCTGTGCCGCGAGCCGCATGAAGATATCCTTGCCCTGCGGCTGTTTCACGTCCAGCGCGAGGCTTTGCTTGTTGCGGTTGAGCACCGCGAAGCAATAGCTCTCGTCGTTGACCTTGGGCTCGAAACAGCGCGAGCCGTCGCCTTCGGGAAAATTCTCGATCTTGATCACCTCGGCGCCCATGTCCGCCAGCATCAGCGTGCAGTAGGGGCCCGCCATCACGGCGGTGAAGTCCAGTACTTTCACGCCCTCGAGCGGAAGCGCCATTGCGGTCTCTCCGGTGATCGGTCCTGCGGACGGCTGTCAGCCGGGATTTTAGCCGCTTCGCGGCGCGCCGTCGCGTGCCGACTGATACGCCGGCGCCGCCAGGATTTGTATCGGCGGCGGCTTTTCCCGATAATGGTTGCTGGTGCGGTTTGAAACGACAACGGGAAACGAGACGGAGGCAATCAATGAAACGATCGGTGTTATTCCTGGCAGCGTCCTTGCTGCTGGCAGCGGGGGGTGTGCTGGCGCAGCAGTATCCAAACAAACCGATACGCGTGGTGATTCCGTGGCCGCCGGGCGGTTCCAACGACGTGGTCGGCCGCATCGTGCTGCAGAAAGTCGCGGAGAGCCTGGGCCAGCAATTCGTGATCGACAATCGCGCCGGCGCGGCGGGATCGATCGGCGCGGACGTGGTGGCGAAGGCGTCTGCCGACGGTTACACCCTGATGGTGCATTCGACTACGCATGTCGGTAACGCCGCGATCTACAAGAAGCTGCCGTACGATACGCTCAAGGATTTCGCCGGCGTGGCGTTGCTCGCTGCACAGCCCGGCACGTTGACCGTGCATCCGTCGTTGCCGGCCAAATCGGTCAGGGAATTCATCGCACTCGCAAAAGCGCGGCCGGATCAGGTCAATTATTCGTCGTCCGGCAACGGCAGCGCGCCGCATCTGTCGATGGCGTTGTTCGTTTCGATGACCGGCATCAAGCTCGTGCACATACCGTACAAGGGTGGCGGGCCGCAGGTGACGGCGCTGGTTTCCGGCGAGACCCAGGCCTCGCTCGCGACCATTTCCACCGTGCTCGCCCATATCAATTCGGGGCGGTTGCGTCCACTCGGCGTGTCATCGCCCAAACGCTCGGGTGCATTGCCCAACGTTCCGACGATTGCCGAGGCGGGCGTTCCCGGTTACGAGATGAATCCCTGGATCGGTGTGTTCGCGCCGGCGGGGACGCCCAAAGCCATTATCGGCAGGCTCAATGCCGAAATCAACAAGGCGCTTGGTATGTCCGATGTCAGCAGGAGTCTGTCGAGCCAGGCGCTCGATCCGTGGCGCAGCACGCCGGAGGAATTCGAGATGCGGCTGAAAGCGGACTACGAGAAGTACGCGAAGCTGGTCAAACTGACCGGCGCGCAGATCGACTGATGCGGCAGGCACCCGCAACTCAGGCAGGCGGGGCCGGGCGGGACGCGCCGCTTGCCGGTCTCACGGTGCTGGAGGTCGGCGTCGCGATGGCCGGGCCATACTGCGGCATGACGCTCGGCGACTACGGCGCGGACGTCATCAAGGTCGAGCGCATCGGCGAAGGCGACGAGAGCCGCACCTGGCTGAACGATCCCTACCCGGGGAAGTTTTCTTCCTACTTTGCCGCTGCCAACCGCAACAAGCGCAGCCTCGCGCTCGACCTCAAGCACCCGGATGGCGTGGCAATATTGAAGCGGCTTGCGGCTAAAACTGATGTGCTGATCGACAACTTCCGCGTGGGGGCGCTCGAAAAGCTGGGTCTGGGGTACGATGAACTCGCCGCCGCCAATCCCCGTCTCGTTTACTGCAGCATCAGCGGTTTCGGGCCCAACGGGCCGCGGGCCCACGAGCGGGCGAACGACATTTTCATGCAGGCTTATTCCGGGCTCATGAGCATCACGGGCGAGGAAGGGCGGGGACCGGTGAAGGCGGGCATTTCGGTTGCCGACATCACCGCCGGCATGTTCGGCGTGATCGGTGTATTGCTCGCGATCGAGGCGCGCCACAGGACGGGGCGCGGGCAGCGGGTTGACACTTCACTGCTCGAAGGACAAATCGCGATGCTCGCGCAGTTTCTGACGGGTTATTTCGCCAGCGGCAGGATTCCCGTGAGGCGCGGCACCTCGTCACAACTGGGAGCGACCTATCAGGCATTCCAGGCCACGGACGACTGGGTTGTGGTCGCGGCCTTCACCCAGAGGATGTGGCAGGGCGTGTGCCGGGCGGTCGAGCGCACCGAGTGGACGGATGACCCGCGATTTGAATCAAAAGAAAAACGCTCGGCGAACCGGGAGACGCTGATCCCGATGCTGGCGGCAAGGTTTGCCACCCGCCGCGTGGACGAGTGGATCGAGCGCCTGAGCGCCGAGGGCGTGCCGTGTTCTTCGGTCAACTCGATCGACAAGGTCGTAATCGACGAGCAGGTCAGGGCACGCGAGATGATCGTCGAAGTCGAACATGCGATTGCCGGAAAAATCCGCATGGCGGGACTGCCGGTGAAGCTTTCGAGTAACCCGGGTGCCGTGCGGCGTCCGCCTCCGCTGCTGGGCGAACATTCCATGGAGATACTGCGCGAAACAGGAATGGGCGCCGCAGAAATTGAAGCGTTGTTCCGGCTCGGTGTCGTCGCGACGCCGAACCCGGTCCCGCGGTAAGCGCAGGCGCACGCGAAAGGGGAGAACGCATGCCCATACTTCCGGAAGCAGCGAAGCAATACGTCGGCATGAAATCCGAGCAGGAAGTTGGGTGCGAACCGGTCGAGCGCGGTGCGGTGCGGCGCTATGCGCAGGCGATCATGGACGAGAATCCCGTCTACTCCGATCCTGACGCAGCGGCCCGGTACGGGGGGGCCGTCGCACCGCCGATTTTTCCGACGCATATGTTCAGGCGTCCCTTCGGCGCTCCGGATCCGCTTCAGGACCGCGCCAGGGACCCGGATTTCGATGGCCTCAGCGCACCGCGGGGTTTGCCCGAGATCGAGCCTCTGAAAGGACTGTCATTGCTCAATGGCGGTTCGGAGATCGAGTTTTACCGCTACGCGCGTCATGGTGAAACCGTCACGCAGCAGTCGCGCTACGCCAGCATCACCGAGAAGCAGACCAGCAAAGGGCCGATCGTACTGGTGGTGATCGAATCGGAGTATCGCAATGGGGACGGAGAGCTTCTGCTCAAGGCCCGCCGTACCCACATCAGGAGATGAACGATGGCATCGTCAGAATTTCCGTGTTTCGAGGAAATCGAAATCGGCGCCGAGTTGCCAGGACTCGAGAAAGGCCCTTTCACCACGGCGCACCTGATGCGCTGGTCGGCGGCCATGGAAAACTGGCACCGGATTCATTACGACCAGCCGTTCACGCTGGCGCACGAAAAACTTCCCGGCCTCCTGATCAACGGGTCTCTCAAGCAGCAGTTCGTTGTGCAATTGCTCAAGGACTGGGCCGGGCCGAATGGCTGGGTCTGGAAGGTGAGTTTCCAGTTCCGCGCGATGAATCTGGTGGGAGAAACGCTCCGGGTGTGGGCGCGCGTGACCGGCAAGCGTCCCGGGCCGGAATATGGTCTGGTCGATCTGGATATCGGCATCGTCAACGAGAAGGACATCGAGTCGACGCCCGGCAAAGCGACGGTGGCGGTGCCGTATCGCGGGGGGAAGCCTGTGCCTTATCCTTTTGTTCCACCCGGCATCAACGCACCCTGATTTCCACGCGGCGATTTTCCGGTTCCGCAACCCCGTCCGCCGTCGGGATCAGCGGCTCGCGTTCCCCGCGCCCGACCGCCTCGATCCGGTTTTTCGGAATTCCCGCGGCGATCAGGCGCGCCCGTACCCACTGGGCTCTCTTCAGCGACAGGGCATCATTGCGGTTCCGCGGCCCGACGCGGTCGGTGTGTCCGATCACCACCACATTCGCCTCCGGGTTTGCCAGGATCTGGTTTCTGACCGTCTCGAATACCGCCCGGGACTCCGGAGTGAGCTCGGTTTTCCCGGACCGGAAATAAAGCAGGTGCTGCTTCGGCAACGGGGGCTTGACTGCGATTGTCCTTTCCGCCGGCGGCGGGGAGCGCGGCGGAACCGGCACAATCTTGCCGTAACGCTGCCGCACCTCGGCCTCGGTCGTCGTCCCGGGCCTCACGGTGTCGTATCCGATCTCGAGCACTTCGTAGGGCTTGGAGAGTTCCGCCTTGGTTTTCTCGCCGCGCGTGCCGAAGCCAACTGCGCCGGGACCGCCGTCCGCTGACGGCAGCAGTACCACGCGCTCGAAGTACTGCGCGCAACCGGCCGGCAGGAGCAGCGCCAGACCGATGACGACCGACCTCAGATCAGTTGCGTTCACCGGATTCAACGATGAACTGCGTGCCGCGTATGCCTATGGTTCCCACCATGGTGCGAATCTGCACCGCCTCGGGGGAGCGCTGTCCGATCAGGCCGGTGGTCACCCGCAGCGCGCCTTTGATGACCGTCAAAAGCATCCTGCCCGCGTTGGTTTTCGGATCGAACCGGAAGCGGCTGATGCGCATCCGGCCGTCCGGCCCCATCGCGAGCACGGTGTCGTCGCGCAGCCTGATTTCAGTATTGCTGCCGGGGCCGGTGGTGATCCTGTCGCCGGCCAGCAGCTTCATCCCCGCCTGAGCGGGCTGGACGCGGCCGCCCTGCATGACGCTTACCGATCCCGTTGCGCTTGCGATCACGCCGGCAGCTTCCTGCGGCCAGGCCGGCGCCGGCGTCAGCCACAAGGAGCCTGCCATCAACGCGCCTAAGAGTTTACGCGGCCGCATCATGGCTGCACGGGTTAGTAATCGACATCGATTATGTTGGGCGTTCGGAATGCAAATCGACACGGAGACCAGGAATGAAAGTATTATCCTGCATGACACGGCGTCAGGCAACAATAAGGACTGCTGCTCTACCGAAGACAGCCGCTTCAATGTGCGAAAAAATGCGCGGCGGCATGAATAGGAGAACTGAATCTTGACCACTGCATTGACTCGGGAACTGGGCGAATTCGTCGCCGGGCTGCGCTACGAGCAGATCCCTGCCGCAGGGATTTCCGTGATCCAAACCGGTTTTGCGGATTGCGTGGGCGTGATGATTGCCGGCTCCGTCGAACCCGTAGTGCAACTGCTGGTCGCGGCGCTCAAGCCGCCGCCGGGAGAGGCAACGCTTGTATTCGGGCAGAGTACCGCGGCGGCACCGGACGCCGCGTGGATCAATGCCGCCGCGGCCCACGCGCTCGATTTCGACGACGTTGCGCTCCGGGGCCATCCCAGCGCCGTGCTGGTTCCCGCCATACTCGCCGAGGCGCAGGCAATCGGTGCGTCAGGCAGGGAAATGATGACGGCCTATGCAGCGGGCTACGAGACCTGGGCTGAACTCGTGCGCCGGGACGCCGATCATCATCACGGCAAGGGCTGGCACCCGACGGGAATTTTTGGCGCCATCGGCGCCGCCGCGGCGTGTGCTTCGTTGCGCAAGCTGGATGCTGCGAAGGCCGCGCATGCGATCGCGCTCGGCGCATCGCAAAGCGCAGGACTGATGGCCAACTTCGGGACCATGACCAAGCCTTTCCATGCCGGCCGCGCGGCGCATGCGGGCGTTATTTCGGCGCGTCTGGCCGGCGCGGGATTCACTGCGTCCCCCGATGCGTTGGAGCACCCCCAGGGATTCCTGTCGGCGATTTCGCCTGCCGGAAGGATAGACGTCGAAATGCCGGTCGAGGCCGGAACGAACTGGAAGCTTGCGCACGACAAACTCAGCGTGAAGAAATACCCGCTGTGCTTCTGCACGCATCGCGCATTGGACGGAATGCACGACCTGATCGCAGCGAACCCGGTCGCGGCGGAAAAAGTGCGTCGCGTGACGGTATCGATCAGCCCCACCCACGCGACGATACTCCGCAACCATTTGCCGCAAACCGGACTCGAAGCCAAGTTCAGCATGGAGTTTGCGATGGCAAGCGTGCTGGTCGCAAAGCGCGCCGGGCTGGCTGAGCTGCAGGATGACTTTGTGCGCCGCCCCGAGATTCAGGCGCTCATGCCGCGGGTCGTGATCGAGCGCGATGAGCGTCCGGACCCGGCGTCACCCAGCAAGGCAATTTATGACCTGGTGAGCGTCGAAACCACCGATGGCCGCCGCATCGAAAGCGCGCGGATCACGCAGGTGCGCGGGGGGCCCGAGCAGCCGCTGACACGCGACGAACTGTGGACGAAGTTCGAAGGCTGTCTGCAGGTGGGGCAGGCCCGGGTTCCGGCCCGCAAGCTGTTTGATGCGCTCATGTCGCTCGATCAGTTGCCGCACGTGAATCGGTTGCCGGGCCTGGGCGCGGCCTGAGCATCGCGGCGCGGGGGCAAGACCATGCTGCCGCGCCCGACTTCGCCGGAGGAGTTCCTCGACGACCCGGACACGACCGAATACGACGACGCTGCGGCAGGCGACAGCCCTCGAAGACGCTCATGCCACGATCAGGCGAGGTCGAAGCGGTCCAGATTCATCACCTTGGTCCATGCGGCCACGAAGTCCTGCACGAACTTCTCCTTCGCGTCGTCGCTTGCATAGACCTCGGCAAGGGCCCGCAGCTGCGAGTTCGAACCGAAGACGAGATCGACGCGCGTGCCGGTCCACTTGACCTTGCTCGTCTTGCGGTCGCGCCCTTCGAACAGGTCCTCGGCGCCCGAGACCGGCTTCCATTCGGTGCCACTGTCGAGCAGGTTGACGAAGAAGTCGTTGGTCAGCGCCTCGGGCTTGGAGGTAAAGACCCCGTGCTTCGCGCCACCGACGTTGGTCCCCAGCATGCGCATGCCGCCGACGAGGACCGTCATCTCGGGCGCCGTGAGCGTCAGGAGCTGCGCCCTGTCGACCAGCAGCTGCTCGGCGGAGACCGCGAACTTGCCCTTCAGGTAGTTACGGAAGCCGTCGGCGATCGGCTCGAGCACGGCGAAGGACTCGGCGTCCGTCTGGTCCTGCCTCGCGTCCATGCGTCCGGGCTTGAAGGGCACCTTCACGGAGACGCCGGCCTTCTTCGCGGCCTGCTCGATGCCCGCGCAGCCCGCGAGCACGATCAGGTCGGCGAGCGACACTTTCTTGCCGCCCTTCGCCTTCTTGTTGAAGTCGGCCTGGATGCCCTCGAGCGCCTTCAGCACCTTCGCCAGTTGCGCCGGCTGGTTCACGGCCCAGTCCTTCTGCGGGGCGAGCCGGATGCGCGCGCCATTGGCGCCGCCGCGCTTGTCGGAACCGCGGAAGGTGGACGCCGACGCCCAGGCCGTCGACACGAGCTGCGACACCGACAGCTTCGAGGCGCGGATCTTCTTCTTGAGGTCGGCGATCTCCTTCTCGCCGATCAGCCTGTGGTTGACCGCGGGGATCGGATCCTGCCAGATCAGCTCTTCCTTCGGCACTTCCGGCCCGAGGTAGCGGGCGCGCGGGCCCATGTCGCGGTGCGTCAGCTTGAACCAGGCGCGCGCGAAGGCATCGGCGAAGGCCTGCGGGTCCTCGTAGAACCGGCGCGAGATCTTGCCGAATTCCGGATCGAAGCGCAGCGTCAGGTCCGTGGTCAGCATGGTCGGCTTGTGGAACTTGCCCGGGATGTGCGCGTCGGGAATGATCTCCGGGGCGTTCTTGGCCACCCACTGCTTGGCGCCGGCCGGCGACTTGGTCAGCTCCCATTCGTACTTGAACAGGTTCTCGAAGAAGTTGTTGCTCCACAGCGCCGGGGTCTTGGTCCAGGTCACTTCGATGCCGCTCGAAATCGTGTCGGCGCCGTGCCCCGTGCCGTAGTCGCTCATCCAGCCCAGGCCCTGCGCTTCCAGCGGCGCGCCTTCCGGATCCGGACCCTTATGGGATTCCGGGGCGGCGCCATGGGCCTTGCCGAAGGTGTGGCCGCCGGCGATCAGGGCGACGGTCTCCTCGTCGTTCATCGCCATGCGGCCGAAGGTGGCGCGGATGTCCTTGGCGGCGGCCATGTAGTCGCCGCTCGCGTTCGGGCCTTCCGGGTTGACGTAGATCAGGCCCATGTGAGTGGCGCCGAACGGCTGATCCAGCTGGCGGTCGCCGCTGAAGCGCTTGTCGACGCCGAGCCACGCGATCTCCTCACCCCAGTTCACGTCCGCGTCCGGCTCCCATACGTCCGCACGGCCGCCGCCGAAGCCGAAGGTCCTGAAGCCCATCGACTCCAGCGCGACATTGCCGGCGAGGATGATCAGGTCGGCCCAGGAGATCTTCCTGCCGTACTTCTGCTTGATCGGCCATAGCAGGCGGCGCGACTTGTCGATGTTGACGTTGTCGGGCCAGCTGTTGAGCGGGGCGAAGCGCTGCTGGCCCCGGCCGCCGCCGCCGCGGCCGTCGGTGATGCGGTAGGTCCCGGCGGCGTGCCAGGACATGCGGATGAATTGCGGACCGTAATGGCCGAAGTCCGCCGGCCACCAGTCCTGCGAGTCGGTCATCAGCTTGACCAAGTCCTTCTTCAGCGCCTTGTAGTCGAGGCTCTTGAATTCCTTCGCGTAGTTGAGACCCTTGCCCATCGGGTCGGACTTTGCGGAATGCTGGTGCAGCAGCTCCAGCCGCAGCTGGTTCGGCCACCAGTCGCGGTTCGTCCGACCGACGCCGGCGATGTGGTTGAACGGGCACTTACCCGCGCTCTCGTCTCGGACCTTCGTGTTCATGTTTGCCTACCTTTCCTGTGTCCTTGACCTCTACGGCTGTGTGGAATGAAACATTCCATTTTCTGAATCACTTTGTCTAACCAGAACGAACGGTGACCGCCAAGCAATCGCACAAGTCAGCTTAACGTTGTGCTGTGCGGCGGGCCATTACGGCGGTTGATCTTGGCATGGCGCTGGCGGCCCGTCCGCACCAGCTACAGGTTAGCGTGCCCGTGGCTTCACGTCACGACGACTGCACTGCACGCTGACGCACCAAGGCCACGAAGAAGTACACCAGGATCGCGCCAGTAACCATAAGAGTGACATGAAAGACATACTCGATCACCAATAAGCCGTCCATGTTGAGTCCATTAGCAACGTGCAGGCTGTCGTGGGGCCACCAGCTGAAGAGTAGCCATGCAATGCAGAGGTGTGCCGCAAGCGTCAACCCCTTCGACGCAGGCAGGAGAGTCCGCATCAGAGGGTAGCCGAAGATCAGGAACGAAATGCCGAATCCGAACGCGAGCGCTTCGGCCACATTTAGAAGTATGAACAGGGGGAGCTGGGCATCCGTGGGCTGTGGAAAGTCGGCTGACGGGCGCCAAAACCCGCCCAGAGGCCCGTTGGGGCTCGCCAAGAACGCGATGACGGCGAGCACAAGCGTTACGACCAACCATTTGATCCAGTTCCGCCTTGCTCCGTTGCCAAGGCTTTGACTTTCTGCTGACATGTATCTTCGTCCTTGTGCGAATGAAGCCGTGATTGCGAAATGGACTGGCGCTGTTCCTTGGTTCCTCGACGCCCCTCATTTTACGCGCACGAGCGCAAACTTGCCGACCGGCGCAACCCAAGGGCGGGCTAACGTTCGCAATCAGCGGCCGCGACAAGCGGGCAACTGCCCGCATCGGAGCGGTCCGCTGCATTGCGCTGTTGGGCTGCCGAAAGCACCGACGCTGTGCGAGGACAGTAGGCGATCACGCGACTTCGATAGCTTGCTGCAGGTTGTCCACTGTTACAGGAACAGCCGCATAGAGGATCTCTGGGGCTGCACCGTACACGGCCGTTACCCTAGCCTTCCACTCCGCCGTGTAGCACGCCTCTGCGTGGGCCTTGCTCTTCCAAAGATAAATGCCAGCTACGCAGTCGCCTGCCTCGGTCAGGCAGTAGTGCTTTCGCACGAGCCCGGGCATGCGAAGGTACTTCGGTGCGGTGGACTTGAAGACCGCGGCTGCTTCCTCGAGCGTCCAGCGCTTTGGCAGCTGGTACGTCAGAATCGATACGATCATTGTTCTCTCCTAAACCCCATAGTTCTCAAGCTGCAATCTTTCGCAATATTCCCGGATGAAGTTCTGCGATCTTGATTAGGGTCTTGGCCGCCGCGCTGGGGTCCCTACGCCCTTGCTCCCACTCCTGAAGCGTTCGAACAGAGACACCGAGCAGCGCGGCGAACTGCGCCTGAGAAAGCCCGGACTTTTCGCGTGCACGAACGATTGGAAAGGACTCAACCGTATACCGCCGACCAACGCGGCCGGCTTTGATATCGCGAATGCCCTCAAGTATCTCGCGACCAATATCGCGGGTTTTTTCCCACTGGGCCAGTTGCTTTTCGGTCATCTTACGCATCGTCGATGTTCTCCTTCATTTGTTTCAGAGAGTGCGCGGGAATATTCTCGCGCACATTCTTTCCGTAGATCGTGAGCATCCAGAGCTCGTCGCGAGCGCTCCGCAGGTAATATATGACCCGCAATCCACCGCGCTTGCCGCGCCCGTCCGAGCCCCAGCGTAGCTTGCGCACGCCTCCTGAACCCGGAACGATGACACCCGCCTCGGGTTGTTCGTTCAGATAATTCTGAAGCTTGGCGTACTCGTCGTCTTCGAGGTAGTGCGAAAGCGCCTTCGTGAAAAAGGGCGTTTCAATAAACTCGAACATCTGAGGATACTACGGCAATGACGTATAAATGTCCAGCTGGAGCCGGCCTTGGAAATGTGCAACGATGGGGTTTAACGTCTTGCTCTGCGGCGGGCCAGCACCGCGTGCCGAACCGGCGAAGCGCTTACGGCCCGTCCGCAGCAGCTAAAGTTAGAACGCATGGCCATGCTCACGGCTTGGTCAGAACATAATAGGCAATAAGCGCCAAGGCAATGAGCGCAGCGAGCCAAAGCATTACGCTCCGTTTCGTTTCATTCTGCGCCGCAGCGAGAGAGGATTGAAGGACTGGTTGACTTCGCACGTATTCTTCGACAGCGTCCTTCGCCTCCTTCAGCCCTATGTTTCGTTCTTCCCGAGTGATTTTGATGGCCTCGATCTTGTTACCGTGGTGTAACGCCGAGATTGCGACAGTTGACAATGAAGGAGCAGCGTTTGTTTCTTGGTTTGCAGCATCCATACCCGACGGACTCGATCGAAAGTATCCGCGAGCCGCATACGAGTGGGCATGGAAGTTCGTGTTTCCGGCATACCGGTATTCAACCTGTCCGCGAACGGGCGTGATCAGACGTCATCATGTATTTGAAGACGTGTTGATTCGCGCCGTCAAACAGGCGGCACGCTCCGCGGACATTCACAAGCACGTGAGTTGTCATACTCTGCGTCACTCTTTTGCAACGCATTTGCTGGAAAACGGCTACGACATCCGCACCGTCCAGGAATTACTCGGACACAAGGATGTCAGCACCACGATGATCTACACCCATGTTCTGAACAAAGGCGGGCGGGGCGTAAAGAGCCCGCTCGATCGCGCCGGGCAGCGGGCCGCAGAATACCGGACTGACTGATCGTCTAGAAGTGCCGCGAAGCGGTGACCGGTTTCACCGTCGGATCGAGCTTGAGTTCCAGCAGCGTATTCGTCTTGACCTTGCCGCGCAGTGGCCGCAGAAAAGCATCGAACTCGGAGTCGCTGTCCGCTTGCGCGTAACGCCAGCGGTAAAGCGTTGCAAGGCCGCTGAAATCCATAACGGGCGGCTCAAGCGTGAAGAGATCGAGCGCTTTGCCCGTCAACCGGCTCGCCGCTTCGTTGAGCGTCGCGTAACGCCGGTTCGAAAGTATCACCAGCAGCAGTTTCGCGCCGTGGTGGGCGGCGGTCCACAGCGCCTCGCTCGCGTAGAGCGCAGAGCCGTCACCGATGATGGCAACCACCTGGCGTTGCGGGTTGCCGAGTGCGACGCCGACTGACGCAGCGAGTCCCCAGCCGATGCCGCCGCTGCCGTTGATCAGGTATTCGCCGGCGGGAAACTGCATCCACTGGCGCACGTCCGAAGTTGACAGTCCCGATTCATCGATCCAGATCGCGTCGGGGAATTCTTCCAGCAGTGCGTGCACTGCCCGCGATGGATGAAATATTCCGGATTGCCGCGCCGGCAGGGCGGCTGGGGGCCGTTGCGAGGATTTGAGCGCCGGGCGTTTGACGTGTAATGATTGCGCCGCGCGTGCGATTCCGGTGAGGGCCGAGCGCGTGTCGGCGACGGTCGCGATTTCGAATTCGCCTTCGGAGCCGAGCACACCGGGGTCATTGCCGATCCACAGCTTGGTTTGTTTCAGTATTGCTTCACTGTAGAGCGTGGTGCGCATACCGATGCCGCCGACGAAAAACAGCGCGTCGTGCGACGCGAGACGCTCGGCGATCTGCCTGCGGCTGGGTGGCAGATAACCGGCGTAATGGGGCGAGCGGCTGGAAATCGGCAGCATCGCGGTGTAAGGCGCGACGTACACCGGCGCGGAGAATATCTGCGCGAGTTTTTCGAGCGCGGCACCGGCGTCATTCCAGTGCACGTCCTCGGCGGCAATGAAAGCCGGGCGTTTGGCCTTTATCAGCACGCGCGCATAGTTCCGTGCCTCCGCCGTAGTAAGCGCGCCCAGCGCCGGGGGCTTTACCCTTTCCGGTATTGCATCGAGTTCCTGCTCGAGCAGATCGGGCGGGCAGATCAGCGCCACCGGTCCGTACGGCGGCGTTAGCGCTGCACGCAGTGCACGCCGGATGTTGAATGCCGCGTCGTAGCGCGTGTTGAGTCCGAACACCGATTTACACACCGCGCCCGCCATTTCTTCGAGCGGGCCCCAGAGGATGGGCTGCGTGTGCAGGAAGCGCCGGTCCTGCCCGCCGATCAGCACCAGCAGCGGCGTCTGCGCGATACTTGCAGTGTAAAGCCCCCCCATGCCGTTGCCGAGTCCGGGCGCCACGTGCAGATTGACGACACCGAGCGAGCGCGTGGCGCGCGCGTAACCATCGGCCATCGGTACGGCGGAAACTTCGGAGAGCGCGACGATGTACTTGAGCTTGCGGCGGCGTTCGCACAGGCGCACCAGCGGAATTTCGGTGGTGCCGGGATTGCCGAAGATATGGCGGATGCCGTTGGCTTCCAGCGTCTGCAGCAGCAGTTCAGCGATTTTCAACGGGTTCTAACGCAGGATGAACGGATTCGGCACTTCTTTCGCCGTCGAAATCCACACGCTTTTCGTCTGCAGGTATTCGTAGATCATGTCCTGGCCGTTTTCGCGCCCGAGGCCGCTGCGTTTGTAGCCGCCGAAAGGCGACAGGAAGCTGACCGCGCGGTAGGTATTGACCCAGACCGTTCCCGCCTGCAGCTTTTCCGCCATCAGGAACGCGCGCCGCATGCTCTGCGTCCACACGCCGGCGGCAAGACCGTACACGACGTCGTTGCCGATCGCGATCGCTTCTTCCTCGTCCCGGAACGGGATTACCGCCAGCACCGGGCCGAACACTTCCTCTTGCGCGATGCGCATCGAGTTCTTCACGCCGGTGAAGATGGTCGGTTCGACGAACCAGCCGTCGCCGCACTCGGGCCGCGTGGCCTTGGCGCCGCCGAGCGCGGTTTGTACCCCTTCCGACTTTGCGATGTCGATGTACTTGAGGACTTTCTCGAACTGCGGCAGATTGGTGACCGGGCCGACCTGGGTGTCGAGCTCCATCGGGTTGCCCATTTTCGCCGTCCTGGCGAACGCCACCAGCTTCTCGACGAACTGGTCGTGGATCGATTGCTGCACCAGCAGGCGCGAGCCGGCGATGCACGTCTGGCCGGTCGCGGCGAAAATTCCCGAGATCGCGCCTTTGACCGCGTTGTCGATCTCGGCGTCATCGAACACGATATTGGGCGATTTTCCGCCCAGTTCCATGCTCACGCGCTTGAGTCCTTTCGCTGCGGTCTCGTAGATCTTCTGGCCGGTCGCGTCGGAGCCGGTAAACGCGATTTTTGCCACCAGCGGATGCTCGACGAGCGGCGTGCCTGCTTCCGCACCGAAGCCGGTCACGACGTTGACCACGCCGGGAGGAAATCCTGCCTGCTCGACGAGTTTCATGAACTCGAGGATCGATGCGGACGTGAACTCGGATGGCTTTACCACCATCGTGTTGCCGGCGGCGAGCGCCGGCGCAAGCTTCCATGCGGTGAGCAGCAGCGGCGAATTCCACGGCACGATCGCACCGATGACGCCGAGCGGCTCATGGCGCGTGTAGTTGAAGGTGTCTGCCTTGTCGATCGGAATGACCGCGCCTTCGATTTTGTCGGCGAGCCCGCCATAGTAGTAATACCACTGCGCCATGTAAGCGGTCTGCGCGCCCATTTCAGCGAGCAGCTTGCCGTTGTCGCGCACTTCGATCTCCGCCAGAAGCTTCGACTGGTCGGCGATCAGGTCGCCGAGTTTCCTCAGCAGAGCGCCGCGTTTGCTCGGCGTGAACTTCGGCCAATCGCCCGCCGTGAATGCTTTGCGCGCGGCGCGCACCGCGCGGTCGACATCCTCGGCATTGCCGCGCGGGATCAGCGCCCACGGCCTGCCCGTGTAGGGGTTCTGGCTTTCGAACCGCCGGCCGGAGGCCGACTCGACCCACTGGCCGTCGATATACATCTTGTAGGTGACGAGTGTTCCTGCTGCAGTGTCCATGGTGGACTCCTTCATTCAGCTTGCGCTGCCCAGAATCCCGGCGACCTCGACCCGGCGCTTTTCCCGCGCAGAAGCGACCCCTGCGAGCAGCACGGCGAGCGATCGGGTCGCTGCTTCGCCGCCCATCTCGGGTTGCGCCTCGCCGCGCACTGCCGCGGCGAATTCCTCCAGCTCCTCGACGAGGGTGTCATTGGCCGCGCACGGCACCGGGCTCGCACGCTCGCCGCCGCGCTTGATGAACATCAACCCATGGTGCAGGTCGTAGTACGCCGTCGCTTCCTTGCCGTAAATGTTCATGAGGTAATACTCGGAGGCCGAGGCATAACAGGCATTGAGCGTCGACAGCGCGCCGTTCTCGTGCTCGAGGATGAGGCTCGCAACGTCGGGATTTTCGCCGGGCAGCACCAGTTGGGCGACCGCGCCGCTCACCGCTTTCACCGGTCCCATCAGGTATTCGAGCACATCGGCGTAATGAATGCCGATCTGCAGCATGACGCCCCCGGGCATGCCTTCGGTGGTGTAGCGCCACGAGCCGGCCTCGAACTTGCCCAGCCGGTCGCGGCTGATATTGGCCTCGGCATTGACGATCCTGCCGAATACCCCGGCGTCGATCTGGCGGCGTACCCAGCGGAAATGCGTTTCCTTGCGCCGCTGATAGCCAAGGGCCAGCACCACGCCTGCCTTGCGGCAGGCGGCAGTGATGGCGCGCGCATCGGCAATCGTGGTGGCGATCGGCTTGTCGAGAAACGTGTGCTTGCCTGCAGCAGCAGCGGCGCGCGTGGTTTCGAGGTGCACATTGTTGGGTGTCGTATTGATGATCGCCTCGATACTGCGGTCTTCGAGGATTGCCTCGTAACTCGGCGCCGCGCGGCAGCCGTACTTGGCGGCGAACGCCTGGCGTTTCGGCTCGGTGCGCGTGTAGCACGCGGCGATGTTGAGCTTGCCGGAACGCATGATTGCGTCCGCGAGCACGTCCGACCACCATCCCATGCCGATACAGGCGACTTTTAACGGTGCAAATGCCATTCAAATATCTCCCTATTTCGCGTCGATGAGGTAGGTTGCCCCGATGGCCTCGATGGCCGCGCGCGCGACGCGGTCGTCGAACGCCCAGTCGCCGCCGCTCACTCCGATGCCTCCCACGCATTCGCTGCCGAAAATGATCGGGTAGCCGCCTTCCATCGCGGTCCAGCGTTCCGGGCCCGCGGCGAGCGCCAGCCCGATGGCGTGCGTGGTGTCGAGCGGCTGCGCCTGCGCGCCTTTGGCCGTGGTCGGCCGCTTGTTCGAAGCGGCGCACACCGCCTTGGTGGTCGAGGAATGCACGGTATGGAAGCGTCCGCCGTCCATGCGTTCGAGCATGACAAGATGCCCTCCGGCGTCAGCGATGGCGACCGCAATCGGAATTCCAGCTGCGTCGGCCTCGCCAATTGCGGTTGCCATCATTTTGCGCGCTCCCGCGAGCGTCAGGCGCTTGGTGTCTGCCACATACATTACGCTTACTCCCATTTGTGATTTGGCGTTAATGGTAGCGTCTTTGGCGAGCTTGCGCCATTTGCGGCGGCACGGGCGGAGCCAGGTTGCGCTTTGCTATAATTCCGTAATCCCGTTCACCTTACCGCCGGTTCGCGTCAGCGCCGCACCGGTCATGCGAAATATTCTATGACACCAGCCGGTCACGAAGATCCTCACAGCGAATTGCGCGATGCGGTGCGCGCGCTTTGCAATCAGTACGACAGCGCGTACTGGCAGAAGGTGGACGAAGCGCGCGGATATCCGGAAGCGTTCGTGGATGCGCTCACCAAGGCGGGCTGGCTCGCCGCCCTGATTCCAGAAGAGTACGGCGGGTCGGGCCTGCCGCTCGCCGCGGCGTCGGTGATCATGGAAGAGATCAACCGCTCCGGCGGCAACTCGGGCGCGTGCCACGGCCAGATGTACAACATGGGCACGCTGCTGCGGCACGGGTCGCCAGCGCAAAAGCGCCAATACCTGCCGCGGATCGCGACGGGCGAGCTGCGTCTGCAGTCGATGGCCGTCACCGAGCCGACGGCGGGCACCGACACGTCCAAGATCACGACCACGGCAGTGAAACGGGGCGACCGCTACGTGGTAAACGGCCAGAAAGTGTGGACCTCACGCCTGCAGCACTCGGATCTGATGATACTGCTCGCGCGTACCACGCCGCCGGCCGAGGTGGCGAAGAAATCCGAAGGCATGTCGATTTTCCTCGTTGACCTGCGCGAGACGGTGGGCAGGAGCATCACCGCGCGGCAGATCCGCAACATGGTCAACCATGAGACCAACGAGCTTTTTATCGACAACCTCGAGATCCCCGCCGAGAACCTGATCGGCGAGGAGGGCAGGGGCTTCAGATACATACTCGATGGCCTCAATGCCGAGCGCATCCTGATCGCCGCGGAGTGCATTGGTGACGGCTACTGGTTCATCGACAAGGGCACGAGCTACGCCAAACAGCGCGTGGTGTTCGACCGCCCGATCGGCCGCAACCAGGGAATCCAGTTTCCGCTCGCGCGCGCTTACGTCAACGTCGAGGCCGCGAACCTGATGCGCTTCAGGGCGGCTGAACTGTTCGATGCCCACAAGCCGTGCGGCGCGGAAGCCAACATGGCCAAGCTGCTGGCCGCCGACGCGTCGTGGGAGGCCGCCAATGTCTGCCTGCAGACCCATGGCGGATTCGGTTTCGCCGCCGAGTACGACGTCGAGCGCAAGTTCCGGGAGACCCGGCTTTATCAGGTCGCGCCGATCTCGACCAACCTGATCCTTTCTTACATCGGTGAGCATGTTCTCGGCATGCCGAGGTCGTTTTAGCTTCAACTCATGCGGCCTCTTGACGGGATCACGGTAGTCGCGCTCGAGCAGGCAGTCGCGGCGCCGTTTGCGACGCGCCAGCTCGCTGAACTCGGCGCGCGCGTGATCAAGATCGAGCGCCCCGGGGGCGGCGATTTCGCGCGCGACTATGACAACAGCGTGAAGGGCATGTCGTCGCACTTCGTCTGGCTCAACCGCTCCAAGGAAAGCCTGACGCTGGATGTCAAACATCCGCGGGCGCAGGAAATCCTCGCGCGCTTGCTCGTCACCGCTGACGTCTTCATCCAGAACCTTGCGCCGGGCGCGGCAGGGCGGCTCGGACTCGGGGCGCCGGCGCTGCTCGCAAAACACCCGCGGCTGATCGTGTGCGACCTGTCCGGTTACGGCGACAGCGGTCCATATGCGCACAAGAAAGCCTACGATTTGCTGGTGCAAAGCGAAGCCGGCGTGTTGTCCGTGACGGGCACCCCCGAGACGCCCAGCAAAGTCGGCGTATCGATCGTCGACATCAGCGCCGGCATGTATGCATACTCCGGCATACTGACCGCGCTGCTTCAGCGCGGCAGGACCGGCAAGGGCACGCGCGTCGAAGTGACGATGTTCGAGGCGCTCGGTGAGTGGATGGGTTATCCGCTGTACTACACGCATTTCAGCGGCAAGGCGCCGGGCCGCAGCGGCCCCGACCATGCGACCATCGTACCGTATGGCAGGTTTCGCGCCGGGGACGGCAAATACGTAATGCTGGGGTTGCAGAACGAGCGCGAGTGGGCGGTGTTCTGCGAACAGATACTCGGCCGTCCCGGACTCGCACAGGATCCGGGCTACGATAACCACCCGAAGCGCGTCGCGCGCCGCGCCGAGCTCGTGGCGCTGATCGAGCAGGCATTCAGCGCGCTGACCGCGGAGCAGGTGGGAGCGAAGCTCGATGCGGCCGGCATCGCGAACGCGCGCATCAACACACCGGAAGAGGTGTGGCAGCACCCGCAGCTCAAAGCAAGGGGGCGCTGGCGCGAGGTCGGTTCGCCGGTCGGGCCGTTGCCAGCCTTGTTGCCCCCCGTCACCATGCCCGAATTCGAGGCACGTTTTGATCCAATACCCGCGGTAGGCGAGCACACCGACCGTATTCTGGCCGGCGTGGGTTACAGCGCAAGCGAGATCGCCGGGCTGCACGCCAGCCGTGCAATATAAGCGGCAATGAGCGCGCCTGTGGATGCCACAGGCTAAGCAGGGACGGCAGGGCGTTCATCGGCGGCAAATCCATTTTTTTCCAGAACAATTGAGATAGATCAAACAATAAGCGCTGAATTCAGCGCCGGGACGGCAAGTTTTTCTATAATTGACACGGCAGCATGATTTCAGGGTAAACCCGTATGGCAGGTCGAGCGTTATTGTCATTACATTAACTCATTGCCAACAAGGAAAGGGAACGCGAATATGAAGCTTACTGCGGTGTTAGCTCTGGTTCTGGGGGCGGTTCTGGCTATCGGAAGCGTAGTGGCGGCTCCGCCGGGAAAACCTGTCGTGTACGCTGGTGGGCCGATGGGCAAGGTGACGTTTGACGGCAAGACGCATGCGGACAAGGGTTTGAAATGTCCCGACTGCCATAACCCCAAAGCGTTTCCCGAGATGAAAAAAGTCGCGAAGATCACCATGGCCGACATGAACGCAGGCAAGAACTGCGGCACCTGCCACGATGGCAAGAAAGCGTTCAAGTCCAGCGACGCGGCCAATTGCGCGAAATGCCATAAGAAGTAACTGCGCTCGCCCTCAGCTGTGCAGCTCGATCACGTCGCCGTCCGCGACGCCGTGGTCGCGCCCGACCTGCTGGCCGTCAAACCCTGATTTGCCCCATACCCGCGCATATCTGAGCGCGCGCGCCACGTCCTTGTGCACGAGCCGCGCGACGTCCTCCACTGTCTGGCCGCGGCGCAACGTGAACGGCCGGTCCTTGTCGGGCGGCTTGCCGGGGGCTTTGGTGTAAACACGCACGACGCCGAGATTTGCAAAAAGCCAGGGCCCGAGCTCACCGAGACCGCGGCCGGTAGTCGCGGAAACCGCAAGCGCGGGATAGCGCAGCGCGGTCAACTCGCGAAACGCATCGAGTTCCGCTTCGATGTCGGCGCTGGCGTCGGCCTTGTTCGCGAGCATCAACGTGGGAAGCCGCAGCGCGAAAGGATCGTCATCGCGCTCGCCCGCGGTTTCAGCCGGTTTCCCCGCCGGATTCCACAGTTCGGTCAGCGTCACGCGTTTTTCACGCAGCACGGTGTGTACGGCCTGCGCCTGTTCCACGCACGAGGGTTCGCTGAGGTCCATGATCAGCAGGCACGCGTCGGCGGTCTGCAACGTTCCCGCCAGCCACGGCACCGGATGCTCGGGCGAGATGGCCGGCAAATCGACGAGCTCGAAGTGGATATCCTCGTGAGGCATCATTCCCGGTTCCGGAAACTGGGTCGTGAAAGGATACGGCGCAACGTGCGCGCCTGAGCCGGTGAGCCGCGCGTGCAGCGCGGATTTTCCCGAGTTGGGCGGCCCGATCAGCGCGATCTGCGCCGCGCCCTCGGGACGGATCACGAGTGCGGGACCGCTGCGCGCAGCACCCCCTTTCCTCGGCCCCTCGAGCTCCTCGGACAGTTCCTTGATGCGGTGCTTGATGTCCGCCTGGAGATGATCGGTGCCCTTGTGCTTGGGAATGGTGCGCAGCATCTCGCGCAGGGAGTCCAGGCGCTCGCGGGGATCGCGCGCCTTGCGGAACGCCGCTTCCGCCGCCTTGTACTCGGGTGAAAGGTTTGCTGGCATGGCCGCTGCCGTCTGTGATACTTTTACTCCTTCCGCCAGGAATTTTCCAGAATGTTGTCGCAGCCTGCGCCGGCCTGACCAGGCTTTCCCCGCTCGCATTTTTTTTGCAGGAGGAGATCGGATTTGGACTTCGCGTTTACCCAGGATCAGGAAGCCTTGCGGGCCCACCTCAACGAACTGCTGGACGAAGTCTGTCCGCCGCAATATGCCGAGCGTTGCGACAATGAGGCGCACCCGCCGCGTGAGGCCTACGAAGCGCTCGGCAAGCATGGCTGGTTCGGCCTGATCGTCCCGGTCGAGTGGGGTGGAAGCGGCGGCTCGGCGATCGATCTCGCAATCCTGCTCGAGGAAGCGGGCAGGCATTTCGAGGAGCTCGGCACGTGGCTTTTCCGCACCCTGACTTACGGCGGCTACGCGATACTGACGCACGGCACCCAGGCGCAGAAGGAGACTTTTCTGCCGAAGCTCGTGCGCGGAGAGCTTTCAGTCTGTTTCGGCCTGACCGAACCGCATTCCGGCTCCGATGCCGCGGCGCTGACCACAAAGGCAACGGCGGTCGACGGCGGGTATGTGATCAACGGGCAGAAGATTTTCACCTCCGGCATGGACATCAGCGACTACTGCGTGCTGATCACACGCACGTCCACGGGAGCGAAAAAGCAGCACGGCATCACCAATTTCCTCGTGGACACGCGCTTGCCGGGAATCGAGATTCGCAAGATCAAGACCATGGGTACGCGTGCCATCGGCACCACGCAGGTTTTCTACACCGATGTGAAAGTGCCGGCATCGGCGGTGCTCGGTGAAGTGGATCGGGGATGGGAAGCCGTGGATGCTTATCTCTGGTACGAGCGGCTGGGCCTGTCCGCCGCCAGAACCGGGGCGGCATTGGCTGCGTTTGATTACGCGCTGGAGTATGCGAAGACCCGCAAGCAGTTCGGGCGGCCCATCGGCCAGTTTCAGGCGATCTCCCACAAGCTCGCCGACATGAAAGTGATGCTGGACGTTGCCCGGACGCTGGTTTACCGGTTTGCCTGGCTGATGTCGCAAGGCAAGGCAACCCGCGTGGACGCCGCGGTCGTGAAGCTGCAGACGAGCGAAACGTACAAGGCGGTCTCGGACATGGGGCTGCAGATCCTGGGCGGATACGGCTACTGCATGGAATATCCGATGCAGCGGTTCTTCCGCGATTCGCGCCTGGCTACCATCGGGGTCGGCACGTCGGAAATCCAGCGCAATATCATCGCACGCGGCCTGGGGCTTTAATGACGACGATCGTCGAACAGTTGAGTTCCTACGCGGCCGCGCTGCGCTTTGAAGACCTGCCGCGCGAAGTCGTGCGTCAGGCGACGCCGCTCGCCACCGCTCAATACATCCTGGTACTCCATCCGAGCGTGCAGGCTGCGACGCTGAATGAGTTCATCGCGCTTGCGAAGCAGAAGCCCGGTTCGCTGAACTACTCGTCGGCAGGCGTGGGCAGTCCGCTGCATCTGGCGGCCGAGCTCTTCAAGAAGCGCGCGGGCATCAGCAAAAGCCGACTGAGCAATCTGAACGGGCCGCTTTGCGTTTTCCGGCAGAGCTGCGCTGCAAGCTTTATTTTTTCGTGTCCAGACTGATATTGGCCTTTTGGACCACGCCCGACCAGCGCTTGATCTCGTCTCTGATGAACACGGCGAACTCTTTCGGATCCCGGTAATCGGTTTCCATCGCGTTATTCAGAAAATGTCTCTTCACGTCGTCCGAGTTGAGGATCGTCCTCACCTCCCGCGTCAATCTGCCCGTGATGGGCGCGGGCATGCCTGCCGGCCCCATCAGCCCCCGCCATCCGGTTGACAAATATCCCGTCAAGCCCGACTCGGACACAGTGGGAACGTCGGGCAGGAGGGCGCTTCGTTTCAGTCCGCCGACTCCCAGCGCTCTCAGCCTGCCGGTCTTGAGATGCGGAACCGCAGCCTGAATCGTTACGTTGGAGATGTGGACGGTTCCCCCGAGCAGATCGATCGTCGCGGCCCCGGCGCCCTTGTAATGCACCATGATGAGGTCGATTCCGCCCATCACCCTGAACAACTCCAGGGCCATGTGGCCGCTGCTGCCCGCCCCGGCGGTACCTGCCACCAGCTGGCCGGGCTTCTGCTTCGCCAGCGCGATGAATTCCTGGAGCGTGTTGGCGGGAACGCTTGCCGGGGAGACGAGCATGCTGTCCCCGGTCACCAATGACGCGATCAGTGAGAAAGATTTGACCGGATCGTATTCCAGCTTCTGCAGCACCGGCTGTATGGTGTGCGCGGTATCGCATAGCAGCAGGGTGTAACCGTCCGGAGTCGCCTTGGCCGCCATTGCCGTGCCAATGATGGCTCCCGCTCCGCCGCGGTTGTCCACGATGACCGACGTGCCGCCCAGCCGCTCGGACAGCTTCGGGGCGATTACGCGGGCGACCATGTCGGTCCCGCCGCCCGGCGCGAACGGGACGATGAGACGGATCGGCCGGCTCGGATAATCATCGGCGGCTGCGACCGGCGCAGGCGATACGAAAAACAGGATTGCAGCGGCGAGGATGCCGAGCGGGAGAGTCATCTGCAGAGTCCTTTCGGTCATGGTGGCGGGATCAGTCGACTTTCACGTTTGCCGCGCGCGCGATCTTCGCATAGCGTGCCGCATCGGTGCGCAGCAGCGTCGCGAATTCTTCCGGCGTCGACGGCGTGGCGTGTATGGCCTGACCCTTCAGCAGTTCGCGCACCTCGGCGAGATTGAGTGTGCGCACGATTTCCGCGTTAAGCCGCGCGACGATTTCGGCCGGCACCGCGCTCGCGATCACCATTCCACTCCAGTTGGTCGCTTCGATCTCGGGGAGTCCCGATTCCCGCATGGTCGGCACGCCCGGCGCCAGATCATCGCGCTGCGGCGAGGTTACGGCGAGCAGGCGCAGTTTCGCCGACTTGATGAACGGCGCCATCTCAGCCACGTTGACGAGCAGCATGGGGCTATGACCGCCGACTGTGGCCACCGCCGCCGGTGCCCCGCCCTGATAGGGCGTGTGCACGAATTTCGCCTTTGTCACGAGCCCGAATTGCTCGGCGATCAGGTGGTGCGAGGTTCCGGTGCCCGACGTGCCGTAGGCAATTTCGCCGGGCCTGCTGCGTGCGAGCGCAATCAGTTCTTTCAGCGATTTGACCGGCATGGTAGGGGTCACGGCGATCGCCATCGCCAGCGCGATCGTCTGGGAAACGGCCTTGAAATCCCTGGCCGGATCGAAAGGCAGCTTGCTCCGCAGCGCCGGATTGATGACGAAGCTGGGGCCGACCACCAGCACGGTATAGCCATCGGCAGGCAGCCGCGCAACGTACTCGGTCGCGATTATCGTACTGCCGCCGGGGCGGTTTTCAACGAGCACGTTCTGGCCCAGCGCAGGCCCCATGCGCTGCGCCATGATGCGCGAGGTGATATCGAACGAGCCGCCCGCCGGAAACGGCACGACGATCCGCACGGCTTTGTTCGGAAATGCCTGTGCCCGGACGGGGCCCGCCCATCCTGATCCGATTACCACGAGTGCCGCCAGCGCTGCGAGTAACTTCATTGTCCTGTCTCCTGTCGTAGGTCCCGTAATGCGAGTACCGTGCTGTCCGTCGCGGCGGGTATCCGCTAACAATAGTATAGCCTCCGCAGCGCGCGCACGTTCTTGATTTTCTCGAAGCTCCAGAGTGCCGCCAGCAATGCGTGGCTGCGCTGCTTGCCCAGCATAGGCGCGATCAGGTCGAGCGCCTTCTCGTTTTCTTCCGCGGGCGTGAGCGGATTCTCGAAGCTGCCTTTGGCGGCCATCGTCCGGTGGGTGAGCTTGCGGCCATCTTTCAGGGTGATATCGATGACGGCGCGCCAGCGGCGCTGCGCGTCGGTGAGACTCGGGTCGCCGACGGCCTCGATCCGTTTGCGCACGGCAAGCACGCGGCGGTCTTTCATCCGCGCGAAGTCGTGCGCCGACTTGAACGTGATGTTGCCGTCGATCAGCATTACCGCGAGCAGGTGCTGCACCGAAATGTCCGGCATGTCGCGGTTGTTGACGATTTCCAGTTCCTTGTCGGGCATGCGCACCACAAGCTTTTCGACCGCATCGGCCTGGATGCCGTGTTGCGCGATCATTTCGCGCAGCACGTGCATGGGTCCCTGGATCGGGCCGCCGACCGGCCAGCGCTTGATGGCGGCGCGCAGAATTTCGTAGTCCCTGCCGAGCCCGCGGATCATTTCGTTGCGGTCGATGGCCTCCGGCGCGAAGGTGAAAAAGAAATCGCGTTCGCCCGAAAAAATGTCCTCGACGCCGGTCCAGCCGTGCGCGGCCATCAACGCCGCCGCGGTACCGTTGTGGGCCGGCATGCCGCCCATCGCGTAGGCTTTTTCGATGTGCCACGGGTCGCGGAACATGGTATAGAGACCGGCGGTCTGCTGGCCGGTGTAGGACAGCAGGTAACGCGCCTTCAAGGCATCGAGCCTTAGCAGCGAGCCTGCCGCGGCTGCCGCGCCGAACAATTGCCCGGTTGCTCCCGCATGATGGCCCGAACGCAGATAGGGCATCGGTTTCAGCGTCAGCAGTATGCGCGCGCAGATATCGTAACCGAGCACGATGGCACGCAGCACCGCGGCGCCGGGGAGCCGGTTGCGCTCGCCGATGGCCAGCGCGGCAGGCACGACGCTCGTACCCGGATGAGTAAGCGTGGGCGGGTGAGTGTCGTCCGTCTCGTCGGCATGACCGAACATGCCGTTGGCGAGCGCCGCGTTGGCGGCCGACGTGACGAGGCGGGTACCGATCACGCCCGCCTCGGCTTGGCCGCCGATCGATTTCACATAGGCAATCGCTTTTTTCCCCGGCAGCAGGCGCGTGCCCGAAATCATCGCGGCAAACGTGTCCACGAGGTGCAGTTTCGCCCGCGTGCTGATGGCGGTTGGCAGCGGCCGTCTGAGCGCGGTTGCTATATACGCGCTGAGCTTCAGCATGAGCGGCGAAATATTGTCGTGCGGCCTGCGCATGGGTGCCTCCGCTAATCGTCTGGCGCGATGATAGCACCGCGGTCCGTCAGCGGCCGGATGCCGGCAGCACGCCATGGTTGACGCTGACTGTCTGTGAGGCTGTCTAAATACGCCGGATTGTGCAAGAATCCCCGTAAATGAAAGGGCGAATCATGAAACTGCTTATGGCTATTGTTGTGATGCTCGGCGTCAGCATTGGCTGGGCTGCGGAAAAATCACCCCACTCAGGCATTGGCAAGCCGGTGGACGCGGGAGATGTCAAGGTCTCCAAGGCGAGCGGTCCGGACGCGCGCACCGTTGCGGAAATCATCACCAAGAGAATCGAACTGAAAGACAAGACCGTCCTGGTTCGCGGCAAGGTCGTGAAGTACACGCCGGAGGTGATGGGAAAGAACTGGATCCATCTGCGTGACGGGTCGGGTTCGGCCGCGGACAACACGCATGACGTGCTGGTGACGACCAAGGACCAGGCCAGGATCGGCGATGTCGTGGTGGCGAAGGGCGTCGTGCACACCGACCGGGATTTTGGGTCGGGCTATTCGTATAAAGTGCTGGTCGAAGACGCCACGCTGCGGAAGTGAGTTTGGATACAGCGACCCAGCATAGGTGGCAGTTGCAGGGCGCGGCTTTAGCGCGCCGAACTCGCCGAACGCGCCGCACAACGCACGCAACCATCCACGACGGCGCGATGAATCCGCGCCCTACGGCGATGGTGAAATAAGCGTTCGGGAATCAGTTTGCTTGAGATCCTGCTGTAGTTCCTGCCAGCCGGCCTCGATGTGTTCGCGCACGGCGGCGAGCGCCGCGGGTTCGTCGCCGGCGCCAATCGCCTTCAGGATCGCGTCGTGCTCCTGCGCTGCGCGGCGAACGCGTCCACCGATGAGGTTGATCAGGTCGAACGGGTATTTGGCCCATAGAACCTGCATGAAATGCAGCGTCTGCGGCTGCTGCGCGAGTGAGTAGAAGTGGCTGTGGAAACGGTAGTTCATTGCGCGCACCGCGGGACGGTCGCCTTTGGCGATCGCCTGCTCGAATTCGCGCTCCAGTTCCGCGAGCCGCAAGTGATCCTCGTGCGTCATGCGGCGCATCGCGGCCAGCACCAGGCGGCTTTCGAGCACGACGCGCAACTCGATGATTTCGCGCGTGGCTGACGCATCGAAAGGGGACACCACGACGCCGCGGTGAGTGATGTTGTGGATGTAGCCTTCGGCTTCCAGGATGCGAAACGCTTCGCGCACCGGCGTGATGCTGATATCGAGCTCGCGCGCGATTTCCGCCTGCTTGAGGCGGGCGCCGCGTGGGAAGCGGCCCGCGAGGATGCCTTCGCGCAGAAATTCCGCGACATAATCTTCCTTGGTCTTGAAGCTCATGGCTGCGCCACAGGCTTTCTCCCTCACCCCTAGCCCCTCTCCCGAGGGGAGAGGGGAACGTCGAGCGTAAATGGTTTGTCAACCATTTCCGGAATGCTCAGGATGGCCGCGCTGACTGCCGCAACCAATTCGGTGACGGTCCCGGTCGCATGGACTCCGGCATGCAAAAGCGCCTTCATCTTGGCCGGGTGAGTATCCGCGTGCGAGCCGATCAGTGCCGCCGCGTGTCCCATTTTCTTGCCCTTGGGCGCCGCGCGCCCCACGATCAGCGCGGCGACGGGTTTGGCGCCGGGCGTGGACGCATAGGAGGCGACCGCGTATTCGTCGTTGCCGCCGATTTCACCCAGATAGACGATCGCACGCGTATCCGGGTCGGCGTGGAGCAGCGCCAACGCTTCCGCTGGTGAAACGCCTTTGATCGGATCGCCGCCGATGCCGAGCACCGTGGTCTGGCCCAGCCCGGCGCTGGTGAGACGGAAGCAGGCTTCGTACGACAGCGAGCCGCTGCGTGAAATGACGCCGAGCGGTCCCGGCGTATAGCAGAACGAAGGCATGAATCCGGCTTTTGCCTTGCCGGGAGAGATGAGGCCGGGCGTGTTGGGCCCGATCAGCGTCGCGCCGTTGGCGTTGGCCGCCGCGCGCATCTCGATGGCATCGCGCACCGGCAGCCCGTCGCCCGGATAGACCACCAGTTTTATTCCTGCCTCGAAGGCTTCGACGACGTGATCCAGCGCCGTTGCGGCGGGAACGTAAACGACCGACGCATCGGCGCCGGTCGCAGAACATGCGGCGCGCGCATCCGGGAATACCGGGACTCCTTCCACATTGCTCTCGCGCTTATTGACGCTCACCCCGCCCACCACGGCAGTTCCGTATCCCTTCATGTCGAGTGCGGAGAAGCGGCCGACGTTGCCGGTGATCCCCTGGATCAGGAAGCGCGTGCGCTGATCGATGAGTACGCTCATCGGCGGCCTGCTTTGCGCGCGATAGCGACCGCCTCGGCGACCGCGCTTTCCAGCGTGGCGTGGTTGCTCAGTCCGGTTCCGGCGAAAATTTCCGCGACTTGTTTCGCGTTGGTTCCGTTCAACCGGAATACCACGGGTTTGCGCGCACGGCGATGCTGCATGATGTCTTTCATGACGCGCGCGACGCGATCCATTTGCGTGAGGCCGCCAAAAATGGAAACCAGGATGACCCTGACTTGGGCCGCCTGGTCGAGGAGGTCGAAAGCAAGGCGGTAGCCGGCGGGTGTTGGATTGTTGCTGCAGTCAAGAAAGCACGCCGGCCTGCCGCCCGCGTCGCCGATGAGGTCCATGGTCGCCATCGTCATGCCCGCGCCGCCTGAAATGAGGCCCACCTCGCCGTCGAGCCACACCAGCATGAGATCTCCGGCGAGCGCGCGGGCGATCGGTCGCGATTGCGCTTTGATGGCGTTGGCGATCGACGCCGCGATATCCGGCGCGCGGAAGGCGGCGTATTCATCGCGCACGATTTTCGCATCGGTCGCAACCAGCGAGCCGTCATCGAGTTGCGCGAGCGGGTTAATCTCGACGGTGACGCAGTCGCGCGTGCTGGCAAGCTCGACGAGCCGGCGCGCGAGTGCGATTACTTTTTCGCGCACCGACGCATCAGGTTCGATGTCGCGGACGATTTCGCGCAGCCGGTAGGCGCGGAAATTGCGCGCCGGTCCGACGTCGTAACGAACGGGGGGCTTGCCGCGCTCGATGTCGATGCCACCCCGCGGCGCGTAGAGCACGACATAGCCCTGAGCCGCCGGATCGACGGTCACGCAGAGATACAGCTCACGCTTGATGGCGAGCCACGGCTCGATAAGCACCGCGGCGGGTCGTTCTTCGCCGAAACGCATGGCCAGGATGCGGCGAGCCGCGCTGCGCGCGCCGGCTGGTGTTGCCGCGCGTACCACTCCGCCCGCTTTGCCGCGGCTGCCGGAGGCAACCTGCGCTTTCACCGCGACCGGATAGGGAAGTTTGCGTCGAGTGACGGCGTCCGCGGTTCGCGCAAGGAACCCGCGGGAGACCGGGACACCCGCCTCTCGCAAGAGGCATTTACCTTCATATTCAGTGAGTAGCATAGATGATATACAATGCATTATGTTTGTTAAGCTGTCAATTTCCGTTTAGAATTTCGGAAACACGAGGAGCACGTCATGAACCAGCAAGCCGACAACCAGGACCTCGACGCCGCGCCGGTCGAAGGCAAGATTACCGACGAGGCCGTAGCTGCCGCCCGGAAAATGATCGGAATGCAACTGCGTCCTGAAGGTCCTTACCTGCAGGACGCGACACCCGACACGATCCGCAATTTCTGCAACGGCATCGGCGATCTGAATCCACTCTATCGCGACGCCGAATACGGACGTACCAGCCGCTACGGCGGAAATCTCGCGCACCCGATGTTTCCGATGGCATTCGGCTGGCTCGGCCGCACACGTTGGGGATTGCCCGGCGTGCACGGTTTCTATGCAGGAAACGATTGGGAATTGTTTCGCCATATCCGGCCCGGCGACCGGATTACCGCGATCGAGCGCGTGGTGGGGGTCGAGGAAAAAAACAGCAAGTTTTCGGGGCGGCTGGTGATCCAGTACGTCGAGGCCGAATTCGCCAATCAGCACGACGATCTCGTGGCGCGCGTGCTTGGATGGTGCACGCGCCACGAGCGCAAAGCCGCGCGCGACAAGGGCAAGTACAAGGACATCAGGAAACACGAATACACGAGCAAGGAACACGATGCCATCGATGCGGCGGTCCTGAATGAGGACAGCAGTATTTGCGGCCGCAATATCCGTTACTGGGAGGATGTCACGGAGGGGGAAGCAATGCCTTCGATCGTGCGCGGACCGCTGTCGATGATGGACACCATGGGCTTCCTGGTCGGCTGCGGACGCGGGCATACTCACGGCGTGCTGCTCAAGGGGGCGGTCAAGCACCCGGGACACTTTTTCCGCAATCCCGAGGCCGGTGGCGGCGTCGAGTACACCGGCATCGGACATCATCGCGAATCGATCGCCAGGGAAGTCGGGGTCCCGGGCACCTACGATTACGGTCCGCAGCGCTCGGCATGGCTCGCGAGCCTGGTGACCAACTGGATGGGGGACGCGGCGGTGCTCAAGCGCGTGCGCACCGAACTGCGCCTGTTCAACACCATGGGCGACACCACGTGGTGCAAAGGCAAGGTTGCGAAGAAATATGTCAAGGACGGCTACGCGCTGGCCGATCTCGACATCTGGGCGGAAAATCAGCGCGGCGAGGTGACGGCGCCGAATGGCAGCGCAACGGTGGTGTTGCCATCACGCGACGTCAAAACCCGCGTGTTCCGGGACGGTTCGAACCTTGACCTGGGTTACGCGCATTTCGGCTAAAGGAGGAGCAATGTATCCACGACTGAAGCTTGCCTGCATAGCGGCTGCGGCATTGTGCGGTTATCTCGCCGCGGGCATCGCGTACGCGCAAAGCGATTATCCCCACAAACCCATTCGTATCGTGGTGCCGGTGGCGCCGGGCGGCGGCACCGATTTCACGGCGCGGCTGATCGGACAAAAGCTGGCCGAAGCCTGGGGGCAATCGGTCATCATCGATAACCGGCCGGGGGCCGCCGGCAACCTGGGCGTCGAAATTGTCTCCAAGGCACAGCCGGACGGCTATACGCTGGTGATGCCGATCACTTCTTTTTCGATCAACCCGAGTCTGTACGCGAAGCTGCCGTTCGATACGGTGAAAGATTTCGCGCCGGTCGTGCTGGCGGCGTCAGCGCCGTTGCTGCTGGTAATCAATCCGGGTGTGCCGGCTCAGTCAGTCAAGGATCTCGTCGCCCTGGCGAAGACGAAGCCGGGTGCGATGAATTTCGCCAATTCCGGCAGCGGTACCACCGCGCATCTCGCCGGCGAGCTTTTCAAGCGCATGGCGGGAGTGGACATCGTAAGCATCGCCTACAAGGGCGGCGGTCCCGCGGTGATCGATCTGATCGCAGGGCAGGTGCAGATTTATTTCTCGACGATTCCCGCGGCGCTGCAGCAGGTCAAGGCAGGCAGGCTGCGGGCGCTTGCAGTGACGAGCAGCAAACGCGTGCCCGAGCTTCCCGACATGCCGACTGTTGCGGAGTCGGGGCTGCCGGGATTCGAAGTCGTCGGCTGGTTTGGATTGTTCGCGCCGGCCGGCACGCCGAAGCCGGCCATCGCCAGGCTGAACACCCAGATCGTAAGAATCCTCAACGTTTCCGAGTCGCGGGAGCGGCTCTCGGGTCACGGGCTGATCCCGGGTGGCGGGACGCCCGACGAGCTCGGGCGGTTTTTGCAGGCCGAGATTGCCAAATGGCGCAAGTTGATCAAGGAGACCGGCATCCGCGTGGAATGATTGATGAAAATCACCGCGATCTGCGAAACGGTCGTTGCGCTCAGCTCGGAGATCCGCAACGCCTACATCGATTTCAGCAAAATGACGGCGAGCGTCGTTGCCGTCGTCACCGATGTCCGGCGCGACGGCAAGAGGGTCGTCGGCTACGGTTTCAATTCCAACGGCCGTTACGCTCAGAGCGGACTCATGCGCGAGCGCTTCATTCCGCGCATCATGAGCGCTGAACCGAAGTCACTGGCAAACGACGCGGGAGACAATCTGGATCCGCACCGGATCTGGGCGTGCATGATGGCGAACGAGAAGCCGGGCGGTCACGGCGAGCGCTCGGTCGCGGTCGGCGCGATCGACATGGCGGTGTGGGACGCGGTGGCCAAGATCGAAGGCAAGCCGCTCTACCGGCTGCTCGCCGAGCGCTACCGCGGCGGCGCGGCCGACCCCGGTGTTTTCGTGTATGCCGCGGGCGGCTACTACTATCCGGGCAAGAACGTGCAGGCACTGGCCGACGAGATGAAGAAGTATCTCGATCTCGGCTATACGGTGGTCAAGCTGAAAATCGGCGGCGCATCGCTCGCCGATGACCTGAGGCGCATCGAGGCGGTGATTAAAGTGCTCGGCGCCGGAAAAAATGTCGCGGTTGATGCCAATGGCCGCTTCGACCTTAACACCGCGGTTCAATACGCGCGCGCGTTGCAGCCATACGGGCTGTTCTGGTACGAAGAAGCGGGGGACCCGCTCGATTTTCAGCTGCAGGCCGAACTTGCCAATCACTACGACGGGCCGCTGGCGACCGGCGAGAATCTGTTCTCGATGCAGGACGCGCGCAATCTGATCCGTTACGGCGGCATGCGCGCGGAGCGCGACTGGCTGCAGTTCGACTGTGCGCTGTCGTACGGCCTGGTCGAATACCTGCGCACCCTTGAAATGCTCAGGCAGCATGCATGGTCGCCGCGCCGCTGCATTCCGCATGGCGGGCATCAGATGTCCCTCAATATCGCCGCCGGGCTGGGCCTCGGCGGCAACGAATCGTATCCGGACGTGTTCCAGCCGTTCGGCGGCTTTGCCGACGGCACGCCGGTCGAGAATGGTTTCGTGCGCATGCCTGATGTTCCGGGCATAGGATTCGAGGCCAAGGCGAATCTGTATACTGTGATGAGAAACCTCGCCGCTGGTTAAACAAGGAGAATCATCGATGCCCGATCCGCATATCTTCCGTCCGATCAATTTCCGCTCGGTCACCGCACGCAACCGCATCATGGTCTCACCGATGTGCCAGTACTCGGCCACCGATGGCGTCGCCAACGACTGGCACCTGCAGCACCTCGGTTCGCGTGCGGCGGGCGGAGCCGGTATCGTGAGTACCGAAGTCGTGCACGTCGAGGCGCGTGGCCGCATCACTCCCAACTGCCTGGGCCTGTGGAACGACGAGCAGCGCGACGCGCTCGCCCGCATTGTGAGGTTCATGAAGACCCAAGGCGCTGCGACGGCGATCCAGATCGGGCACGCGGGCCGCAAGGCCTCGACCGCGCAGCCGTGGAAAGGCGGCAAACCGTTGCCGGCCGAGGCGGGCGGATGGCCGACGATCGCGCCGTCGCCCCTGCCGTTCGCTGAAGGCTATCCGGTGCCGGCAGAGATGGATCTGGATACCATCGCCGCGACGCTCAGGCTGTTCGCCGCAAGCACCCGGCGGGCGCGCGAGGCCGGATTCGACATCGTGGAACTGCACGCCGCGCACGGCTACCTGATCCACGAATTCCGGTCGCCGCTCTCCAATCACCGCACCGATCGCTACGGCGGCAGCTTCGAGAATCGCATCCGCTTTCTGCTCGAGGCGATCGACGCAGTGCGCTCGGAATGGCCGAATGACAAACCGCTGTTCGTGCGCCTGTCATGTGTCGATTGGATGGAGGGTGGCTGCGATCTCGAGGACACGGTCAGGCTTGCACAACTGCTCAAGGCAGGCGGCAAGGTCGATCTCATCGACAGTTCGAGCGGCGGCATCGACCCGCGGCAGAAAATCCCGCTCTTTCCCGGGTATCAGGTGCCGTTTGCGGCGGAAATCCGGCGCCGCGCGGGCATCGCGACCGGCGCCGTCGGTCTGATCAATGCGCCCGATCTCGCGGAGCAGATTCTGGCGAGCGGCCAGGCCGATCTGATCATCATGGCGCGCGCCATGCTCAACGACCCGTACTGGCCGCTGCACGCGGCGAAGGTGCTGAAGACGAGAATTCCCTGGCCGGTGCAGTACGAGCGCGGGGATATTTTCTAGTTACGGCCGGCTCGCGCCGCACTTCCAGCACTCGGTGAACTGGCCTTCGAGGGCTTCGCCGCAATTCGCGCACGTCCAGCGCTCGTGACCGTAGCGGCGGGCGGCGGTGCCGCGCAGGAAATCGATCACTATGCGGTCGGCATACGCGGCGAGCGCGTCGTCGAATATCCACACCGTCGGCAGTACCGGCAGTTCGCCGAACGCCCCGTAGAGCTGGTCGCCCTTGACTTCGGCGCGTATTCCCTCGGCTTCCAGCATGCCCTTGATCAGGTGTGCTTGGGTCGGGTGTCTCGCGGTGTATACGAGTTTCATGTTGAATCCGTGAGATTTCATTGTGCCCCGAATTCAGGCGCTGTCAATCGGGCGGCATGGGATAATAACGTTTAACACATCGATCACGAAGGACGAAATCTTGGCAACCCTGAACATTTTCAGCGCCGGGGCCGCGCAGGCCGTGGTGACGCAGATCGCGGAGAAATTCCGGCGGGATAGCGGTGACTCGATCAACGCCGCTTATGGCGCGGTTGGCGCGATGAAGGCGCGGATTGTCGCCGGCGAACCCGCCGACGTGATCGTCCTCACCGCTGCTCTGATCGACGAATTGATCCAGCAGGGGTGGGTGGTTCCGGGCTCGCGCATCGATCTCGGCAAAGTCGGCACCGGTGTCGCGGTGCGCGCCGGCACGCCGTTGCCGGAGGTGGGTAATGCAGCCGCACTGCGCGATCGCCTGCTGGCCGCAACCCGGATCGTGTGTCCGGATCCCGCGGTTGCCACCGCGGGAAAAGTGGTGCTCAACGTGCTCGACCGGCTCGGGATTTCCGGCGAGGTCAAGGTCCGGCTGCAGTATTTTCCGAACGGCTACGCGGCGATGGGGCACCTGGCGCAAAGCACGGACACGCGTGAAATGGGGATCACCCAGATCACCGAAATCATCGCCAATCGCGGAGTCACGCTGGTCGGACCGCTGCCGCCCGAGCTGCAGAACATCGCGGTATATTCAGTGGGGCTCGCGGCGCGTTCGGCGCATCCCGGGCGCGCGCAGGAATTCATCCGCCGCCTGACCGGTATCGATGCGCAAGCGGTATTGAGCGCGGCCGGTTTCGATATCAGCTGATCGCAAAACATTATGAATGCACCAGCCATCAAGTCCGTTGCCGAGCAGCTTGCCGACGGCATCACCGCGCTCAGCGGCGACAAAATACCGGCGCCGGTGCGCGCCCGCGCCGAAGCGCTGCTGATCGACGTTGCCGGGCTGTGCGTCGCCGCGCGCAACACGGATTACATCCGCGCGCTGATCGCCGCGGTCGACCACGGCGGCACCTGCAGCGCGCTCGGGCACGGCGGCGGTTTCAGTGCGGAAGACGCGGCGATGATTAACGGCACCGCGGCGCACGGCGAGGATTTCGACGATACGTTCGAAGGCGGGCCGGTGCACAGCGGCGCCGTGATCGTGCCCGCGGTGTTCGCCGCGTGCGAGCGCTTTGGCCGCAACGGGCGCGCGGCGCTGACTGGCACGGTAGCCGGGATTGAAGTGCTGTGCCGGCTGAGCCTCGTGATTCCGAAGGCGATTCACAAGGCGGGCTTTCATCCGACCAGCGTGCTGGGCGCGATGGCCTCGACGCTCGCCGTGTCGGCGACGCTTGGCTTGAACCGCAAGCAGACGGTCGATGCACTCGGCACCGCGGGCAGCATGGCGGGCGGCATCATTGAATATCTGGCCGACGGTGCGTGGACCAAGCGGCTGCACGCCGGCTGGGCGGCGCGCATCGGCCTGCATGCAGCGCGCATCGGGCAACAGGGCTTTCTCGGGCCGCGCACGGTGTTCGAAGGCACGCACGGGTTGTTCAACGGCTTCGCGCGCAGCGCGAACGGCGACTTTGATGCCGTCACGCGTGATTTCGGGCGCGAGTGGCAGATGCTCAATCTCACCTTCAAGCCTTATGCAACCGGCACCATGAACCAGCCGTACGTCGACTGCGCGCTGCGGCTCGCGCGCAAGGGCTTTGCCGCCGATGATGTCGCCGAGGTATGGTGCGAGACGGCGGAAGGCTATGTGCACCGGTTGTGGGAACCGCTTGCCTCCAAGCATCGTCCCGCCAACGATTACGCCGCCAAGTTCAGCGCGCCGTTCAACATCGCGGTCGCATTCGTCACCGGCGGCGCCGGTCTCGAATCTTTCAGCGAGAAGACGGTGCGCGACCCGCGCATCCTCGGGCTCGCATCCAAAGTGCGCTACGTGGTCGATCCCGACAATCCGTATCCCAGGGCCTACACCGGCCACATCCGCATGACGCTCAAGGACGGGCGCGTGTTCGAGGAGCGTCAGCCGCATATCCGCGGCGGCATACACGAGCCGCTTTCGCGCGAGGACATCGAGCGCAAATTCCGCGGCAACGTGGCTTACGGGGGCTGGAGTGACACGCGCGCGGACCAGTTTCTGCGGTTCGCCAAAACCGCGTTCGGCGGCAAGCTCGATTTGTCGCCATTTCGGGGTTAGCAGTACAACTCAAGGAGAAACAGCAGTCATGGCATTGACACCGATCCGCAGGGTGGTTACCGGAAACGACGCGCGCGGCAAATCGAAAGTGGTTTGGGACGGCCCCTCTCCCGGCACGCATGAAACGCAGTTGCCGGGTGTAGGCGGTGGTCAGGTCAAGGGCCGCGGCCATACCGATTTCTGGGTGTGGCGCGAGACGCCGGCGCCGCTCGACGGCAAGGACGACGCCGGCCTGTGGGACGACGAGTTTCCATGCCCGGTCGGTGGAGGACACCAGCGCGTCGTGCACTGGCTCGCGAAGACCCCGGAGTCGCCTCCGAACCAGCCTTACAAGTCACCGGAGCCGCATGGCCGCACATGGGACCGCGGCGGCGGCAATCACTACAACCGCTCCTACATGCACAAGACCAGGTCGGTCGACTACGGCGTCGTGATTTCCGGCGAGCGCGTGATGGAACTCGATGACTGCACGCTGACATTGAAGCCCGGCGACATCGTCATCGACGTGGGCGCGTGGCATCTCTGGGACAGCTCAGCGCAGGGTTGCCTGATGGCCTTCGACATGTTCGACGCGGAATTCGCCGACGGTCCCGCGGGTACCGCGCAGGGCAACGACCAGCCGCTGCGGCCGCCGGAGAACCAGCAGCTTCCGGCGGGCGTGAAGCCCCAGCGGCGCATCGTCGCCATCGACCGGGAAGCCGGCAAGTCGAGCCTCGTCGGCGACACGGCTTCCCCCGACGTGCGTACCGATCCCGCGCGGCCGGGATTTGCGCTGCAGCGCATGTGGGTCGTCGACGGCTTCCCGGCGCAGCTCGTGTACGAAACGCTGCACCTGCCTCACGTGCTCGTGCCGCCGGCCAAAGGCTCGGTGCTGAACGTTTTCACTTTCCCACCCGATGCGGCATGGATAGGCAAGGTCGGCGCGTCCGAAGTCGCGGCGTATTTCAAGGCGATGGGCGCACCGGAGGCGTCGACTTACTCGCCGCAGGCGCCGCATCCCTACATGCAAAAGACCCGGACGCTGGATATCTGCATCGTGCTCGAAGGCGAGATCGTGCTGGTGCTGGACACCCAGGAAGTCACGCTGAAGGCGGGGGAGTTCGTGGTGCAGCGGGGCACCAACCACGCGTGGAGCAACCGCTCGGGCAAGCCTGCCGTGGTATCCATCGCATCCCACGGCGGTAAATAGGGTCAGGTTCACAATTTACCAAGGAAAAAAGAAATCGTGGCATTGACGCCGATCCGGAGAGTGGTCACGGGAAACGATGATCGCGGCAGATCGAAAGTGGTTTGGGATGGCCCTGCTCCGGGCGTGCATGAATCCGCGGTCCCATGCAACGGGGCTATCGACTGCTGGGTCTGGCGCGAGACGCCGCTGCCGCTCGCGGGAGACGACGATCCCGCCCGGTGGGACTATGAGTTTCCGGGACCGCCGGGCGGAGGCCACCTGCGCGTCATGAATTGGCTTGCGCATGCGTCCGATCGCTCGAAAGTTCCGCCGCTGGTGCCGCCTCACGCGCCCAAAGCGGCGCCCGGAGGCCGCGCATGGAATCGCGGCGGCGGTAACGATTTCGACCGCACGGCGATGCACAAGACCCAATCGGTGGACTACGGAATCATGCTGTCAGGCGAGCGCATTATCGAGCTCGACGATTGCAAGCTGGTGATGAAACCCGGGGACATCGTGGTGCAGGTCGGCGCGTGGCATCTGTGGGACAGCTCGACCATGGGCTGCCTGATGGCGTTCGACATGATAGCCGCGCAATTCGTCGATGGGCCCGCGGGAACCGCGCAGGGCAGCGATCCCGTGATGCGCGCGCGGCCGGACCAGAAGCTGCCGCCCGGGGTGAAGCCGCAGCGGCGTATCGTCACCATCGATCGCGAAGCAGGCAAGTCGAGCCTGGTGATCGACGGCCCCTCACCGGACGTGCGCATCGATCCCGCGCGACCGGGCTTTGCGCTGCAGCGCATGTGGGTGGTCGATGGCGCGCCGGCGAAAATCGTTTTCGAGACGCTGCATCTGCCGCACATGCTCGAGCCGCCCGCGCAGGGTTCCGTGCTTAACGTGGTGACTTTCCCGCCGGACGTTGTGTGGCAAGGCAAAGTCGGTGCGGCGGAGGTTGCCGCCTGGTTCAAGGCGATGGGCTCGCCGGGCGCATCGACCTACTCGCCGCGGGCGCCGCATCCCTACATGCAGAAAACGCGCACGCTGGACTTCTGCATCGTGCTCGAAGGCGAGATCGTGCTGGTGCTCGACACGCAGGAAGTGGCGCTGAAAGCGGGAGAAATCGTCGTCCAGCGGGGCACCAATCACGCGTGGAGCAATCGCTCGGGCAAGCCTGCCATAGTGGCGATCGCAGCGCACGGTAGTAAATAGGGTCAGTGTAACTTTTCTACCTATTCAGCGCGTTCGCCACGGAAAAGTTACACTGACCCTATTTACCCTATCTTCTGCCGCTGTCCCGTCTCCGACGCGCGCACGACGGCGTCCAGCATCCGGTGGCGGCGCACGGCGGAATCGAAGTCGGGCTCGATGCGGGTGTTGGTGCGGATCGCTTCGGCAAACTTGACCCACATCTGGCCCACGTCGTACGCGCCGCCGCCGTTGCGCACTTCCTCCGGCACCCACTTGAGGCGGTCCGGCACCGGCAGTTCCTGCAGCGCCTTGTCGTCCTTGTGCCCGCCCATGATTTTGCGCTTCGCCTCCTGCCCGGCATCGCCGCCGCCGATCATCGCGAGCGTGCCATCCTTGCCGTAAATCTCGAGCCGGTAACCGCTGCCGTGGTACGGATGGACGCCGACGTAGGCATTGACCACCGCGCCACCTTCGAGCCTGCCCACGAGCATGATGTTGTCGGGCGAAGTCACGTCCACGGATTTTTTGGTATCGGTCTCGAACCATTGCGGCACCTGCGTGCTGACCACGGCTGACACTTCAGCGAGTTCTCCGGCCACCATGCACAATGCGTCGATCGAATGTCCGAAGGTGATGGTCAGAGTGTTTGCGCCCAGCGTGACATCGCGCTGCCACGTGCGGTTCGAGGTGCGCGTCAGCACGCCGCTGCCCATTTGCGTGAGGTTCACCGACAGCACCTGCCCGACGTAACCTTCCTTGACGAGCTCCCGCAGATAGAGGTACGCGGGGGACGCGCGCCGCTGCAGGCCGACCATGGTGTGCACCTTCATCTTACGGGCGAGCGCCGCGAGTTCTTCGGCTTCCCTGGTGTTCGCGCCCAGCGGCCACTCGCAGTAAACGTGCTTGCCCGCTTCGAGGGCGTTTTTCGCCAGCACGTAATGCGCGGGCACGCGTACCGCGACCAGCGCCGCCTCAACGCGGGGGTCCGCACTCATGGCCTTGACGTCGCTGTACGCAACCTTCACGCCGTATTTGTCGGCCGCAGCCTGCGCCGTGTCCGCATGTGCCGTACAGACGGCGTACATCTCTGTCTCCGGCAACCGTTGCAGGGCCGGGGCATGCGCGCTCGGCCCCCACCTCCCGTTTGCTCCAATAAATCCCACGCGTAAACGACTGGCTTGAGTCATGGTTTTCCCCTTTCACATTTCAGACGGTAGCCGCCGTTTGCTGCGCGGCCTACAATCCGGGCATCCAGCGTGTCCAACATTGTAGAGAAAAGGAGCCACGAATGACATATGAATGTCTGCTTTATGAAGTCAAGGACAGGATCGCAACGCTCACCCTGAATCGCCCCGAGCGGCTCAATGCGCTGGGCGGCACGCTGCGGGATGACCTCTACGACGCCGTCACAAAGTCCGCGTCCGATCCGAACGTCGGGGTGTTGGTGATTACCGGCGCCGGACGCGGTTTTTGTTCAGGCGGGGACGTCAAGTCCATGAACGAGCGTGACCAGGCGGGTCAGGCGTCAACTGCGGGCGAGCGTATGGCGCCGATGCGCGACCGGATCGTACTCGCCATGCGAGATTGCCCGAAGCCGCTGATTGCGGCGGTCAACGGCGCAGCGGCGGGTGCGGGAATGAACCTGGCACTTGCCTGTGACATGCGTATCGCATCGAGCGCAGCAAAGTTTTCTCAGGCCTTCGTCAAACGCGGGCTCGCCCCCGACTGGGGCGGAAGCTATTTCCTGCCTCGCGTGGTAGGCATGGCAAAAGCCTGCGAGCTGATCTTTACAGGGGATACGATTGATGCGGCCGAAGCGCTCAGGCTCGGAGTCGTGAATGCGGTAGTCGCGCCCGATGAACTCATGGCGGAGGCCTACAAACTCGCCAGGAAAATTGCAGCCGGCCCGCCGGTGGCGATCCAGATCTCCAGGCGCGCCATCTATCACAATCAGGAAGTGGATTTACGTGCCGCGCTGGAATTCGAAACGTTCGCCCAGGGCGTCTGCAGGGACACCGAGGATGCAAAAGAGGGCGTCAAAGCGTTCGTCGAAAAACGCGCGCCGGTGTTTCGCGGGTGCTAGCGGAAACCGAATCCCTCAAGATGGAATTGCATAAGCCTCCTGCCCGGCGTAACGTGTGAAGTAATAGCCGGCGTTAATAGACCTTGTGTCAAATAAGATCCGGCATTAAATTTTTTGAAATTAATTTCCGGCAACGAATTCAAGTTGGGCGCCTCGAATCACGGGATGAGGTTAGCGGGGGAAGAAACATGAGATCTCAGAGTCACTTTTTCTCCATCGCGCCGGAAATGATTCTCGCAGTGGTGATATTTGCGATGCAAGGGTCGTCGCAAGCCCAGTCCCGTTCTTCGAAGGCCGAGCAGGGCATGGGGCAAGAGCAGGCGATGAGGACGGGTGGCGAAGAAGACGTGATCACGCCGAGCGGTTTGCAACCAGCATTTCCGGCGCGGGTGCGTTGCCCGGAGATTGCATCGATGTATGGATCACAGACTCGCTATGACGGTAGCTCCCGGCCGAAGTGGGTATTTGGCGGTTACCACGGAGGCATCGACATCACCCTGGCGGAGGGAACACCACTGCTCGCCGTGGCTGCGGGCACGGTTGTGAGCAAGGGCGAAGGTGGGATGCTGGAGGGCATCTATCTATGGCTGCGCCATTCTCCCGAGGATACTGGCCTTGCGTACTGGGTCTATTCGAAGTACCAGCATCTCGAGTCCATTCCAGAGTTGGAGGTTGGCGCGAAGGTGGCGATGCGGCAGATGGTCGCGCGTTCGGGCAAGTCTGGTACCGTAGGAAGACATTACGGTATGTCAGGGTATTCTCATTTGCATCTTACGACGCGCAAGAGTTCACGCGGTGATGAATCGGTGGGTCCGCGCGGAGCAACGCGGGGCTTGCCCCTGTTCGATCCGCTTGCGATGTATCACGATGCCGGCGGGAAGCTGCGCGAATCGGCAGAGTCGCCGTTACCAGCAAGGGCGGTACCCATTCCGTACGCGAGCACCGACGGTAAGGTTGCGCCGCCGGCCACGCGCGTCGTGTGGCCGGTTGCTTGCCAGCCCCAATAGGCCCCGCACTGAAGCGCTGCTATTTGAAACTCGCAAGTGTCAGCAAGAGCGTTGCTAACCAGAGGCCACTCAACCCCACAGTCGAGAGGGACGCGCGCAAGAACGGCGCGCGCCTCTCACCGTGAACGTTAGGTGCCTAATGTATTTCGCAAGTTGGCTACCACCAGGATTTTGTCAACGACCCGGAGCGCTGCGAATACTTCGTCCCCGTCCAATGGCTGCAAACCGTGCCGCGGACGCCAACATGCTCATCGCTGAAGGCGAAGACGGCGCGAAATGGTACATCCGGCACCTGCTGGATGAGCCCAGTACGAGAACTCTCCGACGTGTGGCGCCAATTGATCCACCAACGAGGGCTTAGGAGAGCTAGCGCATCGCGCAACTCCGTTCCGTTTAGGGTCGATTTCACCTCAATAATTGCAGCGACGGAGTCGGCACTCAGAATCGCTAGTTCACCTTCTTCCAACAGGGCCGAGTATTTCTGCGCATCCCAGATCAGAACATCCAGTTGGCGGGTAGCTTCAAGAAACCGCCGAACCCTAGCTGGTGCGGACGGGCCCGAAGCGTCGTACCATCTTTCACCGCCGTGCGGGCCCGCCGCACAGCATGACGTTGACCTCGCAGGAACGCGAGTTGTATTATGCATATAACGTATATATCATGGCAACATGCGCTTCAAGCACGACCCGGCGAAGGCTGCGGCAAACCTGAAGAAGCATGGCGTTTCGTTTGCCGATGCGGAAGGCGTGCTTGAGGATCCGCTTGCGGTCACCGTCGAGGACCCGGACGCCGAAGGCGAACATCGCTTCATAACCGTCGGGCTGGGAAGCGCTGGTGAATTACTTGTATTGGTTTGGACAGAGCGCAACGGCGAATACCGCCCGATCTCGGCGCGTCGTCCAACGCGAAAGGAACGAAAACATTATGAAGGCTGAATACGATTTTTCCAAAGGCAAGCGTGGTGCGGTGATCCCACAGAAGGGCAAGACGCGCATCTCCATTTTTATTGACGACGTTGTTCTCGATCAATTTCGGGCGCGCGCGGAAAAATCGGGGACCGGGTATCAAACCATGATGAATGAAGCGCTGCGAAAGTATCTTTCCGAAACCGACCAACCGGTAACCGAAAAGCTGTTGCGACAAGTGTTGCGCCAGGAAATGCCCGAATACTTGCGAGGTCTAACCGCCGCATCCACGCGGCCGCGCGCGAAGAGCAACGCGCGCCGGTGATGCGGGACAACAGGAGAACGCATGCTTACACACACCGGCGGTTGTCACTGTGGTCGTGTCAGATTCGAGGTGATCGCGCCCGCGAATCTTCAGGTCTCGGAGTGCAATTGCTCCATCTGCAGCAAGGCGGGTTATCTGCACCTGGTCGTGCCCGCGGATCGCTTCAAGCTGCTTTCCGGAAGCGAGGCGCTGACCTCCTACACCTTCAATACGCACACGGCGAAGCACTTGTTCTGTTCGGTTTGCGGCATCAAGTCGTTCTACGTGCCGCGTTCGCACCCCGATGGCTTCAGTGTCAATGCTCGTTGTCTCGACCCGGGTACGGTAAAGAAAATGAGCATCAGGCAGTTGAACGGCCGCGAATGGGAAAAGCAATATCCGGAAGGTAGAGGGGATTACACGGTGTAATTCCTGGAATTAGCACATGGCTTTCATCCAGACCCCGCCCGAGCTCGGCAACCAGTACACGTCTGACCGTGCGCTGCGCGAATTGCTGGTGCGCGTGTTGCCGGCCGACGTGTTGCGTGAAATCGAGGCCTCGCTCACCGCAATGGGCGAGCGTGCGGGCGGCGAGCTCTACCGCATGCAGCTCGCCGACCGGGGGAACGAGCCGGTGCTCACGCAATGGGACGCGTGGGGCAACCGCATCGACCGCATCGAGGTCTCGCCGCTGTGGCGGGTCGCCGAGCGCATTGCGGCGGAGGAGGGGCTGATCGCGACCGCCTACGAGCGCAAACACGGCGCGTATTCGCGGTTGCACCAGTTTGCGCTCGCGTATCTGTTTATGCCGTCGACCGACCTGTATGGCTGTCCGCTGGCGATGACCGATGGCGCGGCGTGCGTGCTGCTCGGCTCGGGCAACGACAGGTTGATCAAGCGCGCCGTGCGGCATCTGACGGCGCGCGACCCCAGCGAGTTCTGGACCAGCGGCCAGTGGATGACCGAGGCGACCGGCGGTTCCGACGTAGGGCTCAGCGAGACCGTCGCGCGCCGTGATGCGGAGGTGTGGCGGCTGACCGGGCGCAAGTGGTTTACCTCGGCGACCACCTCGCAGATGGCGCTGACGCTGGCGCGTCCCGAGGGCAATCCCGCGGGCGGCAAGGGACTTGCGTTGTTCTACGTCGAAACTCGCGATGGTGCGGGCATGCCCAACCGTATGCTCATCAATCGACTGAAGGACAAGCTTGGCACGCGCAAGGTGCCCACCGCTGAACTCGAGCTCGATGGCACGCCAGCCGAGCTGGTAATGGACACGAGCGACGGCATCCGCAACATCGCACCGCTGCTCAACATCACTCGCACCTGGAACAGCGTGTGCGCAGTCGCATTGATGCGCCGTGGCCTCGCTTTGGCGCGCGACTACGCGCAGCGCCGCATCGCATTCGGCGCGCCGCTCGCGCAGCAGCCTTTGCATGTCGATACGCTGGCCGGGATCGAAGCCGAATTCCAGGGTGCGCTGCAATTGGCGTTTTTCGTGGTCGAGCTGCTCGGCCGCAGCGAAGCGGGGCGCGCGAGCGGGGAGCAGGCCGGCCTGCTGCGCCTGCTCGTCCCGATCGCCAAGCTGATTACCGGGAAGCAGGCGGTCGCGGTGCTGTCCGAGGTCATCGAAGCGTTCGGCGGCGCTGGCTACGTTGAAGACACCGGACTGCCGCAGCTCTTGCGGGACGCGCAGGTATTGCCGATTTGGGAAGGCACGACCAACGTGCTGTCGCTCGATATGCTGGGTGCGCTGCCAGCGGCCGGCGGCATCGAGATACTGCAGCGCGAGGCGCGATTATTACTGCAGGGCGTGCGCGAAGCGAGCCTGCTGAGAATTTCGGCGCTCCTCGAGCGCACGCTCGAAGCAGCCGCCACGTGGCTCGAACAGGCGCGGCAGGCGGGGGACGCCGATCTCGAGGCCGGCGCGCGGCGCTTCGCGTTGACGCTGGGACGTACGTTCGAGCTTGCGCTGCTTGCGCGCCATGCCCAGTGGTCGTCAGACAACCAGCGCGGCAGCTACGCGCTTGCCGCGGCACGGCGTTTCGGTGCTACGCCGATTAGTTTGATTGCCGGCATCGATCGTAATGATTCGATGACGTTGCTGGCTGATTAGGGTTTGCACGTCATCCCGATGAAAACCGGGAACCAGAATGGCGCCGTTCCGCGGCGTGGTGATTGTTCCTGGATCCCGGCCTGCGCCGGGATGACGGTTGGGGAGGAGTGTTGCTATGCAAAGCACGATGATGAATTACCCGCTGACGCTCACGCATATCCTCGAGCGCGCGGGAAAGCTGTTCGGCGCATCGGAAATCGTCTCGCGCCTGCCCGACAAATCGCTGCATCGCTACCGTTACCGCGATTTTCACCAGCGTGCGCTGGCGCTCGGCGGCGCGCTGCAGGCGGCCGGCCTCAACAAGGGCGACCGGGTTGCGACGCTGATGTGGAACCACTATGCGCATCTCGAGACCTATTTCGCGGTTCCGTGCGCGGGCGGCGTGCTGCACACGCTCAATCTGCGCCTGCATCCCGACGACATCGGCTACATCGCAAATCACGCCGGCGACCGCTTCCTGATCGTCGACGACGTGCTGCTGCCGTT
>Ga0080064_1000817_pt1 | contig 74244 bp, 71 predicted proteins | sample Subgrocontami54m_FD_69260 | JGI IMG/M metagenome (GOLD analysis project Ga0080064, IMG submission 69260) | Subsurface groundwater microbial communities from S. Glens Falls, New York, USA - GMW46 contaminated, 5.4 m (SPADES assembly) (version 2) ...
GGCCCACCCCGGGAGTCTCGGCCGGCCCATCCTCCCCCCCCGCCGTTGCCGACGGGGACGCTCCCCTATTTGGCCTTGCTCCGGGTGGGGTTTGCCATGCCAGCCCCGTCACCGGGGCCGCGGTGCGCTCTTACCGCACCTTTTCACCCTTACCCCGGGCCGACCCTCGCGGGCCGGCCTGAGGCGGTATGTTTTCTGTGGCACTTTCCCTAGGGTCACCCCCGGTCGGCGTTACCGACCACCCTGCCCTGTGGAGTCCGGACTTTCCTCTGCCCCCGCCTCGCGGTGGGAACAGCGACCACCCGGCCCTCTCCGGCCGATGCCAGCATACCCCAACCCTGCTGGGGATTCAAGAAATCCCCATGCCTGCTTTGACCCCTCTCCATCCCCATGCTACATTCCCCGGCGACATGAGTTCGTCGCGGAATCCGGATCCGGCGGCCTGCCGCGTGATCATCCGCGGGGGGAATGACATCGCGTCGGCGGTGGCGCATCGGCTGTTCTCCGCCGGGTATCCCGTGGTGATCCTCGAGGCGCCACAGCCGCTCACCGTGCGCCGGGGGATGGCGTATGCGTCCGCGGTCTATGGGGGGCGCGTTACGCTTGACGGTGTAACCGCTGAGCATGCTCCGACTGTTGAACGAGTCCTGGAGCAACTCAGAAGCCGCTCGGCAATCCCTGTGGCAACCGTCGGCGCCGAGGAGATCCTGTTCATCTTGCAGCCCCGGGTCATCGTGGACTCCCGGCTCCGCAAGAAGGAACGAAGCACCTCCCGGGTTACGGATGCGCCGCTGGTCATCGGCCTGGGGCCCGGCTTCACGGCGGGGGTCGAGGGGCATCTGGTCATCGAGACGAACCGCGGGCCGAATCTGGGACGGATCATCACCGAGGGCGAGGCGGATCCCTACACCGGGGAACCGGTCGAGATCGCCGGCCACAGCAAGGACCGCTACCTCTATGCGCCCCGACCAGGGATCTTCCGCACTCCCCTGGATCTCGGAAGCCATGTAGAGACCGGCCGAATGGTCGGCCTGGTGGACGGCGAGTCCCTGACCGCAAAGGTCAGCGGGATCATCCGCGGGATCGTAAAAGATGGCCTCCGGGTGCAAGCGGGAACCAAGCTCGTGGACATTGACCCCCGTGGCGACCCGACCTACCTCTCGGAGCTGTCCAAGAAAGCCTGGATCATCGCCGATGCCGTTTTGAAGGCCATCCAAACACATTCAACACCAGGCTAGAGCACGACTCATCAACGCCTTCCTTCCATCTTTCTTTCCTCGCTCCAAACTTAGTCCAGTCCATTTCTAAGTCATCGGTTCGTAACTACTCGGAAGCAATAGGATTGATCGTATCTGCAAAATCCACTTGACACGAATCTGGGATTTGGAATAGAAAGCGCTGCATACAAGCAGACATTCCCATACAGGTCTCTACATGAAGCTTCTTCAAATCCGGCTGAACCGCAAGAGCTTCATCCCCCTTTACTCCCAGATCTACACCGCCATCGCCGGCATGGTCCAGCGAGGCCAGCTCAAGACCGGCGATTCGCTTCCCTCGGAACACCAGCTCTGCCATCACCTCGGGGTCAGCCGGCACACCGTCAGGCAGGCCCTGACCCGGCTGGGGCGGGAGGGCCTTCTCGTCTCCCAGGCCGGGAAGGGAACCTTCGTCGCCTCGAAGCCACCCGCGAAGCACCTGGCCATCGCCCTCTTGGTCATCGGATTCTCGGAGCAGATCTATCAGAGCCGCCAGGGCGTGTACGGGAGCCTGGTACGTGGCGTGGCCGAGGTGACGGCTGCCAAAGATGTCCTGTTCAACATCTTTCACTTTCCCCTCGGGTCCGAATTCGCGGCGTGCCTGGGCAGCGTCGAGCCCACCCTTTACGACGGCATCCTGGTCCGCACCTACGAGAACGTTCGGAAACAGGACATCCAGGCGCTGGAAGACCTGGGCCTTCCGTACGTGATCATCAAACGCCGGATCCCGGGACAATCTATCAACGCGGTCCTGATTGACGAGGTCAAGGGTGGATTCCTGGCCGCCGACCATCTGGCGGGGCTGGGGCATCGCCGGATCGCAGTGATCGCTGGCCCCCGGGAGATCCAGGTGTTCGCCGACCGGATCGCCGGGGCGGCTCAGGCTTTGGCCGCGCGCGGCCTTCGCCTCGATCCCGACCTCGTCCGGACGGCGCCCAACTCCATTGACGAGGATGGGTTCCGGTGTGCGGCATCCCTCCTGGGGAGGCCGTCCCCGCCGCGCGCCCTTTTCGTGGCGAGCGACCTCATGGCCCTGGGAGCCTACGAGGCCATCCGGCAGCGGGGCCTCCGGATCCCGGAGGAGATCTCGATCGTCGGGTATGACGACATCGAGGTAGCGAGCCGACTGAGTCCGCCCCTGACGACCATCCGGACGTCCTACTTCGACCTGGGGCGGGGCGCGACGTCGCTCCTCTTGGAGATCCTCGCGCAGCACCGCTCGGCACCCGTGGAGATCGTCATCGAGCCCACGCTGGTGGTTCGGGAATCCACCACGAGCCCCATGGAGGCGGAGGCGTAACCGGGGGCGACTGCCCCATTGAATATAGCGGTGAGCAGCGGCAGCGAGGCCGCAGGGAGGGGAGCGTCATGCGAGGGATGAAGTTGTGGGGAGCAGTGGTGGTGATCGCCTCGATGCTGTGGGCGGCGGCGGTGTCCGCACAGCAATACACCATGCGGGCGGGCAGCATCTGGGCTCGGGGCCACAGCATCGGCCAGGGGTACGACAAGTTCGCGGAGCTGGTGAAGCAGAAGTCCAACGGGCGCGTCGTCATCCAGGTGTTTCACGAGTCGGCCCTCGGGAACGAGCGCGAGATGGCCGAAAGCCTCCGGCTGGGGAACCTGGAGATCCTCGGCACCGGGGGACCGGGGCTCGGGCGGTTCGTCCCCGAGGCCGACATTCCGGAATTTCCGTTCCTCTACGAGAATATGGCCCAGGCCATGAAGGTCTGGGACAAGTTCGATGTCGAGCTGGACAAGATCAGCACGCCGAAGGGGTTCAAGATCCTCGGCTCATTGCACCAGGGGACCCGGTACATCATCTCGCGCAAGGCGTTGCGCTCCATGGACGACATGAAGGGATACCGGCTCCGCTCGCCCGATTCCCCCTTCTACATCGGGATGATCAAGTCCTGGGGGGCCACCCCGATCCCGATGGCCTTCGCCGAGATCTACACCTCTCTCCAGACCGGGGTCATTGACGGGATGGAAGGTCCTCCGATCACCATCTGGTCGTCGAAGTACCACGAGCCGTCCAAGAACCTGATCCTGACCGGGCACATCCTGACGGGCCAGCGGATGGTGATGAATGCGTCGTACTACGAGAAATTGCCCGCCGACGTAAAGAAGATCATCCACGAGGCCCTGACCGAGACGCTGGCCTGGCAGCGCGACCTGGGCCAGAAGCTGGAAGACGAGCTGGTGGGCAAGATTCGGGGGGCCGGTGTCACGGTTATCACGCCCGACGCGGCCTTCCGGGGCGGCCTGGTGAAGGCCAGCCACCAGTTCAACAAGGAGTTCGTGGAAAAGATGGGCGCCAAGGCCGTGGAGCTGTACGGCATCCTCCAGAAGATGATCTCGGAGACAAAGTAGTTCTCGCGGCCCTGCCCCGGACCCGAATCACCGGCCCGGGGCGGGGCGATGGAGTCGTCATGGACCGGGTCCGATTGGGGGTCATCGGCTGCGGGCGCTTCTGCACATCCGCCATCTTCCCCGTCCTGCACCTCGCACCCATCGCGCTCCAGGCGGTCTGCGACATGGACGAGGCGAAGGCCCAGGCCGCCGCGACGGCCTTCGGTGCGCCGCGGTGGTACCTCGACCGCCGCCGCATGCTGGACGCCGAACAGTTGGATGCCGTCATCGTGGTCATCGGCCCCCAGGCCTATCCCGCCCTGGCCACCGAGTTGATGCGCCGGGGATTGCACGTGTACGTGGAGAAGCCGCCGGCCCGGACCTGCGCGGAGGCGGCCGAGATGCTCCGGGTGAGCAGGGAGACGGGACGGCTGTGCGCCGTGGGCTTCATGAAACGCTTCGCCACCGGGTACCGGATGGCCAAGGCGATCTCCCAGACCCCGGAGTTCGGCCCGGTGACCTTCGTGGAGGCCAAGCTGACTTACGGAAACTTCGTCCCCACGTGGGTCGAGCGGCTGACGCCGAATGCCTTTCTCCTGGACCACAGCATCCATCACCTGGACCTCATCCAGCACCTGGCCGGGCCGGTGGACCGCGTCTCCGCGGAACCGGTGGATCGCGGAGAGGATCGGCTGGGGTTCGCCGTCTCCCTCCGCTTCCGGTCCGGGGCGGTGGGCACCCTGCACCTGTCCAGCCTGGAGTCCCGGGGCCACCCGACGGAGCGGCTGCACCTGGTCGGGGTAGGCCAATCGGTCCTGGTGGACAACCTGCTCACGGTGACGCATTACCGGGATGCGCCCCTCGCCGGGCCGGAGCGGCTGCTCGACCTCCAGCGCGACGCCATCCGGTGGGAGCCGAACCTCACCTTGCCGTTCATCGAGAACTCTTCTCTCGCCCACCTGGGATATGTCGGAGAGATCCAGGAATTCGCCCGGGCCGTCCTGGGGGAGGGTGGACGACCACCGGATATCGCCGACGGGCTCGCCGCAATCCGGCTGGCCGAGGCGATCGAGAGCAGCAAGGGCCACACCATCACCGTCACCTGAGCGAGGAATCGGTATGACACGCATCGGGATGGCGAACTGGGGGTACACCTGCGAGGGGGCGCCGCCCTTCGAGGCGGTGCTGGACCGCTTGGCGGCGCTCGGGTACGGCGGGATCGAACTGCTGGGGGCCCCGGGGCGGCATCATCCGGATGAGATCCCTGCGGGCGCGCCGCACGCCGCCCTCCGCCGCCAACTGGAGAGCCGGGGCATGGCGTCGCCCCTCTACTGTCCGCGGCTGGGGGGGTTCCCGCCGACTCACGTGGGCCCCGAAAATCATCGGGGCTACCTGGACCTGTTCGCCAAGAACCTGGCGTTTTGCCAGGAGGTCGGGATCCCGATGATCCGCGTGGACACCTGTCTGGATCCGCAGGAGATGTCGCCGGCCGAGCACGTCATAGCGGTTCGCACGCTGGCGGCGACCTGGCGCGCGTGCGCGCAGGTGGCCGATCGGGCGGGCATCACCATCGCCTGGGAGTTCGAGCCGGGGTTCTTGTTCAACAAGCCCAGCGAGATTCTGGCCATCCTGGAGGGCGTGAATCACCCCCGGTTCACCGTCCTCTTCGACACCTGCCACGCCCAGATGTCGGTGGTGGTCGGGGCCCGGCAGCCCGGGACCCGGGAAACCTTTCCGGGGGGATTGGCTGCCTTCGTCCGGCGCCTGGGCCGCCACATCGGGTACGTGCACCTGAGCGATTCGGACACCACGCTTCACCACGACAAGACCAGCACCCACGCCCCGCTGGGCAAGGGCGTGATCGACTTCGACCCCGTCCTGGAGGCGCTGCTGGAGGTCGGCTACCGGGGGCCCTGGTGGACCGTGGATCCCTGCTTCTGGCCGCGACCCTGGGAGGTCCTGGAAGACGACAAGCGCTTCGTGGACGCGCTGCTCCGTCGCCACGGACTGCTGGAGGGCGGAAGAGGTCCTGCATGAAATTCGGAATCATCGCCATTACCTGGCAGCGCCCGTTCTTGACGGAACATCTCTCCCTCCTGGAGAAGATCCGCACGCTGGGCTTCCGCCTGGTGGAGTTCGCCGTGGAAGACGAGCGCCACCTGGACTACGGCAAGACCGCCCGGGTCCTCCGGGAGACCGGCCTCACCTGCTGCATCTGCACGATGCTCAACCCCCAACGGGATCTCGCCGGTGACGATCCGGCGGCCCGCGCCGGGGGCAAGGCCTACCTGAAGCATTGCATTGACGCCGTGGCCGAGATGGGGGGGCGCCTGGTGGACGGGCCGGTCATTGGGGATCCCCTCTACTTCGCCGGTCGGAAGGCGACTGTCCGGGATACCGCCGAGAAGGCGCGGAAGCGCGCGCTCGTCGTAGAAGGACTCCGGGAGATCGGGGCCTATGCGGCAGCGAAAGGAGTCACCGTCGCGGTGGAGCCCCTGAATCGCTTCGAGACGGCCCTGCTCACCACCGCGGCGCAGGCCAAGGACCTGATCCGTGAGGTGGGGAGCCCGGCGGTCCGGATCCACCTGGACACCTTCCACATGAACGTGGAGGAGGACAGTTTCGGCGGGGCGATCCGCACGGCCGGCGCGGACCTGGCCCAGTTTCATGCGAACGAGAACCACCGGGGGAACCCCGGCGAGGGCCACGTGCCCTGGGGGGAGGTCGCGGCCGCCCTGCGGGAAATCTCCTACGAAGGTCCGGTCGTGATGGAGCCCTTCCGTCGCCCCCCCGTGGATTTCGGGACCGCCGCGGCCCACTGGCACCCCCCCACTCCGGACGAGGACGGCCGCATCGCCCGGGGACTGGCCACCCTCAAAGATCACTTCCGCCGGGCCGGGTACGAGGTATGAACACCGCTCGACCCACCCCGTACGAGCGCATCCTGAAGGCCGGGATCGTCTTCTCCTTCGGCCTGACGGTGCTGGCCGGTATCGCCGGCGTGGCCTTCCGCTACATCCCGCCGATCTCTCACCTGGGCTTCTGGACGGACGACGCCGTCCGGTACTCCTTCATCTGGGCCGTCTTCCTGGCTGCCGCGGCGGCGACGCGCCAGAAGCTGCATATCGCGGTGGACCTGTTGCCGTCGGCCCTGTGCCGGCGCCACCGGGAATGGCTGGAGGCGGGGATCAGCCTGTTGTGCCTGGGATTCGTGATCGTGCTGGGACTGGGCGGGATCCAGGCCGCCAAGGTCAGCGCCGAGAGCACTTCCTGGTCCACCACGGAGGTCTCCCGGGCATGGGCCTACGTCGCGGTCCCCGTGGGGAGCTTTCTCATGGCCTGCGAGTTCGGCCGCATTATTGTCCGCACGCTACGAGGAACCACCCCGGTCTCCGAGGCGGACTCGCGGGAGGCCGCTCCGCTGGAGCTGTAACGCATGGAGACCGCCGCCCTCTTCGTCCTGCTCTTCCTCTTCATCGGGGTGGGGATGCCTATCGCCTTTGCCATCGGCATCGCGTCGCTGGGGGTGCTGTACTTCATGCAGAACACCTCCTACACGGTGGCGGCGACCCGGGTCTTCGGCGGAATGGATTCCTTCCCGCTGATGGCCATCCCCTTCTTCATCCTGAGTGGCCAGGTCATGAACCGCACGGGCCTGACCCAGCGCATCGTGGACCTCGCGTCGGTCCTGGTGGGCCACCTGCGCGCCGGCCTAGCCAAGGTGACGGTCGTGGCGGCCATGATCTTCGCCGGCGTCTCCGGCTCGGGCAGCGCCGACGCGGCCGCCATCGGGGCGCTCATGATCCCCACCATGCGCCGGGCGGGCTACCCGGCCGACTTCAGCGTCAACCTGACCGCGGTGGCGGGATCCATCGGGCCGATCATCCCGCCCAGCCTGATCTTCGTGATCTACGGGTCCATCGTGAATGTCTCCATCGGCCGCATGTTCCTGGGAGGAATCATCCCCGGGGTGCTCATCGGCCTCGGCCTCATGACCCTGGCCCACTTCTGGTGCAAGCGACAGGGGTTCGGCATGAGCCGGGGGGTCCGGGCATCCGTCCGGGAGGTTTGGAGCGCCTTCCGCAGGGCGATCTGGGCGCTTCTCACCCCCCTCATCATCCTCGGCGGAATCGTCACGGGGTGGTTCACGGCGACGGAGGCGGGGGTGATCGCCGTGGTCTACAGCCTGGTGGTGGGGGGCCTGGTGACCCGGACGCTGCACTGGCGCGAGATGCCCGACCTTCTGGTGAGCGCCGCCCTGACCTCCACGGTGGTCATGCTGATCATCGGAACGGGGTCCCTGTTCGGGAACCTGCTGACGCGCCTCCAGTTCCACGAGCTGGTCACCAACGCCCTGCTGGCCATCTCGCCCAGCGTGAAGGGAATCTTCCTGCCCATCCTGTTTCTGCTGATCATCCTGGGGGCCTTCATGGATGAAACCCCCATGATCATCATGCTGGGACCGATCCTGGCCGCGCTGGCAACGCGGTTCGGATACGACCCGGTTCACTTCGGTGTGTGGATCTGCGCCACGACCATGATCGGGTCGGTCACCCCCCCGGTGGCCACCATCCTCTCGGTCTCCTGCGCCATCGGGAACGTACCGCTGTCCCGGGTGATGTGGAGCGTGTGGCCGTGGCTAGGCGTCCTGGTGGCGGTGAGCATCCTCATCGCCTATGTCCCCCCACTCGTCCTCTTCATCCCGAACCTGCTCATGCCCGTGCGCTGAGCCGCGTCGCGCCAGGAGGAGCCCCCCATGAAGATCGGCATCTACACCGTGCTTTTCAACGACAAGCCCCTGGCCGAGGTGGCCAAGTTCGTCTCCGGCCTAGGCTACGAGGCGGTCGAGATCGCCATCGAGAAGCGGAGCAACCACCTGGACCTGGACCGCATCCTGACCGATCCGGCGTACGTCAAGGACGTCAAGCGGCTTCTGGCCGACCACGGCCTCGTCCTGTCCGCCCTGGGGAACCACTTCGACGGGCAACTGGTCCTGGGGCCCCTCGACTGGACGACGGACACCTGGTCCCCGGAGAAGACGCCCGAGGGGAAGATCCGGTACGGCACCGAGCAGATGAAGAAGACCGCCCGGGCGGCCGCCATCCTGGAGGTGCCCGTGGTCGTCGCCTTCGTCGGCTCGCCCGTCTGGGGCAAGTGGTACGTCTTCCCGCCCCAGAACCTGGAGGCCTACGAGAAGGCCTGGGCGCTCTTCGCGGAGCGGTGGCACCCGATCCTGGACGTGTACAAGCAGGAGGGGGTGAAGTTCGCGCTGGAGGTGCACCCCACGGAGATCGCCTACAACATCGAGACCGCGGCCGAGGCCCTGAAGGCCCTGGACCACCGGCCGGAATTCGGGTTCAACCTCGACCCGAGCCATTTCGTCTGGCAGCTCATCGATCCGGTCATCTTCATCAAGACCTTCACGGACCGGATCTTCCACGTCCACGCCAAGGATGCCGAGATCCAGAAGGACGAGGTCGCCCGCTCCGGCGTCATCCCCACCGGCCCCTGGACGCGCATCGACCGCGGGTTCCGCTTCCGGACCATCGGGTGGGGAGACGTGCCCTGGCGCCGGTTCATGACGGCCCTGGCGGAGATCGGGTACGATTACGTCCTGTCGGTGGAGCACGAGGACGCGGTCATGGCCCGGGAAGAGGGCGTGGAGAAGGCCATCGAGTTCCTCAAGCCGCTGATCATCAAGAAGCGGATGACGGACTTCGGCTCCTGGTGGCGGGTGCCGGGAAAGCAGTGAGGCCGACCGTGCGCATCGGGGCACACACGCTGATCTGGGTCGCCCCCTTCACGGGGGAGACCCTCGACCTGGTGGACCGGGTTCGGGATCTGGGGTTTGACGCCATTGACATCGGCGTGGGAGAAGTCCCGCCCCCCTTCCCGGCGGCCGAGTTGCGACGCCGACTGGCCCGAACGGGCCTCACCGCATCGCTGGCCACCTCCCTGAATGCCCAGCGGGACATCACCAGCGATGACGCGGATGCCCGGCGGGCCGGGGTCGAGTTCCTGCAGGGGGTGGCCCGGCTCTGCGGCGAGGTGGGGGCCGGCACACTCATCGGTCCCATCCACTCGGAGCTGCGCCGCCAGCGCCTGGATTCTCCCCCCGTCCGCGAGGAACGCTGGAAGCGGTGCGCCGACGGGCTGGCGGCCGTGGCGTGCGAGGCCGAGCGGGCCGGGGTCTCGGTGGCGGTCGAGCCCCTGAACCGGTTCGAGAGCGACTTCCTCACGACGACGGCCGACGGGGTCCGCCTCTGCCGGATGGTGGGACATCCCCGCCTGGGCCTGCTCCTGGACGCCTTCCACATGAACATCGAGGAGCGCCGGATCGGCGACGCGATCCGTTCGGCGCGAGGACACATCGTCCACTTCCACACCTGCGAGAACGACCGGGGCGCCCCGGGGAGCGGCCACGTGGATTGGGTGGAGGTGCGGGACGCCCTGCGGGACGTCGGCTACGACGGGGTCTGCGCCATCGAATCGTACAACCCCGATGTCTCCGCCCTCGCCCAGCGGCTCTCCATCTGGCGGCGCTTCGCTCCCAGCCAGGATCAATTGTGCTCGGAGGGCCTCGCGTTTCTCAGAAATTTGTTCCAGTCTTGAACCGACCGCGACGCCGCGGCAGGAGGGGGGTCATGGGATCGCGACGGAACGCCCGGTGGCATTGGAGCCTGTTTGTCTGCCTGACGCTGAGCCTGATCTGGCCCGGGTCGGCCCTGGCGCAGCAGATCGTCCTCAAGGCGGGCCACATCCAGAAGCCGGATCATCCCTTCCACCTGGGGGTGGTGGAGTTCGCCAAGCGGGTCGCGGCCAAGACCGGCGACCGGGTCAAGGTGGACATCCTGGCGGGCGGGATCCTCGGCAGCGAGGCGGACATGTTCCAGGCCCAGATGAAGGGAACGACCGTGGACCTCACGGTGAACACGCCTGCCAACATGGAGCAGTTCGTCAAGGAGGTGGGCCTGTTCGACCTCTACTACCTGTTCGATGACTTCGATCACTGGAAGCGGGCGGTCAACGGCCCCATCGGCCAGAAGATGGCGGACATCGTCGAGAAGAAGACCGATGTGAAGATCGTCGGGTTCTATGGGGCCAGCGAACGGATCGTCTTCAGCCGGACGAAGCCCATCCGGTCGCTGGACGACCTGAAGGGCTTCCGGATGCGGGTGTTCGCCGGCGGGGTCCTGGCGAAGTCGTGGGAGCAGCTCGGCACGGTGCCCACGGTCATCGCCTTCCCCGAGCAGTACGGAGCGCTCATGGCCGGCGTGGTGGACGGCGCAGAGAACGAGCCGCCCACCATCCTGAGCGCCAAGCTGTACGAGCCCTCCAAGTACATGGCCCTGACCAACCACCAGATCATCATCCGGTTCCTGACCATCAGCGGGAAGAGGTTCCGGTCCCTGCCGGCGGACGTGCAGGCGGCCGTGCTGGAGGCCGGCCGGGAGTCGGCGGACTTCGAAACCCGGACCGAGCGGGAGATCTCCGAGAAAGCGATCGAGCGCTTCAAGGCCTTCGGGGTCCAGATCAATACCGTGGACCGGAAGCCGTTCATCGCCCGGATCGATCCCTTCAACCGGCAGATCGCCAAGGACCTCGGTGCGGAGGCTCTGCTGGAGGAGATCATTGCCCTCCGCCGGCGATAAGACAGCACTGCTGAGCGCATTCGGCTGATCGCTCGAAGTTGATGGGACAGGGGGTGAGAATGCGGTTGCGTGACCGGGTTGCCATCATCACGGGCGGCGGGGGCGGCATGGGCCGCGGGATCGCCTCGGTCCTGGTGCGGGAGGGCGCCCGGGTCGCGGCAGCCGATCTGAACCTGCGAACCGCCGAGGCCACGGCCCAGGCCCTGCGGGACAAGGGCGGCCAGGCCATTGCCGTGGAGATGGACGTGACCCGGCGCGAGTCGATCGATGCGGGGTTCCACGCGGCCGAACAAGCCTTCGGCGGGGTGGACATCCTGGTGAACAACGCCGGGATCAACCAGGTCATCCGGTTCGAGGAGCTCTCCGAGGCGGACTGGGAGCGCGTCCTGCGGGTCAACCTGACCGGCGTGTTCTTGTGCTCGCAGGCCGTGCTCCCCGCCCTCCGGCGGCGGGGCGGCGGCCGGATCATCAACATCGCCTCGACCGCCGCGGCCACGGGGGCCGTGATGTCCGGCGCCCACTACACCGCGTCCAAGGCGGGCGTGGTGGGCCTCACGAAACAACTGGCGAAGGAGCTGGCGGCCGACCGGATCCTCGTCAACGCCATCATGCCCGGGTTCATCGACACGGACATGCTTCGCGCGCTGCCGCAGGAACGCCTGCAACAGTTGCTGTCCACGGTCCTGCTGGGACGGGTCGGCACCCCGGAGGAAGTCGGCGCGGCCGTGCTCTTCCTGGCCTCCGAGGATTCCCGCTACGTCACCGGGACCGTCCTGAACGTGAGCGCCGGGCAGTTGATGCAGTAGGGAGGAACGTCATGTCGAAGGACAAGGTCGAAGTCGTCACCCCCATCGGCCGGGTGCGCGCCGACGCGCCGCGGTCCCCGAACCCTCGCCCGGGGGACTTTCGCGGGAAGGTACTGGGCCTCCTGGACACGCGAAAGCCGAACGCCGATGTGTTCATGGACCGGATCCAGGAACGGCTGAAGGCCGCGGACTTCGGGTTCGCGTCGATCATCCGGCGACGGAAGCCGACGATCGCCAACGAGCCCACTCCGCGCGGGATCATCGCCGAACTGGCCGAGCGGTGCGACGTCGTCGTCCACGGGATCGGTGACTGAGGGGGGTGCACCTCGTGGTGTATCCACGATTGCATCGAGCTGGAGAAGGCAGGGGTCCCCACGGTCGCCATCATCAGCCAGGAGTTCCTGGGCCTCGGCCTGGAGGATGCGGCCGGGCTGAACATGCCAGATCTCCCGCTGATCACCGTCCCGCTGCCACGCGGGGGCGTGGGGAGCATCGAGCCGGGGGTGGCCCGCGCCAAGGCGGATGAGGTCTTCGACGACCTGGTGCGATTCCTGTCCCTGTCGCCTGCCGAGCTGGAACGCACGCGCACGTCCTACCTGGACCGGTTCCCCGAGGCCCGCGCCGCCCGCCAGGCCTCGGCGGCCCGGCGCCTGCTCCCGCCCATCCCGGAGACCGAGCGGATCGAGGACACGCTGGACGCGGCGGCTCGCCTCAGCGACGACTGGGCGCAGCGCGGGTGGACCGATGGGCATCCCGTCGTTGTCCCGACCGTGGCCCGGCTGCAGGCGATGCTGGAGGCCTGCGGGAAGCAGCCCGGAGAGGTCCTGGGCATCCTGCCGCCGAAGTACGGCGTGGGCAGCGCCGGCGTCGTGGCGGCCAACGCCGTGATGGCGGGCTGCCGCCCTGCGCACATGCCGGTCCTCCTGGCCGCGGTGGAGGCCCTCGCCGACCCGCAGTTTCTCCTGGAAGGCCTGCAGAAGACCACGCACAACGCCTCCCCTCTCCTCCTGATCAATGGGCCGATCCGCCACGCCCTCGGCATCAGTTGCGGAGAGCCCGGGACGTCGTGGCAGGCCAATGCCGCCATCGGCCGGGCCATCCGCCTGGTCGTCATGAACGTCGCCGACGTCCCCGCCCGGGCCAACGCGAACACCCACGGCTGGTTGGCGAAGTACGCCTGCTGCATCGGCGAGAACGAGGAGAAGAACCCCTGGGAACCGCTGCACGTGGAGCGCGGGTTCCGCCCGGAGGACAACACGGTGACGCTGTTCCAGGCGGAGCCGCCCCACAACATTGACGACCAGGCCAGCGCCAGCGCCCAGGGGGTCCTGACGACCATCGCAGGGACGGTGGCCTCCGTCGGGTCGGAGGATTTCATCAACCGGGGCGAGCCCCTGCTCATGCTTGGCCCGGAACACGCGCTGCGGATCAGCAACGGGGGCTTCACCAAGGCGGACATCCGGGCATTCCTCTTCGAGCATGCCCGCGTGCCACTGGGTATGGTGGCCCCCGAGTACACCCGGATCTTCTCCGACCGCATGAAGAAGCTGTACACCAACGTGCCGGCCGACTATCGCCTGCCCATGGCGGACCGGCCCGAGGATTTCATCGTGACGGTGGTGGGCGGGCTGGGGCAGCACTCCCTGTGGATCGCCACCATGGGCGGGGCCCGCTCCGTGACGAAACGGATCGCCCTCTGAGCGGAGGCGTCCCTCCGGATCGCCGCCGGGAAGGGGGAACCATGTCTGTGGTGCTCGTGAGACTGCGGGTAGGGCTGCAGCTGATCCTCGCGGTTCTCCTCGCCGTCTTGTTTGCGGATCTGGTGCTCCAGATCGGGTCCCGGTATCTCGTCCAGCGCGCCCTGATCTGGACTGAGGAGGTCTCCCGCTTCCTGCTGGTCTGGATCGTGTTCCTGGGGGCGGCCCTGGCCGTGCACGCCCGGGCACACTTCGTGGTCGAGATCCTGACCGAGCGTCTCCCGTCACGGCTGCACCGCTGGTGGATGGTGGCCATCGCCGCCAGCCTGATCGGGCTGATGGCCACGTTCCTCTATCAGGGCATCGTGTTCGGAGAGTTGGGACTTCACTCACGGTCTCCCAGCCTGGGACTCCCCATGATCTACGTCTACGCCGCCGTGCCGGTCAGCGCGGCCTGCATGATCGTGTTTTTCCTGGCTGAGATCCGGCAACGGCTCGCCGATCGGAGGGGCTGACCCCCATGTGGGAGGCAGTGCGCCCCTTCCTGGTGATCGGCGGCTTCTTCGCCCTGGTCGTCCTGGGCTACCCCATCTCCTTCGCCCTGGCCCTGATCTCCCTGCTCTTCATGCTGCTCGATCCCTCCATCGCCCTCTGGATAATGGTCCAGCGCGCGATCGCCGGGCTGGATTCCTTCGTGTTCATGGCGATCCCCTTCTTCGTGCTGACGGGGAAGATCATGGACACGGGCGGGGTGTCGGAGCGGCTGGTGTCCCTGGCCAGGCCGATGGTCGGGCACATCCGGGGTGGCCTGGCCCACGTGACGGTCGTGGTGGGGATGTTCTTCGCGGGGATCTCCGGCAGCTCGACGGCCGAGAGCGCGACCCTCAGCACCGTGTTCATCCCGGCCATGCGCCGTCGGGGCTACGACGCGGGCTTCGCCACGTCGCTGGCCGCGGCGGCATCCACCATGGGCATCATCATCCCGCCGAGCATCCTGATGGTCATCTACGGGGCCGTAGCCAACGTCTCGGTCGGCGCGATGTTCATCGGCGGGTTCATCCCGGGGATCCTGATCGGGTTGTCCCTGATGGTCGCCGCCTACGTCGTGGCCCGGCGCCGCGGGTACCCGCCCGAGACGGAGCGCTGGCTTGGAGCCATCGCCATCCTGCACGGCCTGAAAGAGGCGGCGCTGTCGCTGCTGGTCCCGGTCATCGTGGTGGGAGGGATCGTGGGGGGGGTGTTCACGCCCACCGAGGCGGCCGTGGCGGCTGCCCTGTACGCCCTGATCCTCACCGCGCTGGTCTACCGGACCGTGACCGCTGCCATGCTCATGCAGATCCTCGTGGAGACGGCCCAGATCTCGGCCGTGATCCTGTTCTGCGTCTCCACCGCAACGGTGTTCTCCTACCTGCTGGCCTACTACAAGCTGATCGCCCTGGTGGAGGCGGGGTTCCGCGCCGTGACGCAGGATCCCGTCGTCCTGATGCTGCTGATCGTCCTCCTGTTCATCGTCCTGGGGACCTTCCTGGATGCCACGCCGGCCGTCCTGATCTTCGTCCCGGTCCTGCAGCCCATCGCGGAGGCCGTCGGCATCCACCCGGTGCACATGGGCGTCGTGGTGGTGATGACCATGGCCCTGGGACTGCTGACCCTCCCCTATGGCCTCTGCGCGCTGACCGCGTGCTCCATTGCCAGGATCCCCCTGGCGGACATCTTCAAGATGCTGCACCTGCTGATGATCCCGATCATGCTGATCATCGTCCTCTGCGCGGTCTTTCCGAGCCTGATCCTGGTGTTGCCCAAACTCGTCGTGCCGGCCTGGGTGGGACGATGACAACGGGGCTAGAAGGCGGGAATCTGCTTACGTCAGGGCCTGGGCGAGATCGTCGATCAGGTCGTCCGCGTGTTCGAGACCGATGGAGAGCCGGAGGAGATTGTCGGGCGTCCGGGTGTCCGGGCCTTCCATCGAGGCGCGATGCTCGATCAGGCTTTCTGCACCACCCAGGCTTGTCGCGCGGGTGAACAGCCTGACCTTCGCGGCAACCTCGAAGGCCCGATCCCGCCCGCCCTTCACCTGGAAGGACAGCATCCCGCCGGGCAGCGTCATCTGCCGGGCCGCGATCGCGTATCCGGGGTGCTCGTTCAGCCCTGGATAATGGACGGCTTCCACTCCGGGATGGCAAGCCAGGAACGCAGCGACCCTCAGGGCGCTTTCCGAGTGTACCCGCATCCGAGCGGGCAGCGTCGGGATACCCCGGAGGACCAGCCAGCACTCGAACGGGGACGGTACCGCGCCCCCGTTCACTTGGATCTTCCTGATCCGTTGGAAGAACTCCCCGTCGCTCCTCGCGATCAGGGCGCCCCCCAGGACATCGCTGTGCCCGCCCAGGTATTTCGTGGTGGCGTGCATGACCACGTCGGCGCCGAGCGCGAACGGCCGTTGCAGGATCGGCGTGGCCCAGGTATTGTCGCAGGCGCAGAGCGCGCCAGCCTCGTGCGCAATTTCTGAGACCCGCGCGATGTCGGTGATCTTGAGGAGAGGGTTCGAGGGGGTCTCCACCCAGATCAGTTTCGTATTGGCGCGGACGGCCTGCTTCACCTGGATCGGATCGGTCATGTCCACGAAGCTCGCCTGCAGACCCCAGGGAGCAAAGGTCTCGCGCAGGAGTCGGGCCGTTCCGTGGTAGACGTCATTCGGGGCGATGACGTGGTCCCCCGGCGCAAGCGCCTGGAAGACGCTCATGGTTGCCGCCGAGCCGGAGGAGAAGGCGGCCGCCACCGCACCGCCTTCCAGGGCACTGAGACACTGCTCCAGCGCTTCCCGATTCGGGTTGTTGGTCCGGGAGTAGATGTAGCCGCGCGGGTAGCTCCCATCCGCCTCGCGCGCGAACGTGGTGGACAGGTGAATCGGCGGGGTCGCCGCCCCCGTGGCAGGATCAACGCTGTGGCCCGCGTGCACCGCCAGGGTCTCAATTCTCATCAGTGAATCTCTCCCAGGCCTCACATTCCGTTGTTCCCGAGAACCCCACCCTATTGCCACCCGGCCGCATCAACGGCGAATTTGAGCTGCCATGGAATGCCTCCATGAACATGCTTTGGCGCTCGGAGAAATGCGGTGCCCCCTCTCGTGGTCCTCTCACTCATGTTGAAACGTGAGGAGTTTCTCCAAGACCAAATCCACTTCTTGACGCGTCATCCACCCCTTTTCCACCAGGATGGTTCCGAGCGGCCTATGAGGTCTTCCGGCGAAGTCGTCATCCACCTGCTCACCCATGGCCTCTCTGACTTGCCCCACGGTCACAAATCCCATTTCCACTGCCAACATTCCGAAACGAGGGGCGTACTTCTTTGGAAGTATTCCGTTCGCCTCATTTCCCATCATCCGGTCCTCTCTGTCGCCCAACTCCAGCACCCGACGTTTCCATCTCCCCGCCTCGGCGCCGCGTTCCCCGCAGTGGTGTGCGGGGCGAGCCGTCTGGCCTCAACACTCCAGGGCAACCCGGATGGGCTGGCCGGTTCGGGCGAAGTCCATGGCCGTATTGATTTCCTCCAAAGGGAACGTGTGGGAGATGATCTTGTCGAAGGGGTATCGGTCCTTGCACCGGACCAGGAGATCCAGGGCCCGTGGGATCACCCACTGCTGGTACACCGACACCGCCACGATCGTCTTGCTGAAGCGCACCGCGTTGCCCGGATCCACCTGGCCGGCCATGTCCAGGTTGATGTTGCCGATCAACAGGTACCGGCCCCCGACCCGCGCCATCCGCATCCCCTCATCCACGGCGTCCGGGCTGCCGCAGACTTCCACCACGACGTCGGCTCCCACGCCATGGGTGAGGTCCTTGATCATCTCCAGCCGCTGGGCCTGGGGCATCTTCTCCACGTTGATCGTCACGTCGGCGCCGAAGGCCTTGGCCATTTCCAGCCGATGATCCTGCTTGTCCAGACTGATCACGCGGCCGGCGCCCATCTCCTTGGCGACGGCGATCCCGTACAGGCCGAGGCCGCCCGCCCCCTGGATGACCACGGTGTCCCCCAGCATGATCCCGATCTTGTGGATGCTGTAAACCATCTGGGCCAGTGCGCAGTTGACGGGCGACACGACATGGTTCGGCAGGTCATGCGGGATCTTGAATGTCCAGTGGCCGGGGTGCAGGTAGTAGTACTCGGCGAAGGCCCCGTTGAAGTGGGGCGGTGTGTCCGCCGGGACACCCAGCCATCGCCTGTAGCGATTGGGACAGCCGGGGACGCCGGTAGAGCAGGCCCAGCACTGGCCGCAGGGGCTGTAGTAGGAATACACCAGTCGATCCCCCTCCGCGAGCGGCTGCCCGAGGGAATCGGTCTTGACCTCCCGTCCGAGCTTCTGGATCGTCCCCATCATCTCGTGCCCCAGGATCTGGGGGATGCCACCCTTCAGGCGCGGCCCGCGCCCCTCCACGAAGTGGATGTCAGAACCGCAAATATTGGCCAGGTGAAGCTTGACCAGGATTCCATCCGGCTTCACGTCCGGCACAGGATACTCGCGGATCTCCAGCGGCTTGCCGGCCTCCCACCAGATCGCGGCCTTGCCTTTCATGTATCCCCTCCTCCGGTTACCGACAGGGATATCCGGGTACCCCCTGGGTGGCGACAGCCGAACGAAAAACGCTTGCCCCTTGTCGCTATCCCTGTCGCTATCGCTGTTCTCGGCTCGCGGCTCTCGGCTCTCGGCTCTCCCTCACGGCTCAGCCGTGAGGATCTCCACCCGGCACTTCACCGCCTTGCGGAAGGCCTCGGCGTCGGCCGCCGAGCCCACGATGGCCCCGTAGTGCATGGGGATGGCCAGCTTCGGCTGGATCGCATCGCAGGCCTTCGCCGCCTCCTGGGCGGTCATCACGTAGGTCCCGCTGACCGGCAGGAGGGCAACATCCACGCCCTTCGCCTTGGCCATCTCCGGGATCTCGTCGGTGTCCCCCGCGTGGTAGATCCGCACCCCGCCGATCCCCAGGATGAACCCCACCTTCCCGTCCGCCTTCGGATGGAAGGGGTTGCCGGGAGACCGGAACTTGTTGGTGTTGTACGCCGGGAGGACCTCGACCTGCACCCCGTCAACGTCCAGGCGATCTCCCGCCGCGACGACCCGGACGGCCTTGGGCTTGAGGTCCTTCACCGCCTTCTCACAGGCGGCGATGGTCACCACCGTGGTCTTTTGCGTCACGACCTTCTTGAGGTCGTCCACGCTGAGGTGGTCGAAGTGCTCGTGCGTCACGAAGACGAGGTCGGCCGGCTCCGCCTTCGACACCAGCTTGTACGGGTCCACGTAGATGACCCGGCCCTTCATGAGCTTGAACCCATCGTGGCCGAGCCAGGTGATCTGAATCCCTTCATGCTGCAACATGGCTCACCTCTCGTTGAGATCCGGCTCGTAGGCTGGGAGGCGAGGAGGCTTGAAGGTTCCCGGCCTCCTGGCCTCCTAACTTTCCAGCCTCCCAGCATTCTTTGTCCCGAATACCCGATTGTAGATGGTCCGCACCCGTCCGGTATGCGCCGCGTAATCTTTCTGGAAGCGTTCCCGGGCCGAGTCATCTCCCTGGGGGCGGTACCCCATCCGCTTGGCCAGCTTCTCCAACTTGGCCGGGGCGGCCGGCAGGGTGTTGACGCTCAGGTCCGCCACGATCCGCAGGCGGTTCTCCACCCGGCGGAGAAACCGATACGACTCCTCCAGGACGGCCGCGTCCTCGGCGGGGAGCAGCCCTTCGGCAGCCAGGCCCCGCAGGGCCTCCAGGGTGCCCGGGGTGCGGAGATCGGGATGGCTTCGCCCGTGGCGAAGCTGGAGGTACTGCGCCAGGAACTCGATGTCCACGATGCCGCCGCTGCCCAGCTTGACGTGGGCCCCCTTGCTTCCTCCCCCGCCTCGCTCCGTCTCCATCCGGTGGCGCATGGCCTGGATGCGTTCCGCGAGATCCGCCTGCTCCGGCGATTCGTAGACGAACCGGTGCGTCTGGGCGAGGAACGCCCCGCCCACCTCGCGGTCGCCGGCCACGGGACGAGCCTTACTGTACGCCTGCCGCTCCCACAGCTCGGCCATCCGAATGAAGTGGGTCTCGAAGGCCTGGAGCGGCTGCGCCAGCTCGCCCTTCTGCCCCCCCGGGCGCAGGCGCGTGTCCACCCGGTAGACCGCGCCTTCCTGCGTGATGGAGGTGAGGATCTTGATGATGCGGTCGGCGAGCTTGCTGAAGTATTCGGTGTGGCTGATGCGTTCGGGCCCGGTCGTTGTCCCCTCCTGCCGGTACACGAAGACGAGATCCAGGTCCGAGGCGTACGACAACTCCTTCCCGCCCAGCTTCCCCAGGGCCACGATGGCGAAGCCGGGCGGGTCCGGCGTACCGAAGCGAGCGGTCAGGTCCTGGTCCGCCATCTGCAGGGCAGCCTCCAGGCACGCCTCGGCCAGGTGGGTGAGGGCCCGGTGGGTCTCCGTCACGTCCGCCCGGTCCAGGATGTCCTGCAGGCCGATGCGGAGTTCCTCCGCCTTCTTCACCCGGCGAAGGGCATCCAGCCGCGCGCTGCCCCTCTCCGCCCCGGCCAGCGCCCGCTGGAGATCGGCGGCCACCCGCTCCCGGCCGTGGCGGGTCGCGGGCTCCGGCGTGAGCAGCGCGTCCAGCAACTCGGGGTGGTGCAGCAAGGTGGCCGACAGGAACTCGCTGGTGCCGAAGAGCCGGACCAGGAGGCTCAAGAGCCCCTGCGTATCCGCCAGCAGGGTGAGGAAGGTCGTCCGCGCCGCCACCGTGGTGATGAATCGCTCGAAGGTGGTCAGGGCCAGGTCCGGATCCGGGACGCTCTCGAGGGCGGCCGCCAGGGCCGGGGCGAGCCGGGCCAGGGCCCGCCGCGACTGCGGGGGAGAGTGGGCGAAAGGCTGGCCCTCGCGGATGGCCTGGAAGTTGCGAAGCGCCCGGTCCAGATCCTCGAACCCCACGGAGGCCAGCCGGCTCCGGAGCTGCTCGGCGGGCAGGTCCGTGCTGAAGAACAGGGCCAGCGGGTCAACCGCCTCCTCGGCCGGCTCCTCCTCGCGCGCTAAGACCCCCTGGAGGAAGGCGTCGTACAGCGCGCGCACCGCGTTCGTGTGCCGCTCGTACTCCGAACGCAGGCTCGCCGGGGGATCGGGGTGCTCGGGGGGCTGGTACCCCATCCGCCGGGCCAGGGTCGTCAGCTCGCGCGGCGCCTCGGGGAGCGTGTGCGTCTGGCGGTCGTGCAGGATCTGGAGCCGGTGCTCCAGCCTCCGCAGGAAGATGTAGGCGCGGACCAGGGCCTCGTAGTCCGCGTCGGCCAGCAGGCCCAGCCCCGCCAGCCGGTGCAGGGCGCGCAGGGTGTTCGCCTCGCGCACCCAGGGATTCTTGCCCCCCTGGAGGAGTTGAAATCCCTGCACCAGGAACTCGATCTCGCGGATCCCGCCGTAGCCCAGCTTCACGTTCTGCCGGGCGCGCCGATCCTGGGCCACCGACAGGTTGATCCGCTCCTTCATGGCGCGGATCTCTTCCAGGGCGGCGAAGTCCAGGTACTGCCGGTAGACGAAGGGCACGACCAGGCGCTGGAACGCCTCGCCCAGGACCAGGTCGCCAGCGACCGGACGCGCCTTGATGAGCGCCTGCCGCTCCCAGGTCTGGCCCCAGGACTCGTAATAGACCTCGCAGGCGCGGAGAGAGGACGCGATCCCTCCCGAGCGGCCTTCGGGCCGGAGGCGCAGGTCCACCCGGTACAGGTGCCCCTCGGGCGAGGTCTCGCCGACGCCCTTGACCAGCATCTCGCCCAGCTTCCGGAAGAACTCCTGGTTGCCGATGCGGCCCAGTTGGCCCCCTCCCGCGCCGGGAATGCCGGCGGTCTCGCCCTCCCCTTCGTAGACAAAGACGAGGTCGATGTCCGAGCTGAAGTTCAGCTCCCGCCCCCCCAGCTTTCCCAGGCCGAGGATCACGAAGGGACACTCGAGGGTGCGTCCTGACTCGTCCGCGAGCTGGGGCAGGCCGTGCCGCCCGCTGAGCTCCCCCCGACAGATCTGGTAGGCGATCTCCAGGATCACGTCGGCCAGGTTCGAGAGTTCCTCGGTGATCCCGGCCAGAGTCTGTCGACCCAAGAGGTCTTGCAGGCCGATCCGGAGGATCTCCTGGACCTTGAACCGGCGCAAGGCGCTCCACTTCCGCTCCAGCGTGGGCGCCGCGGACACGACCTGCCGGGCCTCTTCCTGCAATTCCTCCTTGCGCTTCGGCCGGCGGATGATCCCCGGCTCCAGCAGCCACTCGAAGAGCTGCGGGTGGCGGATCAGGATGTCACTGAGGAATTGGGAGCTCCCGAAGATGGTGAGGAGGAGATGCAGGATTGGCGGGTTGTCGCGCAGCAGCCCCAGGAGGAAACGGCGATCCAGGACCGCCTGGTTGAACCGCTCCAGGTTGTTCAGCGCCAGGTCCGGATCCGGCACGCGCCGCAGGGCCGTGAGCAGCGAGGGTAGCGCCGCCTCGAGCTGGGGCCGGGCCGCCGCGTCCGGCGCCAACTGCTCGACGTTCTTCGCCGCCTGGTCCGGATGCTGGCACCCGGCCGCGGCGAGCTTCTGAGAGAGCTGCACCGTGTGGCTATCCATAGGCGGAGAGGAGTTGCAGGCAAACGGCCCGCGAGAACGCGTGGGTCATGCATACCACGGAACCGCGCATCGTCGCAAGCGGCAGGTGGTTTGGGGATTGGGGGCTGGGGGCTGGGGAAAACGCGAGACGGGATGGGGCCGCGAGCCGCCATGAGGAAAGAAGACCGCCCCGCGGGCTGAGGGCCCGCGGGGCGGTGGCTGGAATCCCGGGACGGGTGGAGTCTAGATGTCGTAGTACAGCACGAACTCGTAGGGGTGGGGGCGGAGGCGCATCGGATCCACCTCTTTCTTCCGCTTGTAGTCGATCCAGGTGTCAACCGCATCCTGGGTGAACACGTCCCCCTTCAACATGAATTCGTGGTCGTTCTCCAGGGCCTCCAGGGCGGCGTCCAGCGAGCCCGGCACCGACGGGACACTCTTCAGCTCTTCGGGACCCAGCTCGTAGATGTCCTTGTCCAGCGGGGAGCCGGGGTCGATCTTGTTCTGGATTCCGTCCAGGCCGGCCATCAGCATGGCCGAGAAGCCCAGGTAGCCGTTGCAGGTGTTGTCCGGAAACCGCACCTCGATCCGCTTGGTCTTCGGGTTCGGCGAGTACATGGGGATGCGGATGCCGGCGCTGCGGTTCCGGCTGGAGTAGGCCAGGTTGACGGGGGCCTCGAAGCCGGGGACGAGCCGCTTGTAAGAGTTGGTGGTGGGGGCCACCAGGGCGCACAGGGCCGCGGCGTGCTTGAGGATCCCCCCGATGTACCAGAGTGCCAGGTCCGAGAGCCCGGCGTAGCCGTTGCCGGCGAACAGGGGCTGGCCCCCCTTCCAGAGGCTCTGGTGCGTGTGCATGCCGGAGCCGTTGTCGTTGAACAGCGGCTTGGGCATGAGGGTGACGGTCTTGCCGTGCTTGCGGGCGACGTTCTTGATGATGTACTTGTACCACATCAGGCTGTCGGCAATCCGCGTCAGCGTGTTGAACCGCATGTCAATCTCGGCCTGGCCGGCGGTGGCCACCTCGTGGTGCTGCGCCTCCACGGCGATTCCGACCTTCTCCATCGTCAGCACCATCTCGGTCCGGAGGTCGGCCATGCTGTCGGTGGGCGGGACCGGGAAGTAGCCCTCCTTGTACCGGGCCTTGTAGCCCAGGTTGGGTTTCTCGATCGCCCCGGTGTTCCACTGACCCTCCACCGAGTCGATGTAGTAGTAGCCGCAATTTTCCCGGTAATCGTACCGGATGTCGTCGAAGATGAAGAACTCCGCTTCGGGCCCGAAGTAGACCGTGTCGGCGATGCCCGTGGACTTCAGGTAGGCCTCGGCCTTCTGGGAGATGTTCCGGGGATCGCGGGTGTACTTCTCCTTGGTGATGGGGTCCACGATATTGCAGATGAGGCTGAGGGTCGGGGTCTCGGGAAAGGGGTCCATGACCGCCGTGGTGGCGTCCGGGATCACCAGCATGTCGCTGGCATGAATGGCCTGCCACCCGCGGATGGAGCTGCCGTCGAAGCCGTACCCTTCTTCGAAGGAGCCCTCCTCGAGCTGGGAGATGGGCACCGTGAAGTGCTGCCATATCCCGGGGTAGTCCATGAACTTGAGATCCACCATCCGTGCGCCCTGATCCTTGGCAAACTTCACGACTTCTTTCGGCGTCATGGTCCCTCGCTCCTCGCATGAGGCCTGCGGCCGACGGCCGGAGGCCGGGGTCTCGGAATACTGCTGATCCCTCGTCCCAGAACCGAGAACGTCAGCCCTCGGGCCGGTCCTAGATAGCCGCCTCGCCGCGCTCGCCGGTGCGGATGCGGATGACCTCTTCACAGGGCAGGATGAAGATCTTGCCGTCCCCGATCCGGCCGGTCTTTGCCGAGGACTGGATCGTCTCCACCACCTTGTCGCATTTGCCGTCCGGGACCACGATTTCGATCTTCACCTTGGGCAGAAAATCAATCGTGTATTCCGCACCACGGTACAATTCCGTGTGACCCTTCTGCCGGCCGAAGCCCTTCACTTCGCTCACCGTGATCCCCTGGATGCCGATCTCGGCCAGGGCGTTCTTCACCTCGTCCAGCTTGAACGGTTTGATGATGGCTTCGATTTTTTTCATGTGTCTCCTCCCGCCCTGTACGCCCGGAGCGCCGCGAGTTGTGTGAGCAAACCCTATGCCAAGAAAGCCACTTGCATGGGCCAGTGGTTCGGGTCACCCAACTGCTTGCCGCGACGAGGTTTTCCAGATCGTCCCACTCCCTCGCCCGCCTCGGAGGGGTTCGCGCCTGCCACCTGCATAGGCAGCTTCACCCCGCTCTGCTGGTTTTTTCACCATGCGACGGTCTACCCAGAAGCTCCCGGATCTTGTCCTTCAACTCCGCCAGGTCGGCGGACTTGGTCAGGTAGGCGTCGCTGGCCCACGTCCCGAAGTCGCGCTTGAAATCGCCATAGGCGGTGCAGATGATGATCGGCAGGTCGCGGTAGATCTCCCGAACCTTCCGCAGCAGCTCGATCCCATCCATCCCCGGCATCTTGATATCGATGGTCATGAGGTCGGGCCGGCTCTGCTGCGCCATCCGGAGCGCCTCGCTGGCGCTCGCCGCGACCTGCACCTGGTACCCAGCCTCAGAGAGCTCCTCGCGGTACAGGAGCCGGATGGCCTCCTCGTCGTCTACCACCAGGATGGTTTTCATGGGGTCGCCTCCCTTGTGCCTTTCCTTCGCGGGTTCCCCCTTCGCGACGGACCCACTCCCTGCTCTGGACCAGAACCGCGCCAGGTCGGGTGGGCATCCTCCGACATTCAGTACGGTCACTCCGCCTTCAGGCCGCCACCGCCCCGCCGTGCGGGATCGTCGCCATGGGGAGCCAGAGCCGGAAGGTCACACCCTCGCCGGGCCGGTTCTCCACCTCCACCCGTCCCCCGTGGGCCCGGACAATCCGCCGGACCAGCGTGAGCCCCAGGCCCGTCCCCGCCTCCTTGGTGGTGAAGAACGGATTGAAGACCTCGTCCAGGATCTCCTGCGGGATGCCCCCGCCCGTGTCGCTCACGCTCAGCTCCACCCACTCCTCCGGGACCTGTCGATCGGTCAACTCGTCAATTGGTCGATTGGGAAGATCGACGATAGGTTCTAATTCCTCCTCCGTCCCCAGTTGACCAATCGACTGATCGACCAATTGACCCCCCTCGCCTCGCGTGACGCGCGTGGCAATGGTGAGCGTCCCACCGTCGGCCATGGCTTCCAGCGCGTTGGCCAGCAGGTTCACCATGGCCTGCTTCAGCTGCACCGGATCCAGGGGCAGTACCGGCGGCTTCTCGTCCAGCTCCAGCCGGAGCCGGACGCGCTGCTGGGCGATGCGCTCTGCAAACAGGATCAGGCAGTCCTGCAGGAGCGTGTGCAGGTCGGTCGCCACCAGCGCCGGCCGGACCTCGCGGGACATCCCCTGGACGTCCCGGACGATCCGCTCCAGCCGGTCCACCTCGCGGGCGATGATCTGGGCGTACTGCCCCTCGGGCTCCCGGCCCACCAGGCGCCGGGCCAGCCGCCGCGCGAATCCCCCGATGGAGACCAGTGGGTTCCTGATCTCGTGGACGACGTGCGCCGCCATCTCGCCCAGGGCAGCCAGGCGCTCCTGGTGGAGGAGCTGATGGTGGCTCCGCTGGACCTCCCGGCTGGCCTCCTCCAGGTGGGTGTGCAGCCGGGTGCTTTCCACCGCCAATCCCGCCTGGGTGGCGAACACCGAGAGGAGCTCCAGGTCCTCGTCGGTGATCGGCTTTCCGTTGAACTTGTTGTCCACGGCGATCACGCCCACCACCTTCCCGTTGGCCACCAGCGGGACGCAGGCGAATTCCTCGACGTCCAGCCGGCCCTCCCACTCCGGGTGGACCCGGGGATCACGCCGTGCCTCGGCGATCCGGAACGGCCGGGTCTCCAGCGCCGTGAGTGCCAGGACTCCGGCGTCGGGGCGCAGGGGGACGACCAGGCTCCGTGCCATCTGGTCGAACGCGGTATCCGCCCCCTCGCGGAGGAGGTGTGCCGCCCGCTCGGCGATGACCTCGCGCAGAGACCGCGAGGGCGACTCCAGTGCGCCCCAGACGCGGGCTGCCTCCTCGCCCGAGCTCGGGCCCACCCCCATGCGGCCCTCCAGCACGCGCCGCGACTCGTCCACCAGGAGCAGGATGGCCCGGTTGAACCCCAGGCCCCCGCCGAAGGTGACGCCCGTCAGGATCACCTGCAGGAGCGCGTCCAGGTGCATGGTCCCCTGCATGGCCATCCCGATCTCGTTCATGATCGAGATCTCCCGCAGGCGCAGCAGATTGTCCTGGGCCAGCCGCTCGCTCTCCTGAAACAGGCGAGCGTTCTCGATGGCGATGGCGGCGTGCTGGGCAAACGAGGTGAGCAGGTTGATCTCATCCGAATCGAAGGGCCGATGCGCGCGCCGCGAGACGCTGAGCACGCCCACCGCCCGCTCCCCCAGGCGGAGCGGGATGACCGCCACGCTCTTCACCCCGACCTGCCGGGCCCACGCCTGCTCCGCGTAGGCAGGATCGTCCCCGGCATCGGTGATCGTCATCGCCGTGAGCGAGCTGAACACGGTCCCCACCACCCCTTCGCCGGGCTTGAACGCCTCCCGCGGATACGGGAGGAGGTCCGGGGCCCCCGCGCTCGCCCGCAGGTGGAGGAGGCCGGTCGCCTCCTGCCACACGTACACCCGGGCCAGCGCCAGAGCCAGAAGATGCACCGCGGCCCGCACGATGTAGTCGAAGACCCGCTGGAGGTCCAGGGAACTGGTCACGGTCCGGCTGAGCTCGCTCAGGGCGTTCAGTCGGGCGCTGCGCATCCGCGCCTCTTCGAAGAGCCGGGCGTTCTCGATGGCGATGGCCGCCTGGGTGGCGAGAAGCTGGAAGCGGCGGAGATCGTCGGGCGTGAAGCGCTTGCCGGGCTGGGAGCTGTGGGAGTGGAGAACCCCCAGCAGCCGGTCGCCGAAGAGCACGGGTGCGGTAATCGTCGCCACGATGTCGGGGAATTCCGGCAGGGCATAGGGGGAGGCCTGATAATCATCCAGCAGCATGGGCTGGCGCGTGAGGGCCACCGTTCCGTTGATCCCCCGGCCCAATTCGAAGATCTGGACCCGTACCCGGTCGGCCTCGGGGCCCACGGCGGCCCCGTAGCGGAGCGTCTGGGTGGCCTCATCCCAGAGGAGGATCTGGGCATACTGGCCGCCCAGAAGTTGCAGGGCCCCCGCCACCACCGCCTCCAGGACGGCGGGCAGCTCCAGCCGGGCCGCGATGGCCTGCCCGATCTCCCGGAGGGTGCTGAGCTCCGTGGCCCGCTGCTCCGTGGCCGCGAAGAGCCGGGCGTTCTCGATCGCGACGGCTGCCTGCGCGCTGAATGCCATGAGGAGCTGCAGGTCCGCCTCTCCGAACGTCGCCGGCTCCCCGCGGGCGCCGCCCACCCTGCCGTACAGCCCCAGCGTTCCCAGGACGCTTCCCTGGTGGACAAGTGGCGCGCACAGTGCCGGGGCTCCCTCGCTGCCCACCAGCGCAGCAAAGCGGGCGTCCTGCCGGAGGTCCGGCAGCAGGACCGGCGCGGCCTCGCGCCGAACGGCTTCCGCGACCGGACCGTCGGCCGCGGCGCAGGGGGCTCCCCCATCCGCGTCGAAGCGAGCGGCTACCCGGAGTCCGCCTGTGTCGCCGTCGGCCAGCCGCAGGATGGCGGTGCGAGCCCGGAGGGTCGTGGCTGCCGTGCGGGCAATCAACTCCGAGATCCGGCCGAGGTCCAGCGTGGCGCTGATGGCGCGCCATGCCTCGTAGAGGAGCGACAACTCCTCCAGGCGCTGCTCGGCCGGCTTGTGGGGGAACATTGCTGAAGGCCCTCGGGGGTGCCTCCGGCCCGTGCCGGAGGATCGGGATGGACCGATTCGGGAAGGCACCCCAGGATGGTCACGGATCCCGGGGAAATTTCGCTGCCTCTTCCGGCGGAGTGGGCCGTTCGCCGGAGGAGGGAATCACACCTTGGCATCCCGCAGGAACTTCGCTGCCTCTTCCGGCGGAGGAGGCCATCCGCCGGAGGAGAACATCAGACCTTGGCATCGCGGAGGAATTTTGCAGCCTCCTCCGGCGGAGTAGGATTGATGTAAAACCCGCTCCCCCACTCGAACCCGGCCACGCGCGTGAGCTTCGGCAGCACCTCGATGTGCCAGTGGTAGTGGCGCCCATCGGTTCCGCGCAGCGGGGAGTTATGGATCATGAGGTTGTACGGCGGGTTCGTCAGGACCTTCTCGATCCGCAGCAGCAGCTCCCGCGTGATCTTCGACAGGCTCACGTACTCGTGCTTCTGCGCGTCCTCGAAGAAGGGATCGTGGGCCTTGGGCAGGACCCAGGTCTCGAAGGGGAAGCGGGCGGCGAAGGGGGCCAGGGCGACGAAATCCTCGTTCTCGCTGACCAGCCGGACGCCCTGGTTCACCTCCTGCCGGATGATGTCGCAGAAGACGCAGCGCTCCTTGTAGTTGTAGTACTCCTTGGCCCCGTCCAGCTCTTCCTGCACCCGCTTGGGGATGATGGGGGTGGCGATGAGCTGGGAGTGGGGATGCTCCAGGGAGGCGCCGGCTGCCTCGCCGTGGTTCTTGAAGACCAGGATGTAGCGGAAGCGCTGGTCCTTCTTCAGATCCAGGATCCGGTCACGGAAGGCCCAGAGGATATCCTCCACCCCCCGCTCCGACATGCTGGCCAGCGTGTCGCCGTGCTCCGGCGTCTCGATGACCACCTCGTGGGCGCCGATCCCGGTCATCTTGTCGTACATCCCGTCGCCCTGGCGGTTCACCTCTCCCTCGATCTGGAGCGCCGGGAACTTGTTCGGCACGACGCGGACGTGCCAGCCCGGCCCGTTGGTCGTCCCACCACCCGTGCGGTAGGCCAGGACCTCGGGCGGAGTCTTGTCCTCGTTCCCCGGGCAGAAGGGGCAGAAGCCGGTGCGCTTCCGCTCCGGCTCCGCGCCGAAGTCCGAGGGGCGCTTGCCTCGCTCGGTGGCGATGATCACCCAGCGCGAGGTCACCGGATCCTTTCGCAGTTCAGGCATGCAATGCTCCTCCCGTTTCCTCTCATTTCCTATCGCGAAGACGCACTGAAACTTAGAGGAGCGTCCCGGGAAAGTCAAGACCGGCGACCGGCCCGCAGACATCCGTTTCGCGGGCGGGCGAGGGGCGGCCGGGCTCCCCACGTTATTTCGGGGTGCGACGCGGGTGCTTCCGTCCGGGCGGGTCGAAACCAGGCGTGACGAGCGCGCCGAGCAGTCCCACGATCGCCGTCTGCAGCGGCAGGCCGCCCCCATCCACTGTGGGGGTGCGCCGCCGGGTGATGCCGTCCACCGCCCCGGCCCGCACCATGCGCCGAAGGATGTGGGCCTCGCTTCTGGCCTGGTGCAGCAGGCCGGGATGGCCGAGGCGGACCGCGATGGCCGCGGCCACGCCGTAGGCCCCCCAGTTGGAGCTGAAGGCCACCACGGGGACCTCGGCCCGGATGACGCAGGCGACGCTCCCCCCGCAGGGGCAGGCGCATCGCCCCGCCCGTGGCAGGAGGCCGCCCAGCCCGATCTCGTTCCCCCGATCCCCGATCCCGACGGTCAGGACCCGCGCCCGCCGGGCCAGGGGGAAGAGCCGATCCGTCCGCGCCTGGGTGGCCGTCACGTCCTGCCCCAGCATATTGTGGATCACGCCCTTCGCGTTCGGTCCAAGCTTCTCCACGCTCACCAGGGCGGAGGGTTGCAGCGCTATCCAGAGACGGCGAGCCTCGACGGTCGCGGCCTGCGGGTCGCTGGGGAACGCCAGAACCGTGAGGTCGGCGCGCCAGCGGGCCCGGTCCCCCTCGGAGGCGGCAAGCGCGTCGGCGGCGCCCTCCAGGACGGGCACGGCTGAGGCCTCGGTCACCAGGACGACGCGAATCGCGCGGCCCAGGATCATCGCCCGGGCCAGGGCCACGGCCCCTGCGGGCCCATCCGTCTCGCCGCGGGGGATGCCGGGGGCCACCAGACCGGTGGTCAGGAGCAGCCGGTCTCCCGCCCGCACCCGGCGCAGGAGCAGGTCGGCCGCCCCATCGGCCAACGGGCGCCTCACCTGATGCCGGGCCGCCCGGTACAGCCGATCCAGACCGCTCGGCGACACGGCCCCGGGTCCCACGCCGTTCCGGGGCGGTTCGAGGGTGATCAGGCGATCCAGCAGCTCGGCGAGGCCGGACGCGGCCGGCATGTGGTGTCCCCGGCTCATCGGACCGTGAGGGGAGCCCGGAGGCGATTGCTGGTATTGCCCTTCTTGGTGACGACGTACAGTTCGAGGAAGCGCACCCCCTCGACCGACCAGCGCAGGGGCACCTCCACCGTCGCGGCCACCTGCCCGTCGTACTCCCGCAGGTCAACCGAGATGGCCTGGAGGCTCTGGAAGAACTGGAACTGGCTGATCCCCCGCTCGATGATGAACGCCTCCTGGATGTCGGCCGATCCCACCTCGAAGTAGAAGCTCATCTGGGTGGTCTCCCCGGCCTTGATGACATCCGGCTCGAACCGGAGGTTGGCGATCCGGGGCACTCCCGGGCCGGGGGGGGTCGGGGCCCGCAGCGCCGAGGGGCCACAGGAACTCAGCAGGACCAGCGCCAGGGCAAGGGTGAGGATGCGCGCACTGCGAACGTCATAGCATGTCATGACGATCCTCTCTGAGGGATGCCGAGGCGGCGGACAGCGGGGACCGCCGGCCTAGGGAGGGGATCCGTTGCACGCACTACGGATAGATTCCCCGGAGTTTCGTGGCCCGGGCCACGCGGCTCACCGCCTCCATCAGGGCCGCCGTCCGGAGGTCCACTCCCTCCTGTCGCGCCACTCCGAGCGTCCGGTGAAAGGCACCAATGAGTATATCACGCAGCCGCGAATTTACCTCGTCTTCTTTCCAGAAGAAGAACTGGAGATCCTGCACCCACTCGAAATACGAGACGATGACGCCGCCGGCGTTGGCCAGGATGTCCGGCACGATGAAGACCCCCCGCTCCTGCAGGACGCGGTCCGCCTCGCCTGTCGTGGGCCCGTTCGCCCCTTCCACGATCAGGCGGGCCTGGACGGCCGGGGCATTCGCCGCCGTGAACTGTCCTCCCAGGGCCGCCGGGACCAGGATCTCACAGGGCAGCTCGAGCAGCTCCTCGTTGGTGATCGCCTCGCCTTCCGGGTACTCCCGGACGGCTTTGCCCGCCCGGACCAGGGCCAAGAGCTCCCGGATGTCCAGGCCGTCGGGATTGTAGATGCCGCCGTGGACATCGCTCACCGCCACCACCCGGCAGCCCATCCCGGAAAGCAGGTCGGCCGCCACCGACCCGACGTTGCCGAACCCCTGGACGACCACCCGCGCTCCTGCGAGGGGCAGGCCGAGGTGGGCCATGGCCTCCGCCGTGGCGAAGGCGACTCCCCGGCCCGTGGCCTCGACCCGGCCCAGGGACCCTCCCAGGAGCACCGGCTTGCTCGTCACGACCCCCGGCACCGTGGCCCCCCGCTGCATGCTGTAGGTGTCCATGATCCAGGCCATGATCTGCTCGTTGGTGCCCATGTCCGGCGCCGGGATGTCCCGGTCCGGCCCGATGCACAGGAAGATCTCGGAGGCGTACCGGCGCGTCAGCCGCTCCAGCTCGCGGGGCGAGAGCTTCAACGGGTCGCACCGGACGCCCCCCTTGGCCCCCCCGAAGGGCAGGCTCATGAGGGCGCACTTCCACGTCATGAGCATGGCCAGGGCCGTGACCTCGTCCAGGTCCACGTCGGGATGATACCGGATGCCCCCCTTGCTGGGACCCAGGGTCATGCTGTGCTGCACCCGGTATCCCGTGAAGATTTCCAATTCGCCCGGGTCCGTCAGGATCGGGACCGACACGATGAGGGATCGCTTCGGGTGGCGGAGGTGCTGGTGGATCTGCGGATCCAGCCCCAGCCGCTCCGCCACCGCGTCCAATCGCTCGAGCGCCGTCGCCAGGATACTCATGCCTCGCCCCCGCGAACCCGGCCCCCCGCTTTCGCGGCGGGTTCGATCGTCACCAGGAGGTCGCCCGCTGCCACGGTATCCCCCTCGCGCACGCGCACCTCGGCGATGCGGCCGGCCCGGGGGGCCACGACGGAGTGCTCCTTCTTCATCGCCATGAGCACGACCAGCGGCTGCCCCGCCACGATCACATCCCCCGGACTACCCAGCACCTTCACCACGAGCGCCGGGAGTGGGCTGGACACGGCGGCGGCCTCCTTCACGCGGCTCGGGACGGCGCGCGGCACATCGCCCGCCGTGGCCATCGGGATCTCGCCGGGAACTTCTCCCAGTTCCGCGCCGTAGGTCCAGCGCTCGGCAATGAGGAGGCGCGCGGGAAGGTCCTCCAGGGCCGCCTCGATCTCAAGGGCAATGGCCTGGGCCTCCTTCACGGAGACGGCCCGGAAGCGCAGCGCGTCCCCCGGCCGCGACTGGGCGACCAGGGGGATGTCCGGCCCGATGACCGTGGCGATCTTGGGATACCCACCGGTCGTCTGCCGGTCCGCCAGCAGGACGATCGGCTTGCCATCGCCCGGGATCTGCACCCCTCCCGGCGGTATCCAATCCGAGATGATGTCCGCCGAGGCCCGGTGGGCGATCGCGGGGCCGTCCAGCCGGCAGCCCATTCGGTCCGCGTGGGGGCTGACCCGGTATACGGACTCCAGGAACGTGCGGCGTCCCTCCTCGGTGAAGGCGTCATCCTGTGGCCCCAGGACCACGCGCACCGTCGCCCTGGATTCGCGGCGCGGACGCCACTCGCCCGGAACCTCCCGCCCGCTCAGGTTGGCGGCCGGCGCGGAGGGCGCGCCGACCCGCAGGACGTCGCTGGGCGCGAGCCCGCGGCCGTGAAATCCGCCGAAGCCGGCCACCAGGCACGTGGACCGGCTGCCCAGGAGGACCGGCACGTCGATGCCTCCCGCAACCGCCAGGTACGCTCGAAGGCCGCGGGTGCAGGTCCGGACATCCAGAGCCTGCCCGGCTCGGATCCGGAACGATTGGTACCAGGGAACGGATCTCCCGTCCAGATCTGCCTCCACCTCGGCCCCAGTCAACGCCACGACCGCGTCGGCCAGGAATCGGAGCTCTGGACCCAGCGCCGTGATCTCCAGCGCCGCAGCGCCCTGGGGATTCCCGACCAGGATGTTTCCCACCCGCAGGGCGATCTCGTCCACGGCGCCACTCACCGGGACGCCGAACTTCTGATACCCGACCCGCCCCCGGTCCTGCACCGTGGTCAGCAGCCCGGGGCGAAGCACCTCTATCAAGTCCTGAGAGCCGAGGCTTGAGAGCCGAGTACCCCCTTGATCGATTTCGTTCGTCCCTACGCTCTCGGCGCCCGGCGCTCGGCGCCCGGCGCTCGGCTCGCCGGTCTCGGCTCTCGGCTCTCGGCTCTCGGCTCGTCGCCCTCGGCTCTCGGCTCTCTGCTCTCGGCTCTCCAGTCTCGGCTCTCGGCTCGCCGCGAGGTATTCAGTCTCCGTGATCGGCACGAACTGCACCGTGTCTCCGGGCTGAATCGGCGTGGGGATTTCGCCCGAGGGATCGAACAGAGTGAGGTAGGTCCGGCCGATGATCCGCCACCCGCCGGGTGATTCGACAGGATAGATGCCGGTCTGGCTGCCGCCGATCCCCACGGAGCCCTTCGGGACCTTGAGGCGGGGCGAATCCAGCCGGGGCGTGTGCAGTCGTTCCGGCAGACCGCCGAGGTACGTATAGCCCGGCGTGAAGCCGATCATGTACACGTGATATGTTGGTTGGGTGTGCAGGCGGATCACCTCGGCCTCGCTGAGGCCGGCGTGCTGCGCGACGAAGGGCAGGTCCGGCCCGTAGATCCCCCCGTACACCGTCGGCACACGGATCAGCTTGAGTACCGGCAGGATCTCGGGGTCAATGCGCGCCGCCACTTCGCGGACCCGCTGCTCGACCTCGTCGAAGGAGGTGGTCAGCGGGTCATACTCCAGGCCCAGAGACCGGTAGGTGGGCACCACCTCGACCAGGCCCGGGATGCGCGCAGCCGCCAGCACGAAGGCCAGCGCGCGGACCTGGGCATTGATCTCGAGGCTGACCTCGTAGCCCAACTCGACCACGAGCCCCCGCTCCCCCGCCGACAGGAATCGCATTCCCCCCGGCTTCAGGTCGGGGGTTCCCCGCAGGGCCCTCACCTCACGAACTCCCCCATCGCCCTGGGCGTGATGCCGGCAGCCTCCAAACGCTCCCGCACGCGCCGGGCGATGGTGCCCGCCCCCGGAGTGTCCCCGTGCAGACAGACCGTATCCGCCTCGATCCGGATCTCTTTCCCCGTGATCGCCTTCACCGTTCCCCGCGTGAAACCCAGGATCCGCTCGGCCACCGCGTCCGGGTCGGTGATCAGCGACCCCGCGATCTTCCGGGAGACCAGCGTCCCGTCCTCGTTGTAGGCGCGATCGCCGAAGGCCTCGCGCGCCACGCGCAGCCCGATCGCTTTGCCCGCCTTGACCAGCTCCGAGCCGGGCAACCCTACGAGGATGAGATCCCGGCCGGCGTCGGCCACGCCCTCGGCGATCCCCAGGCTCAACTCCCGGTCCCTGACCGCGGCGTTGTAGATGGCCCCATGCGGCTTCACGTGCTGCAGCCGTACCCCCAGGGCCTCCGCGAAGGCGCGCAGGGCGCCAATCTGGTAGAGGACGTAGTCGCGCGCCTCCTCCCGGGTAATTTGCATCACCCGACGGCCGAAGCCCAGGCGGTCGGGATAGCTCGGATGCGCCCCCACCTGCACGCCCAGTTCCTTGGCCCGCTGTATCGTCCGGCGCATGACATGCGGATCACCCCCATGCCAGCCGCAGGCGACGTTCGCCGACGTCACCCAGCGCAGCACCTCTTCGTCCGCGCCGATGGTGTAGGCACCGAAGGATTCGCCCATGTCGGAGTTCAGATCGAGCATCATAGGATCACTCCATCGTCATGAGGCCGCCGATCGCCCAGGAGCCCTCCGATCAGCCTCAGATGCCCAGATAGACCTTCCGCACCAGGTCTGACTCCAGCACCTCTTTGGCCGATCCCGAGACGACCATCTGCCCGCTCTCCAGGACGTACCCGCGGTGCGAGATGCCCAGGGCCAGTTGCACGTTCTGCTCGATGAACAGCACGGTGACGCCGGCGGTGTTGATCTGCGTGATGATCTCCAGGATCTCCGTGACCACCAAGGGCGACAGGCCCAGGAACGGCTCGTCAATCATCAGGAACTTCGGCCGGGACATGAGGCCCCGACCGATGGCCAGCATCTGCTGCTCGCCCCCGCTGAGGCTCTGCGCCAGTTGATGGCGCCGCTCCCGCAGGACGGGGAACAGGCTGAAGACCCAGGCCAGACTCTCCTCCCGCCTCGGGCGGGCCCGATCCTGGTAGCTGCCCAGGAGCAGGTTCTTCTCGACCGTCAGGTAGGGAAAGACGCGCCGCCGTTCCAGCACGTGCGAGATCCCGCGGGTCACGATCTGGTGTGTGGGCAGGCCGTCGATCCGTTCCCCGCAGAACTCGACGCGGCCCGCCAGGGGTTTCACCAAGCCGGAGATAGCATTGATGATGGTGCTCTTGCCGGCGCCGTTCGGGCCCAGGAGACACACGATCTCTCCCTGGTGGACCTCCAGGGAGACGCCCCAGAGGACCTGGAAGTCGCCGTACTTCACCTCGAGGTCCTGCACCCGAAGCACGCTACGTCCGTCCCTAAGCGTTCCCCCGGGACGACTCGCCCGAAGGCAGCCGCTCGCCCGAGGGCACGACGAAGGCACCTCCCAGATACGCCTCGATGAGCCGCCGCTCCTTCACCACCTCAGAGGGGGGACCGTCGGCGATGACCTCACCCAGGTGCAACGCTACGATCCGGTCGGAGATGGACATGATGACCCGCATGTTGTGCTCGATGACCACCAGGGTCAGGCCCTGCTCCCGCAACCGGCCGATGAGCTGCACCAGCGTCGGGATGGTCCGCTGGTCCACGCCCCCCGTCACCTCGTCCAGGAGGAGCAGGCGCGGGCGGGTGGCCATGGCACGGGCCAGTTCCAGCCGCTTCCGCTGGCCCGTGCTCAGGTCGCCCGCGTAGCTGTCCCGCTTGTCCGCCAGCTCCACGAACTCCAGGTAGCGCAGCGCCTCGCGCCGGGCGGCGGAAGGATCCGGCTGGTGCTGCATAGCCGCGACCATGACATTCTCCAGGACCGTCATGGCATGAAACGGGCGGAGCTTCTGGAACGTCCGCCCGACCCCCAGCCGGTTCACCTGATCCGGCCGGCGGCCCACCAGCCCGTGCCTGTCGAACCGGACCTCGCCCGCATCCGGCCGGTAGTAGCCCGTGATCACGTCGAAGAGGGTGCTCTTGCCGGCTCCGTTGGGACCGATGAGCCCCACGATCTCCCCCTGCTCCACGGCGAAGCTGATGTTGTGATTCGCCACCAGGCCCCCGAACCGCTTGGTGATCCCTTCGACCGTGAGCAGCGCCATCAGCGCCTCTGCCAGCGCCGGAGGAGGCCCACGAGCCCCGCCGGCTGGAAGACCGCCACAAGGGTGAGCAGGGCGCCGTAGATGAGGAGATCCACGGCCCGCCCTGTCCCGCCGAACTGAATGCGGGTGAACTCCGACAGCGGGATCAGGAGTGCGGCTCCGACGAGCGGCCCCCACAGGGTTCCCACGCCCCCCACCACCGCCAGGAGGCAGATGAGGATGGAGAGGGACAGCGGCAGGACGCTGTCCGGGTCCAGGTAGAGGACGTACTGGGCGTAAAAACTCCCGCCGGCCGAGACGAACGCCGCCGAGATGGCCATGGCGATCAGCTTGTACCGGGTGATGGGGATCCCGACGCTCTGCGCGGCCTCGGGATCCTCCCGGATCGCCCGAAAGTAATACCCCAGGCGGGTCCCCTCGATCCGCCAGCTCACCAGCAGGCACAGGATCAGAAGCGCCAGCACGATGTAATAGTACGGGTACTTGCTGGTGTGGAACTGGAAGGCCAGCAGGGAATCCTTCTGGAACGGCAGGGTGAGGCCGCGGGCGCCCCCGATGAAGTCCCAGTTGATGGCCAGGGTCTGGACGATCTCCCCGATGGCGATGGTGGCGATGGCGAAGTAGTGTCCTCGGAGCCGGAAGCAGGGATAGCCGATCGCCAGGGACAGCGCCACTGCCACCGGGATCCCCGCCACGAGGCCCACCCAGGGATTCCAGCCCCATCGCATCTGAAGCATGGTGGAGGCATACGCGCCCGTCCCGAAGAAGACGGCGTGCCCCAGCGAGATCTGCCCGCAGTAGCCGGCCAGGATGTTCCAGGCTTGAGCCAGCATGGCGTAGAGGAAGACCCGAATCGCGAGGTCGCGGTGATAAGGAAGTCGATCCACCCAGGGGAAGGCCAGGGCCGCCAGGCAGAGCAGGAGAAGCAGGACCCCCGCCAGGCGCCTCCGGGCGGCCGGCGCCGCCACCCCACCCGTCGCCATCGGACAGTGCAAAGAGGCCTTGCCCCTCCGCGGCTCTCCGGGTACCCGGCTGCCGGGTGCGGCTCTCGGCTCGTCCACCGTCGCCATCAGAACTTCCCGAAGAGGCCCTGCGGTCGCACCAGGACCACCACGAGATAGAGCACGAAGACCGCGACGTACTTGAAGGCCGGGGCGATGAGCAGGCCGCCCAGAACTTCGATCACGCCGATGATCACGCCCGCCACCAGCGACCCTGGAATGCTCCCGAAGCCGCCCAGGGCCACCGTGACATAGGCGATGAGGGCGAAGAGGCTGCCCACGTGCGGAAACACGTAGAAGAAGTTCGCCAGGAAGGCCCCCGCGACCCCCACGCACGCGGCGCCGATCCCCCACCCGAGGGCGAACATCCGCTCCGTGTTGATCCCCATCAGCTCCGCCGCCTGGCGATCCTGCGCCGTCGCCTCCAGAGCCAGCCCTGTCTCCGTCCGGCTGATGAACCAGTACAGAAAGCCGAAGGCCACCAGGCAGGCCATGCTGGCCACCGCCTGGGGCAACCCCACCGAGACCCCCAGGATCCGCACCGGCCCCTGCACCCAGGCCTTGGTCACCTGGCGGAAGTCGGGCGTCCAGAGAAACTGCGCCCCCGCCCGCAGGAAGATGGCCAGGCCGAAGGTGGCGAAGATCTGGGCCAGCATGGGGCCGCCCAGGATGCGGCGGATGATCCCCCGGTACGTGAGCCAGCCAAACAGGAACAGGACCCCCGCGGAGATCGGAACGCTGAGGAGGGGATCCAGGGCGAACAGCGCGTACATCCAGAAGGTCGTGTACATGGCGAGCATCAGGAACTCGCCGTGGGCGAAGTTCACGATCTCCATCAGGCCGAAGATCAGGCTCAGGCCCGCGGCGATGAGCGCGTACACGAACCCCATGAGGATCCCGCTCAGGATCCCCTGGAACAAGATATCGGGTGGCGGGATGGTGAACATAGACGTGAAACGGGGGCGGGACCGCAGCGATGCGGATCCTCGCCCCCCTCAGAGTCCGCCGGGTCTCCCCCGGCGGAGGGTCAGGCGCATTGCCCGAACCCCCTGCTTCACCCAGGGGGTTCGGTGATCGGAACGCGACGCAGCCCTTCTCCGGGGGGATGAACCTCCCGGCTACTTCCGTTGAGACCAGGCAGGGATGGGATACATCGCGTCCTTGGTCGCCAACTCGAACGGATAAATCGTATGGTAGGTGCCCCCCTGAAGCTGCTGCAGGATGGCCCGCACCCCGGCGTTCTGCCCCTTCTCGTCGAACCTCACCCCGGTCCACGGCATGAGGAGCTGATCGGCCGGGATGTTGGTCTCGCGCAGAGCCTTCTGGATCGCCCCGGGATCGGTGGACCCCGCCCGGTTGATGGCATCCGCCAGGGTCAGGAAGCCCGTGAAGGCGCGGGCCGGGACGTCGCTGAGGTCGCGGCCGCCGCTCAGCTTCTTGAACATGTCGTTGATCACCGGGATGAGCGGCTTCTTGGCCGACATGTCCAGGGCAAACGGCGCCCGGGTGATGGCCCCCTCCGCCTCCTTGCCCATCTCGGCCACGAACTTGGGATCGGTGTATCCCGCGTTCTGGGCGATGATCATCTTCGGGTTATAGTCCAGGTTCCTGGCCGTCCGGGTCAGGAGGATGGCATCCGAGGTGTAGAGGCTGGGAAGCACGACGTCGGCATTCGCCGTCTTCAGGCGCCCGATCTCAGCGTCCAGGCTGGTTGTCCCCGTGCGGAACGGGATCTTGGCGACCACCTCGTACCCGTACTTCTTCGCCAGCTCGTCCTGGACCTTGGCGCTATCCGCGCCGAACTGAGTGTCCTCGTTCAGGATGGCGACGCTCTTGAACTTGATGCCCCGCTTCTTCTCGAAGTCCCGCATGAAGTCGAACATCGCCAGGCTGAAGTGGCCGTCGTGCGGACTGGTCCGGAAGAACCACTTGAAGCCGCGCTCCGTGAGGGCCGGGGACGAGGACTCGGCGTTGAGGAACGGGATCCCCATCCGCTCGGCCACCTGACTCGCCGTGTTGGTCACGCTGGAGAAGTAGGCGCCGAACAGGGCGTGCACCTTCTCCTGGGTGATCAGGCGCTCCGCCTCGGCCAAGCCGATGTCCGGTTTCCCCTGGTGGTCCACCACCACGATGCGGACCTTGGCTCCGCCGAGCCTGGGCAGCCCCGCCCCTCTGCCCAGCGGCAGGTTGATGTTCACGTCGTTGTTGATGATGTCCAGCGCCACCTTCAGGGCATTGACCGAGTCGATCCCGACCTGGGCCACGGGCCCGGTCATGGGATACAGGACGCCGATGACGACCTCTTTGGTCTGGGCCGCGGGACCCGAAGCCAGACCCAGGACAGCCCCGACCGCCACGACCGACGCCAGAAGCCCCCTGATCCATACTCGCCTGCGCATGATCCCTCCCCCTTTCCGATTTCACCACACAGGAACCGGCGCGCCGAACCGCCTTGCCGGATCCCCTCTTCACAGTCTCTCCGAGGCTCGTCCCCGTCAGCAACGGGGATTCTCGGCTCTCGACTCTCCGCTCGCCGTTCCCGTGATTGGGCGGGATTCTACCCGGGGCCCAAATCCCCGTCAAGGAATGTACCCGGGCTTTCCCCCTGCCGAACCAACGATCACCTAGCCTCAGAAGACCGCGAGTGATTCGTCCCGCATATCCGTAATGAACATGTGGCCGGGAGCGTGCGATATCATGAGGGGCGGCTTGGCCTGCATGGCCACGGCCTGGGGGGTGACGCCGCAGGCCCAGAAGACCGGCGCTTCGCCTGGACGGATCGTCACCGGGTCGCCGAAGTCCGGCCTCCCCAGGTCCCGGATGCCCAGGGCGCCCGGGTCCCCGACGTGCACCGGTGCCCCGTGCGCCGCAGGGAATCGCCCGCTGATCTGGACGGCCCGCGAGACCAGGGACGCCGGGATGGGTCGCATGGTCACCACCAGCGGGCCGCTGAAGGCGCCGGCCGGCATGCAAGGGATCGAGGTGATGAACATGGAGACATTCTTCCCCTCCTCGATGTGGCGGACCGGGATCCCGGCCTGGAGGAGCCCAGTCTCGAACGTGAAGCTGCAACCGAGGAGGAACGCGACAAGGTCGGATGTCCATACGCCCAGCAGGTCCGTCACCTCCTGGACAAACGTCCCGTCCCGGTAGATGCGGTACTTGGGAACGTCGGTCCGGAGGTCCGCCCCCGGCGCCGTCAGCCGGGGCTCCGGCAAGCCGGTGTCCGTCACCTCGAGGATCGGGCAGGGCTTGGGGTTCCGCTGGGCAAAGAGGAGGAAATCGTAGGCGAGCTCGCGAGGCAGGAGCACCAGGTTCGCCTGGACGTAGCCCGGCGCCAGGCCGGCCGTGGGTTTGCGCCACTGGCCCTGGCGGATCATCGTCCGGACTTCAAGAGGCGTGGCTCCCTTCGAAATCTCCGGCTGCTCCCCCATACTGCGCTACCCCCCCGCCTGCCTCCGGAAGACGTGTGGCCAGCCTTCGATGCCAGCCCGTGCGAGGCCAGGATACCTTGGGAGCACGCGGCTGTCACCTTCCCTCTTGCCTATTCAGTCACGCCTGTCCGTTCCCGAATTGTCATGAGGGTGGAAAGCAAGGTGGCGATCAGCTTCTCTTTGCCGTCGCTCAGCGCGAAGACATCGCCCGCGCACACGGTGAGAGAACGCCCGGCTGCTGATGGTCACGACGCCCGCGTGGAGAAAGCCGTTGGGGTGTCCGGTGCCAATACCGGAACCGCACCGCCGGAAAGCTATCGCAGCCTGGGGATCGGGTCAAGCCTCACAGTGCAGAGCAGGTGAACCTTTTGGTCAGGCCAGCACGCCGGGACCTCATTCCGCAGGGGGCCTTCTCGGGAAGAGCCACCCCTGGGCTAGATCGAGGCGCCAACCTTTTGATCAAAAGGGATTAGCCCCTCGTCGCTTTTCATGGTAATTTCACCTTGCGCGTTTGACGATCCGGTGATCTCCCTCGTGGGACTGAGAGCATGGACCGGAGAGAACTCCTCAACCTTCTGACACGAGTTCGGACAGGTAGCCTGAGTGTTGTCAGGGCGCTGGAGCGACTGCGCCACTTTCCCTCCGAGAATCTCGGGTTTGCTCGGATGGACAATCACCGGGCCATCCGGCAGGGCTTCCCCGAGGTCATCTTCTGCGAGGGGAAGACGGTCTCACAGGCCACGACGATTGCCCGGCGGAGCCTCCTGCGGCACGGCATGCTCCTGGCGACCCGCGCCTCCCGTGAGATCTTCAACGCCATCAAGGCCAAGGCGCCCCGCGCGGAATATCACCCTCTCAGCCGTGCGATTGTGGTTCAGCCCCTCCATCCCACTACCCCCGTCGGCCAGGTTCTGGTCCTTTCTGCCGGGACCTCCGATATCCCCGTGGCCGAGGAGGCCGCGGTGACCGCCGATATCTTGGGAAGCCGGGTGGAGACGCTCTACGACGTAGGCGTCGCGGGCCTCCATCGGATCCTGGACAACAGGGCGGCCATGGATGCCGCCCGCGTCCTGGTCGTGGTGGCCGGGATGGACGGGGTGCTACCGTCCGTGGTGGGCGGGCTGGTGGACAAACCGGTGATCGCAGTGCCAACCAGCGTCGGGTACGGCGCGAGCTTCCAGGGCCTGGCGGCGCTGCTCACCATGCTGAACTCCTGCGCCGCGGGCGTGGCCGTCGTCAACATCGACAATGGCTTCGGCGCCGGTGTCCTGGCCCATCGCATCAACAGTATGGGCGACAGCGATCTCCGGGTACCCGCTGGGTGGCGACAGAGACGCACACCGGGGCGAACGGCCGACAGGGACTCTGCCACGGCAGGGCGACAGCAACAGCGACGGGCTCGCCTCAAGACACCAAGAACAGGAAGACGCAGACGATAAGGAGCGCAGAGAATGCGCATCGGCTACTTCGATTGCTGGAGCGGCGTGAGCGGCGACATGATCCTGGGCGCCCTGGTGGATGCCGGCCTCCCGGTGGAGCGACTGCAGACGGCCATCTCCGGCCTCGGCGTGCCGGGCATCCAACTCAGCGCCGAGCAGGTGAAGCGCGGCGCCTTCGTGGGGACGAAGGTCCACGTCCGGACTGAGGAGCAGGGCCACCCGCACCGGCGGCTTCCGGACATCGAGGCCATCCTGGAACGCGCCGACCTGCCGGAGCCTGTCCGGGCCGACGCCAGGCGGATCTTCCGCCGGCTGGCCGAGGCCGAGGCCACCGTGCACGGCACCACGCCCGATCGAATCCACTTCCACGAGGTGGGGGCGCTGGATGCCCTGGCGGACGTCGTGGGCGCCGCCTGGGGGATTCGCCAGCTCGGTCTCACGCGGATCCACGTCTCGCCCATCAACCTCGGCGGCGGCTTCGTCCAGGCGGCCCACGGCAAGATGCCGGTGCCGGCCCCGGGCACGGCCGCCCTTCTCACCGGGGTTCCCGCCTATGGCAGCGAGATCGCCCTGGAACTCACCACCCCCACGGGGGCCGCCATTCTCACCACGCTCGCCGCGACCTACGGGCCCATGCCGGCCATGATCATCCGGCGTGTGGCCTATGGCGCGGGCCATCACGACCTCAAGGAACAGCCGAACCTCCTCCGCCTGATCATCGGGGAGCTGTCGGGCGACCTGGACCGCGACCAGGTGACCGTTTTGGAGGCGACCATTGACGACATGAACCCGCAGTTCTTCGAGCCGCTCATGGATCGCCTGTTCGAGGCGGGGGCCCTGGATGTCTTCCTCTCACCCGTCATCCTGAAGAAGTCCCGGCCCGGCACCACACTCACGGTCCTGGCGGAGCCGGCCGTCGCCGACCAGCTTGCCGCCCTGATCCTGACCCACAGCAGCACCTTCGGGGTCCGGGCCCACACCGCCACGCGATGGAAACTGTTCCGGGACTTCATCACCGTGAGCACGACCCACGGTTCCGTGCGGGTCAAGCGCGGCTGGTCCGGCGACCGGATCACGATCCTCTCGCCGGAATACGAGGATTGCCGGCGGGCGTCCCAGGCCACGGGCGTTCCCATCCAGGTGATCTACGACGAGGCCCGCCAGGCCGCCGCTCGCGCCGAGGGTGCGGGGGCCGCCGGGGTTCCCTGGGATCCGGAAGCCTGACCCATGGCCGCGGCCGACTCCCTTCGTCACATCCTGACCCAGTTCGAGGCGGCGGCCGAGCGCCTCGGCCTCGACGCCGGCATGCGCCGCCGCCTCGTCGCGTGCGATCGTGCCCTCATCGTCTCCGTCCCCACCCTCATGGATGATGGCCGCCTGCACGTCTTCACCGGCTATCGCATCCAGCACAACAACACGCTGGGTCCCTCCAAGGGAGGCGTCCGGTACCACCCCGACGTCACGCTGGACGAGATCACGGCACTCGCCATACTGATGACCTGGAAGTGCGCCCTCATGGGTCTGCCGTACGGCGGGGCCAAAGGCGGCATCCCTTGCGACCCTCGGGCCATGTCCCGTGGAGAGCTGGAGCGGATGACCCGGCGCTACACCACCGAGATCTTCCTGATCATCGGCCCCGACCAGGACATCCCCGCCCCCGACATGGGCACCGACGAGCAGATCATGGCCTGGATGATGGACACGTACAGCATGCAGCGTGGGGTCACGGTGCCGGGCGTGGTCACGGGGAAGCCGCTGCTCCTGGGGGGCTCCCTGGGGCGGCGGGAGGCCACGGGGCGCGGCGTCTACTACGTGGCCGTGGAGGCGGCCAAACTCCTCGGTCTCACGCTGGAAGGCGCTCGCGTCGCCATTCAGGGGTTCGGCAACGTGGGGCGGACGGTGGCGCAGCAACTCAGCCAGGAGGGCTGCCGGATTGTGGCGGTGACCGGCTCACGCGGGGGACGGCATCAGGCCGACGGCCTGGACCTGGAGCGCCTGGCTGCCCATGTGGCGGACGGCGGGCGACTGGAGGAATGCCCGGTCGGCGACCGGATCACCAACGCGGAGCTATTCGGCCTCCCCTGCGATATCCTGGTTCCTGCGGCCGTCGGTGGCCAAGTCACCGAAGCGAACGCGGATCGGATCCGCGCCCGGATCCTGGCGGAGGGGGCCAACGCCCCCACCACGCCCGAGGCCGACGCGATCCTGCGCGAGCGCGGCGTCCTCGTCATCCCGGACATCCTGGCCAACGCCGGCGGCGTGACGGTTTCGTACTTCGAGTGGGTCCAGGACCTGCAATTCTACTTCTGGACCGAGCGGGAGATCAACCTGCGCTTGCGGGAGATCATGAGCCAGGCCTTCCGGCGCGTCCACGCCGCTGCGGACAAACACAAGACGGACCTCCGAACCGCCGCATTGATGATTGGCGTGCAACGGGTGGCGGAAGGACACCGCCTGCGGGGCCTCTACCCCTGAAGGCATTGCTGAACCGCAGGTGGCCGAAGCTCTGGGCGTGGCCCCGATGGATCCGGCCGCCTACCTTCTCAACGCGGCCGCCATCAAGGCCCACCTGTCCGCCCACGGTCGTGAGGGGCGGGTTACCTTCGAGATCCAGGACCAACGTCCCATCTGGCGGCGCTTGCCCTGAAAATGACCAATTCCCAATGTCCAATGACCAAAAGGGGCCCGTGCCTCCCCAGCCTCAGCATGCCGCCTCCGTAAAGGATGGACCACCGATGCGCATTGGTCATTGATGAATTGGTCATTGGTCATTTGCTTTGCATCAGGCGCGCCAGATAGTGCCCCTCCTCCTCTTGCCAGATGACCTCGCACGACCAGCCGGCTTTCCCGGCATGCTCAGCCAGGACCTTCGAATCCACGAACAGCCACGCCAGCGGAGGACCTTTCTCCCCCTTGTACTCCAACTGGAACCGCATCTCGCCGATGTAATGGGCCGTGGGAACGCGCGCTTTCGGAGCAGCCACCTCCTCGAGATCCTCGGTCCAGTCGGGATCGTACGAGTCCAGCAGGATCTGCCCGTCGGCCTTCAGCAGTCGCCGGGCATCCCCCAGGAAACGATCCAGGCCGGCGAGGTCGCCAACCACCCCGATCCCGTTCATCATCATCAGGATCGTATCAAACGGCTCCTCCCGAAAATGGAAGAGGTCCGCGCAGCGAGCGTCTTTGACGCCGCGTTTCTGCATGACCTCGACCGCCTCGGGAGCGACGTCGATGGCGCACACCGGGAGGTCCCGCTCCTGAAGCGCGAGGGCGTGGCAGCCCGCCCCGGCGCCCGCGTCCAGCACCCGGCCCCGGCATAGATCGAGGGCGGCCTCTTCCAGCGCCGAGAACTCCGAGGGGGCCCGGAAGAAGACGTGGATCGGGACGACCTCTGTCTCCCCGTCGTCCCCGTGGACCACCACCTGTGCGGAGGTGTCCCCATGGAAGTAGTCCAGGAGCGCGATCCCATGCGGCTTCCAGGGCTCGGAATTCATGGAGTCGCCTCACACATCCGACACTCAAGCGCCCGAGCCCAGATCGCCCGGTCGCCCGATCTTACTGCCCCACACCGTCCTTTCGGACCTCCACCTGCGACACCCGCTCCCACAGCTTCACCAGGGCACTGGTATTCTCGTCACCGAGCCCGCTCGCCTTGGCCACATCCAGCACGTTGAGCAGGCTGTTGACCATCGGGAGGGGGACGTTGTACTCGCGACCCACCGCGCTCATGTAGCTCATGTCCTTGTGGGCCAGCTTCAAATGAAACGTGACCGTGAAATCACGACGGCAGATCGCCGGGACCGACCCCTCGAAGACCCGGCTGTTCCCGCCGCTCACGTGCACGACATCGTACAGGGCCTTCAGATCGACGCCGGCCTTGGCGGCCAGGGGGAGCACCTCGGCGATCCCCGCGTTGCTCAGTTGCGCCAGGAAGTTATTGATCAGCTTCACGATATTGCCGTGCGCCGTGGCGCCCACGTAGATGATATTCTTGGCGATGGCCCGGAAGACCGGGAGGCACTTCTCATACACGGCCTTGTCGCCGCCGATCATGAGGTTCAGCTCGCCGGCGTTGGCGTGGGAAGGGTTCCCGGTCATGGGGGCATCCAGCATGTCGATCTTCCGCTCTCGCAGGCACGCGGCCAGCATCCGCGTGGAGGCCGGCAGGCTCGTACTCAAGTCGATGACCACGGAGCCCTCCCCCAGGCCCTGCAACAGGCCCGGGGCGCCGAGAATCGCCGCCTCGACCTCCTTGGAAGACGGCACGCAGAGCATGATCGTCCCATTCTTCTCCGCGACTTCAGTGAGGGACCGCGTCACCTTGGCCCCCGCGCCAACCAGATCGTCCAGCTTCATCCCCTCCCGGTGGGCATACACCATGACCTTGTAGCCTTTGCCCAGGAGGTTCTTCACAACCCCTCTCCCCATGAGACCAGGACCGAGAAAACCGATGCTCTCAGCCATCCGACACCTCCACCTGCCGTGTTTGCAATCCTGTCGTTGATGGGAAAGCCCCTGAGCCCTGTAGCGCGACCCTCGCAATTCGTTCCCGTGATGCGCGCATCAATTACACCGCTTGAGGAGAAGCGCCCACATCTTCACCGGGTTCGTCCCCTCGTTTCGGGATTCGTGAGGGGTGTTGGGTGGGAGCCAGCGAACCGCACCGGGCTTCAGCACCTCCCGCCCATTTGGCGTGATCAGCGTCAACTCCCCCTCCAGGATGATTCCGAGCTCCGGCTCGGGGTTCACGTGCTGCTCGGCGACCGATCCCGGGGGGAAGGTCAAGAGCACCACCTGGACCGACTCGTTGTCCAGCACGACGACGTCCTGGATGTCGTCACCGGAGGCCCCGGCCGCCAGGAAACATCCGACCAGCAGGATTCCCCCGATCAACGCCCCGGCCGCCATCCATTTCCCGACCATGCTCTTTGTCTCCCTTGCCTTCTCGTCCCGGGTTGAATTGTTGGAGGGTCTTCTTGCCGTGGTTCCCCTGCGTTTCCAATGGTCCCTCGGGTCCGACATTTCCGCCGGAACGACCGGGCCAAACAGCCGGGCTCCCTGGACCGAAATCATCGGGCCCGGTGTTGGGTATCGGAACAGACATCCCGAGCCAGGAACTGGTTCACCTGGGCGAGCAGGCGTGGCCCTCTCACGGGGGGCCCCGCCAGCAGGGCCTCCATCTCTCCATCTTGAAATCGGTACCGGTAGTAGAGGTCAAACCGCACCTCGCCGCCAACTGTCCGCAGATCCAAATGGAATGGAGAGGTCTGGTTCGTGCGGAGCAGGAAGTCCGGGATCTCACCCTTCGTTTCGGAGATGGCGCGGTCCCGTGCATCCACGCCCACCAACTCCAGTTCCAGGAACCGCACCTCTTGCGACGACCATGGGTTCTGCGCCACGCCGTCCAGACGCTGCACGTTGGATTCAGGGCGACTGCAATTCCAATACAGAACTACGTGAGACGTGGCAACCCGATGGCTGAAGACGTCTGGCGGGTAGACCGAACGCTGTTCCTCCGATCTCTGCAGAGCCTCAAGAGAGGCACAGGATGCCAGGCCCAGCGCTAGGCCCACAACCAACATGGAATGGCGAATCATGGCGAACCTCCCGACCGGTCAGGGACCCGGCCGACCAGCTACCTCGGGATTCCCGAACGGTCTCGGGTCTGTACATGCTTCCCAGGGCCACCACCTCTTCCAACGGCAGCCCCTATCGCGTGTTGCCATCCCGGCCGACGACGATCTCGACCTGGCACAGCGAGTCGAGGACCGCCTCCTCCACGCTCAGGATCCCGTTGCCGCTCTCCACGCCGTTGTGGGTCACGGTCATGGACACCGTGTCCTCATGTATTGGTTCTTTCAGGGGGCCGAGGTGAGTACGATCGCCAGGGACACGCGCTCAGAGGAACAGCCGGGCTTCCCCGAGGCCGCCGCCCGGGGTGAGCTTCTCCAGGGCCTTCTCCAGGGCTGCCTGCTGCTCTCCTGTGATGCCAGCGAACGCGAGGCCGCTCTCGTAGCGAAGGAGCCGTCTCCCTTCCGGGGTCTGCTCGCTGCCGATGACCGCGCTACGGACAACGCGAGCCGAGAGCAGCACCGACCCGATCGCGGGCGGCAGTTCAAAGGTGCAGGGGGTTCCGGGGGGCAGGGAACTGAGGTGCTCGATGCGGGCGCCGGTGAGGCTGAGGTCGAGGATACGGACGTCCAGAATTGCACGCGCCCGGCCGCCGAGGCGCCCGGCAACTGCGATTCTGGGTGCCTGGCGACGCTCTCGAAACTCGACCCCCACCAGTTCCCTCCGTGCGACGGCAGGCGAGCAGCCGGACGCCCTCCGCGCTCCCGGTTTTTTAGAGGGCCCGGCACGACCGCCAGGGAAGCCTACGGGTGTCCGCCGTCGGTGTCAAGTTCTCCTCGAGTGGCCATGGACTTTTCGCGGATCTGCCATGAATGATCCAAAAAGCCGCTCCCGACAGAGAGGATGCCGGTCCGCCGAATCACGATCCCTCTTTCATCTCTCGTCTTCCAACTTTCGCGCCCCTGCCGGTGCGGCCCGTGGCCTACGAGCCAGCGGCCCGGTCAAGATAGAAGCGGCTCATGTCGGTACCTACTGGCTTCCTGCCAAGCTGCCGGAGCATGGTGGTCACCTGCCCGCGATGATATGTCCCGTGGTTCACGACGTGCTGCAGGCTGTGAACGAGAAGCAAAGTGTGTGCGTTTCCCGCCAGATCCCGGTAGGGGAACGGCTTGGCCAGACCCTCTTCCGACAGAGACTCCAGGAATGTGCGGCGCTCCCGCTCAATGGCAGCGAACCGGTCCTTCAAGCTGGCCACGGTCGGAAAGTCGGTCACGGCCAGCACCGCGGGTTGAGATTCGCCGTGCCACCGGCGCAGCCAGATCCACTCGGCGCTCAGGATGTGCACCAGGGTATCCCGCACCGACGGAAAGCTGTTTTTCAGGTCCCGGAGAAACTCCTCGGAGGTGAGTGGCTCTACGGCGCCGAGGGCCCGCGCATTGGCCCAAGAGTTGTACTCAAACAGCGTGAAGATATCTTGCCGATTCATGATCATGACCTCCTATTCATCTCTGGGGATCGGGCGGAACGAAGCCGCATCCCCTGCAAGTGGATTAATTGAACCAAAGCCGTTCCGCGGTTCCCCCCATGATCGCATCCAGTTGCACTTTGGAGAGGAACTTCGCCTCCCGCGACAAGAGGTTGCGATTGCGCACGTACCCGCAGCCGGCGAGGACGTGGGGAAAGTCCGACCCCCACATGCAGCGGTCCGCGCCGAAGGCCTTGACCGCCGCCTCCACGAAGGGCATGCCGTCTCGGTACGGGTAGCGCTCCTCACACCAGTGGTGAAACCCGGACAACTTGACGGAGACGGTGGGCAGGCTGGCGAGCCCGAGGAGGGCCTTGAAGACCGGCTGGTGCAGGCCCGCCTTTGGCACCGGGTTGTTGAGATGGTCAATCACCACGCGCAGGGACGGAAATCTCTTCAGCAGCCCGTGCAGCCTTGCAAGGCCTCTCCCCGCCCAGAGCACGCAGACGATGGTGTCCGTCTCGGCGATGGCTTCCCACAGCGGCATGGTCTCTTCGATCCCCAACCAGGGTCCCGTCGTCGGGCCCTCTCCCTCGCGGTAGGCTCGCAAGCGGATCCCGGTGGCACCCTGGACGCGCCATTTCTTCAGGGCCGCGGCCGCGCCCGGTCCGCGCGGATCAATCACGCAGACGGCCCGGAACCGGTCCGGGTACCGCCTGGCGCACTCGATCATGTACGAATTGTCCCAGTGGTACAACCAGGGCTGGACGAACACCGCCTTGTCCACGCCGGCCTCATCCATGTAATCCATGAACAGCTCGACCGATGCCTGGGCCTGGGCGCTGTAGTTGCCGGGGCCCATCGGTCCCGGGGCTTTCCCGGCTGCGGTCTCGTCCCAGACGTGCAGGTGCGAATCGATGATTGGTGCCATGCGCGGTTTCCTCTCAGGTGATGGGTCGCAGGGATCTGCGTGCGTTCTCGCTCCGGGGGTCAGAGTGCGGGCCGTCGCGCGTGCCAGGGGGTGGCCGCCTCGTAGGCCGTCCCGACGCGCAGGATAGTGGCCTCGTCGAAGTGGCGCCCCACGATCTGCAGCCCGAGGGGGAGACCCGGGGGCGCGAAGCCCATCGGCACGCCCAGGGCGGGCAGGCCGAAGGTACTGGTGGGCGCATTGAACACCGGATCCCCCGTGGATCCCAGGCCCTCCGGCGCGGCACCCGGCGCCGCGGGCGTGACCAGCACATTCACCTCGGCCAGGAGCCGGCGCATGGCCGCAATGGCCTCGGACCGGACCTGTTGCGCGCGAAGGTACGACGCGGCCGGGACCAGCAGGCCCGCCTCGATCAGCGCGGCCAGTTTCGGCCCGTACTCCTGCCGCCGCACCCGGAATCGGTCCCGGTGGAAGGCCGCGGCCTCGGCGTGCAGGACCACGCGGCCCGCCTCCACGCCGGCCTCGAAGCAGGCCGGGAGCCCGACCTCGTGGATGCGCACCCCCAGCCCCTCGATCACGCGTACCGCCTCTTGGAACGCCGCCATGACGGCGGGGCTCGCACGCTCAGGAAAGTACCGGTCCGGAATTCCTGCGCTGAGCCCGCCAAGCGGGTCCTCCAGCATCTCGGCATAGCGCGGCACGGGCCGGTGCGCCGCACTCGGATCGTTGGGATCCGGTCCCGCCACCGCCTCCAACAGCAGGGCCGCATCCCGGACCGTTCTGGCGATCGGGCCGGGATGGTCGAGCGACCAGGCGAGCGGGAGGATCCCGTACCGGCTCACCCGGCCGTAGGTCGGCTTGAGCCCCACGACCCCGCAGAACGCGGCGGGCCGGACAATGGAACCGACTGTCTGGGTCCCGAAGGCCCCCAGGCACATGCCCGCCGCCACGGCCGCAGCCGACCCGCTGCTGGACCCGCCGGGCGTGTGGTCTGTGTTCCAAGGATTCCTGGTGGGGGCCGGGTCGGCGTACGCGAACTCCGTGGTGGCCGTCTTGCCCAGCACGATCGCGCCGGCCGCCCGCAACCGCCGGACGACCGTCGCACCGTAGGTCGGGATGAAGCCGGCCAGGACCCTCGAACCACCAGCCGTCTCGAGGCCGGCCGTGTAGTAGATGTCCTTGATGCCGACCGGGATCCCGTGTAGGGGTCCCAGGTGCGTCCCCTTCCGGAGGAGTTTCTCGAGGCGTTCTGCCTCTGCCAGCGCCTGCTCCGGCACCGTCCGTGCCCACGCCAGGAGGTGCGGGTCCACGGCGGCAATGCGGTCGAGGTGAGAGCGCACCAGATCCACGGGCGACAGCGCCCCCTGGCGGATCAGGTCGCTGGCTTCGGCCAGTGTCAACTCCCACGGCTCTCCCATGTCGGCGTCCTCTCATCACACCGAAACGTGATGCAGCCTTCGTCCTAGCCCGGAGAATTCACGGGTCCGTTCGTGAATAATGCGGGCTAGGCCGCATCGGTGGTCTCCGACCCTGTCCCGAGACCGCCCGATCCAGGGATCACCAGGACGGTGGCTGGCTCGGTCTCCATCGCGACGGTCGCCCCGTGCACCGCCGCCAGGGCCGGGCCAAGCATCGTCCAAGCCTCCAGGGGCTTCCGGGTGCTGTCGCCCTCCAATGTTATCCCCAAGAGTTCCCCAATCCACTGTCGCACCTGCTCGGGTGGTTCCATTGTCGTCACCCTTCCTATCCGATCGCCCGCGCCAGCCGGGCCACGCCCTCGTCGATGTCGGTCAGGGGTGGGCTCACGAAGTTGAGCCGCATCGTCCCCTCGCCTCCGCCTGCCGGGAAAAAGGCGGCGCCGGGCACATAGGCGACCCCCTGATCCAGCGCCTTGCTGAGCAGACCCGTAGCCGACTGGCCGGAAGGTAGCCGGAGCAACAGGAACATTCCTCCGGCTGGGCGGGTCCAAGTCGCCCGTCCCGTCAACTGCCGCTCCAGCGCCCGGAGGAAGGCATCCCGCTTTTCCCGATAGGCGGCCCGCAGATGCGCCACCTGTGCCGGAAGGTGCCCGGCAGCCACGTAGCGGTGAACCATGCGCTGCGTGAACGAGTTGGCGTGGAGATCCGTGACCTGCTTCAAGAGGGCAAGGCGGGCAATGACTGGCGCCGGTCCAGCGATCCACGCGACGCGCAGCCCGGGGGAGATGGTCTTGCTGAAGGTCCCCACCGTCAGGACCGGTGCCTCCGAGTCGGCCGCGGCCAGGGGGGCCGGCTCGCCGGCGTCGTAGCGGAGGTGCAGGTAGGCCTCGTCGGCAAGGACCGGAACGCCGGCTGCTGCCGCTGCCTGAAGCAAGGTGTGGCGCCGGTCGGGGGCCAGCGTGGTTCCGGCAGGATTCTGATGGTTCGGCATGGTGTAGAGGAGCTTCACGCCGCGTTGCTTCAATGCAGTAGCCGCGGCACCGGGGTCCAGGCCGTCCGCGTCCGTGGCAACGGGCCGTGCCGTCGCCTCATACGAGTTGAAGACCTGCAGTGCCGCCAGGTAGCTGGGCTCTTCGGTGAGGACCACATCCCCAGACTGGAGGAAGGCGCGGGCGACCAGGTCGATCCCCTGCTGCGAGCCGCTTACGATGAGGACCTGCTCCGCCTTCGTCGGAACGTCTCTGGCAGTCAGGTCCGCCGCCACCCACTCGCGGAGCGGACGGTACCCCTCAGCCTCCCCGTACTGGAGCCCTGCCCGCCAATCTTCGGCCAGGATTTCTGCCGCCGCCTCCTGGAGGGCCTTCACGGGGAACCCGGCAGGATCCGGCAGCCCCGAGGCGAAGTTGATGACCGGGCGCTGTGAGAGCACCCGGATGAGTTCCATGATCGGGGATGGTTCAACCCGCCCCATTCTCCTCGCGTACAGCGTCTCCCACTCCATCGCGCCTCCTTTTGTCAGCGAGCGTCTCAAGCCTTGCTAGGGTGTGTGGCCGGCCTGGCGGGCCCTCCAGACGCCGTGGGCAGCCACGGCGTATTTCTGGTGCAACTCATGCCAGTCAGGCACCTCGTTGATCCAACAGTATCGAGCCTCCGTGACCTCATGCGACCGGCCTGGCGTCCCCCCCACCACGTCACAAAGATAGACGATCGCAATGGCGCTGTGCGGACCGAATCCGACGTTCGACTTCCGCGTGAACACACCCACGAGCTGCCGGGATTGAACCTCGAGCCCTGTCTCCTCCCTTGCCTCACGGACGGCAGCCTCCTCGGGTGATTCGTTGGGCTCGACCCAGCCGCAGGGCAAACACCACAGCCCGTCATCGGATCGCCGCACCAGCAGGATCCGACCTTCACGATCGAAGATCGCGGCGTCGGCCCCGACCTTGGGTGTGATATAGCCCAGCTCCCCGACCAGCCGATGCCGGACAGCGTCAGGCGGGAGATCGAGCGCCTCACCGTAATACTTCGTGGCGAGCGCCAGGAGCCGTTCGAACCGCTCCCGGTCGTAGGGATTGGTCGTGTGGTTGAGGCCGTTCCGGGCGATGGTTTGTAGCTCGTCCAGCAACGGTAAGATATCCATCCGTGTGCTCTCCTCGCTTCTGGCGCGAGTCCCCGGGCGAAGTCCAGGATGACCTTGATGAGCGCCGCCGGCTGCTCTTCGGAACCCTTCGCATGTTGTCGCCGGACCCATGAGCTTTTCGAGGAGTGGCTGGGCGCCGCCGGGATCCTGATCCTCAGGCCCACGAGCCGACGAAGGGCGAGTGGTACTGGTGGGCCGTCCCCACCAGCGCCTCCTGGGCAGCGGCGTCCAGGGGGCGGTAACGCTCTGCCGCCGCCAGGAACTTCGGCAGGACCGTCACATCGCCGACGCTGCATAACGTCGTGATCGGCTGGGAGAGGTTGAAGGCAACCGCCTGGTCGATGATCTTCTGGTCCGTGAACGGCTCGTACCAGGTGGTGTGGGTCTTGGGCCGGTCGCCCCAGGGGTCCTTGGCAAGCGTCTTGATGATGTGAACCCCGACCTCCCGCTGGCGACACGCGTCCAGGAGGGCCTGCGCGTCCCGGTGGTACTCCGGGATGGACCAGAGGACGAAGTTCAGCGGGAACATCACCGCGTCAAAGTCGAAGCGCCGGAGGGCCTCCAAGTGGGTCGCCGGCGCATGATGCGTGTGACCGGTGATGCCGAGCCAGCGGACCAACCCCTCCTCGCGCGCCTCGATCAGTGCCTCCAGTGCCCCGCCCTTGGCCGTACATTCGTCCAGCTCGTGCAGTTTGCAGACGGCATGCAACTGGTAGAGATCGAAGCGGTCCGTCCCGAGCCGCTCCAGCGAGCGGTGAAGCTCAGCCCTGGCGCCGTCGCGGGTGCGCTGGGCGGTCTTGCAACCGAGGAAGATCTTGTCCCGGATCCTAGGCATCCATGGCCTCAGTCGCAACTCGGCGTCCCCATAGCGCGGCGCCACGTCAATGTGGTTGACGCCGTAGTCCAGCGCCGTCTGGATGGCGCGGTCCGCCACATCCTGGTCTACCGGGCCGATCCCGGCAGAGCCGAACGCTACCACCGTGCTCATCTGTCCCGTCCGCCCCAATCGCCGCCGTTCCATCTTTAGTCTCCCTGCCTGTCGTCACCATGACGCCTGTGGATCTTGCCGAATTGTCTGATCGACGCCCCCACTTCATCCGTTTGCCCGCGTTCCGAAACCTTTTCAGCGGGGCCAGTACATGATGAAGAACACGCCGATCAGGCAAATCGCCCCGCCAATCAAGTCATAACGATCTGGTGCAAGGCCATCAACCCGCCAACCCCAGAAGATCGAGAGCACCACAAAGACTCCGCCGTATGCGGCATACACGCGGCCGAAGTGAGCAGGCTGGTACGTCGGTACAATACCGTAAAGCAAGAGGATCACGGCCCCCAGGACGCCTACGAACCACGGGGCCTCATTTCGCCACCATTGCCAAACCAGGTAGCCCCCACCGATCTCGCAGAGTCCCGCCAACACGAAAAGGGCGAGGGATTTCCCTGTGGGTATCACGCGCCGACTCCATCCAAATGCCGAATGATGCACCCGAGCCCGTGAAGATCTCTGCGGAGACTACCAGAATGACATGAAGGCCGCAACGCTCTATGAGCGGCTATCTTTTCGGTCCCGTGCTGAGAGGGGGTGGGCCCCGCTTACGGCAGGGGAGGAGCATCCGGCCGGGAGAATCGTCGGAAGAAGCTCCAGACTTCCTCGGATGCGTCAATGACGGATGTCCCGGGCCCCATGAGCCGTTCGGGAAGGAACGAGGCGCCACCCGGCCAGCCGTGTCCAGCACCGGTGAGGCGCAACAGAAGAACCTCGCTGCCCTCTCGGCATGGCCCGTATACGAGGCGCTGCGCGGCATGGGAGGCTTCTCTGGTGCCCGGTCTGCCGTGCAGGGTCTCTCCGACCTGAGGCTCGGGTGGACACCCATTGTGTTGAACCCACCAGCGGATCGTTTCTCGAATACTTGGGTGGAGGACGCGAGCCCGGGTCAGAGGAAAAGGCGGGCCCAATCCGCCTTCGTAGAGCGCCCGCGGATCGTCAACGCTATGAATGTGCAGGACTGGAACTGGGCGGCGTGGGTTAGGAGAAGTGACTACCATACCACCAGCGACTGGAGCGATGGCCGCGATCCGCTCGGACATCTCGACGGCCAGCCGGTAGGCCATCATCGCCCCGTTGGAGTGGCCGGTGATATATATCCGCGTTCGATCAATCGGCGTCCGGCGTGCGAGGTCACTCAACAACACCTCTACGTACCCAACGTCGTCTATCCCCTGATCTCTTGCATAGCCGCAGCAGGTCCCGGCATTCCACGTCAAGAGCTTCCTGCTCAGGCGACCCGAGCCCGCTGGGAATACTGCGATGAAACCCTCTCGATCCGCGACCCGATCAAGCCCAGAGTGCCGGCGCATCTCTTCAGGGTTTCCCCCGCCTCCGTGAAAGGCCAGGACCAACGGCATCTGACTCCCGCTACCGCCGCCGGGTGGAACGTGGACAAGGGAATATCTCTTCCGCCCGCTGTGCTGAATTTGGAACTCATAGTCGCCCGGAGCCAGGGATGCCTTGGCCCCTTCCGTGCTTCGGACTCTTCCCGCACCCGCCTCCGGCTCAGAGCCCGCTGCCGCCACGCCGGGGACGCTCGTAAGTGCCAAGAGGAAGAGCGCCACTTTGATGGGGCGGCTGAGGAGACGCCCGAGCATTTCCGACCTGTCGCGATCGCAACGAACTATGACACACCTTAGAACACTCTTACGGGTGCGCCCAGGGGGCCGCCTGCATTCCAGGCCGCCGTTGGCATCCTGGAATCTGGCGGGGCAAATCGGCGTAGGACCCGCTCTGCCCTTAGATCCTCGGCAATGTGATCTCCCGTTGCGCTTGATACTTCCCTTTCTTGTCCGCATACGAGGTTTCGCAAATTTCGTCGGCCTCGAAGAAGACGACCTGGGCGATGCCCTCGTTGGCGTAGATCTTGGCGGGAAGCGGCGTGGTGTTGCTGATCTCCAGGGTGGCCGTCCCCTCCCACTCGGGCTCGAAGGGGGTGACGTTCACGATGATGCCGCAGCGCGCATAGGTGGACTTGCCCACGCAGATGGTCAGGATGCTGCGCGGGATCCGGAAGTACTCGACGGTCCGGGCCAGGGCAAAAGAGTTGGGCGGGACGATGCACACCGGCCCCTTGAAATCCACGAAGGACTGCTGGTCGAAATGCTTCGGGTCCACGATGGTGGAGTTGATATTGGTGAAGATCTTGAATTCGTCCGCCACGCGGATGTCGTAGCCGTAGGAAGAAACCCCGTACGAGATGACCCCCTCCCGCACCTGATTTTCCGCGAACGGCTCGATCATCCTGTGCTCCCGGGCCATCCGCCTGATCCACTTGTCCGATTTGATGGCCATGTGGCCCTCCCCTCCAAAAGCCTATGCAACCGCAGATGAACGCAGATGGACGCTAATTCGGAAAGGCACGGACAGAACCCATTGCAACCGCAGATGAACGCAGATACACGCTGATTCCAAATCTAAACACGGAACTCAATGCAACCGCACATGAACGCCAATTCACGCTAATCTTGAGAACTCGGAGACTGAACCCATCTGCGTATCCCCTTGCGTCCTTGGCGCCTTGGCGGTTGAACCCAGTCGGAAGACGAAAAATCCCGGCGTGGTCAGAAGGAAGCTCCGCCTCTGACCTGGCCGGGGATCGTTTTCGTGGTTACGCCGCCGGTTTCTTCTCGAGCGGAGCCTCGCGCGGGGTCCCGATGGTGGTCCCGTTCTCTGGTTTGTCCTGGGGGTCTCCCGCTCGCTCCAGCCGCTGGCGCATCTCGTTCCGGCGGCGATCCGAGGCGACCTTCTTCAGCAGCACTCGGATCTCTGCGTCGGTAAACTCCTCGTCCACCGTCTCCTCGCTTCTGTGTGTGTTCTCGCCTCCTCACGCAACCGCAAATGAACGCAAATAAACGCCATTCAAATCAATGCAACCGCAGATGGACACAGATAAACGCCGATGGTCGGACGGGGATCAACGGCCAAACCCGAACCTTTCAGTTCCTCTCAGGTGGGGAAAAACCCAACCAAACTGAAATTACGTGAGACTGCACCTCTCCAATAATTTGCGTTTATTTGCGGTTGCTCGGTCTCCCCCTAGCACTCGCTGAAGCCGCACACGTGGCACTTCTGGCAGCCTTCCTCGAAGACCAGGGTGAAGTTCTGGCAGTCCGGGCACATGTCGGTGGCCTTCACCCGGCCCTCCCGCGCCTCCCGGATGTGCTCCACCCCCGGTTCGCGCAATCCGACGTACTCCGCCAGGACCTGGGCGATGGCGTCGGGGATCGAGCGGACCCTCCCTGGGCCCATCCCCGCGTCTCGCCGGCCGCCGATGCGGTCCAGTTGCTTGACGATCTCCTCCACCCGCTCGCGCGGCGACAGCGGAGAGGGCATGCGCAGGATGAGCGAGATCAGGCGGCCGAGCGCCTCGGCATCCGCCTGGACGTCGCTGCCCGCCTTGCCGACGTTCAGGAAAATCTCGAAGGGTTCGCCCGACGGCCCCTGATTCACGTGCACGTAGCCGGTCCCCAGCGGGGTGTCCACCCGGTAGGTCACCCCGCGAAGGGTGCGTGGGCGCGGCTTGACCGAGGTTTCCGCCTTCACCGGTACGGTCTCTTCCTTTCCCACCTTCTCCTTCCTCTCGCTCCCGGCACTCGTGCCAGTCCCCACGTGCAGCACCTGTCCCCCATGCCCGGACTTGCACCCATCCCGGAACACCGTGATGCCCAGGCAGCCCAGGTCGTAGGCCAACTGGTAGGCCTGGGCCACGTCCTCGACCGTGGCCGACTGCGGCAGGTTGATCGTCTTGGAGACCCCGTTGTCCGTGTGCCGCTGGAAGGCCGCCTGCATCCGGACGTGCCACTCCGGCGCGATCTCGTGAGCGGTGACGAACACCTTGCGGACGTCTTCCGGCACCTCGGACAGGCCGTGCAGCGTCCCCTGCTTGGCCACCGTCTCCATCAGCTCCGGGGTGTAGAACCCCCGCCGCTTCGCCACCGCCTCGAAATGGGGATTCGCGAACGTCAGGTGCCGGTCGCCCACGATGTGGCTGAAGGCGACGGCGAAGAGCGGTTCGATCCCGGAAGAGCAGCCGGCGATGATGCTGATCGTCCCCGTGGGGGCGATGGTCGTCACCGTGGAATTCCGGATCGGCTGGCCCTCGCGATAGGTGCTTCGAGCCCAGTTGGGGAACGGGCCCCGCTCCTCCGCCAGGCGGGCCGACTCATCCCGGCCGATGGTGGTGATGAACTCCATCACCTTGTCGCACAGCTCCAGCGCCGGCTCGCTGTCGTAGGGGATGCCGAGCTGGATCAAGAGGTCGGCCCACCCCATCACCCCCAGGCCGATCCGGCGGTTGGCGTGGACCTCTTGCATGATCTCGTCCAGCGGATACGGGTTCACTTGGATCACGTCGTCCAGGAACCGGACCGAGAGGCGCACCACGCGCTCCAGCTCGTCCCAGGCGATGGGAGCCGAGGGGTCATCGGGCCGAGCGAACTTGTCCAGGTTGATGGAGCCCAGGTTGCACGCGTCATTGGGTGCCAGGGGCTGCTCGCCGCAGGGGTTGGTGGCCTCGATCGTCTCCAACTCCGGCACCGGGTTGGCGGGGCTGCGGTTCACCCGGTCAATAAAGACGAGCCCGGGGTCCCCGGTGCGCCAGGCCGCGTGCACGATCCTGTCGAAGACCTCGCGCGCCCGGAGCCGGCCCGTGGCCTTCCGGGTATGGGGGTCAATCAGGTCGTACTCGCCGTCCGCTACCAGGGCCTCCATGAACGCGTCCGTGGCGGTCACCGAGATGTTGAAGTTCGCGATCCCCCCATCCAGCTTGCACTGGATGAACTCCAGGATGTCCGGGTGGTCCACCTTGAGGATGCCCATGTTGGCGCCCCGCCGGGTGCCCCCCTGCTTCACCGCCTCGGTGGCTCCGTTGAAGACGCGCAGGAAGCTGACGGGGCCGCTGGCCTTCCCGCCCGTGGTACTCACCAGGGTGTCCTTGGGGCGGAGCCGGGAGAAGGCGAAACCGGTGCCGCCACCGCTCTTGTGGATGATGGCCGCCCGCTTCACCGCCTCGAAGATCTGGTCCATGGAGTCCCCGACGGGGAGCACGAAGCAGGCCGAGTACTGGAGGCCGTTGTCCTTCCCGGCGTTCATCAAGGTCGGGGAATTCGGCAGGAAGTCGCCGTCCACCATCAACTCGTAGAACTGACTGGCGATGTCGTGGATCTGTTCCTGAGTCTTGCCCCAGGTGGCCTCGGCGGTGGCGATCGCCATGGCCACGCGCCAGCACATATCTTCCGGGGTCTCGGCGACGTCTCGGGTCGAGGGAGACTCGCCGGGGGCCGCCTTCCTGAACCGGTCCAGGTACCGTTCTCGCATGACTCGAAGCGCGGACTCGGACCACTGGCCCTGCTTCAATGGGCGGCTGAGCTCTGCCATTGAATCCTCCGTTCAACTGCACGGGACGCCGCGCCGTGGCGGCGGCCCCGTTGGCGTCAAGGGTGGACGGTGGTCAAGCTTCTGCGTTCGGAGTCACCAACGAGCCGAGCGGTTTGCAGACGAGCCACCTGGGGCTCTGTGCGGCATTGCCTTCGGCCGCCACCCCCAGGTGCCGAGTGGCTTGGTTCCGTTCCTTGCGGGCACCGTCAGATAGCTAAACATCCGATTGGTCCATAGTGTTGGGCTGGGACCATTACATACGCCCTAGATATTGGGCTTGTCAAGGATAAAGTGGGCTCCCGGCCAGGCATGGACGGCCGGGGTGCTGTCCTAACTCCGCGATTCCTCAGAAAAGGATTTGAGGCAGGGATCGGTCACGACACCTCACTCTGCGGCGGATCATCGCCCTTGGAAGCCGAGGTCCACCCGCAGCCGCCGTCTGCGATCTCTCCTTGACTCGTTCTGCTTCGCTCGGATCGCGCCTACCGGTGTGGCCGCCCGCCTTCACACTGTCTCACTGCAAGGAAGGGGACCGAAGCGGCCCGGTTTCCCTTGCAATCACTGGCTCACCGGGATAAAATTTCGCGACTTCTCCACCGAAACCGCATCCTGGAGGAAGCGTGCATGACCTACGTCGTGGCTGAACCTTGCCTCTCGACGATTGACCGCGCCTGTGTAGAGGTCTGCCCGGTGGCGTGCTTCTACGAGGGCGGGGACCAACTGATCATCCATCCTGCCGAGTGCGTGGATTGTGACGCCTGCCGCCCAGTCTGCCCTGTGTCGGCCATCTTTGTGGAGTCAGAAGTCCCCGCGGAATGGCACTCCTTCATCGCCAAGAACGCGGAATTCGTCAAGGGCACCCCCAACCTCGTCCTGGCCAAGACGAAGACCGAGGTGGAAGAGGCGCACCAGGACACCTTCGCCGTCTGCCGCGAGGCGGTCGCTGCCGCAGCCGCAGCGCCGGCAGCCGTGGCCGTGGAGGCCAAGCCGGAACCGGCCCCCGCACCTGCGCCTGCTCCTGCCGTGGACGCGCCGAAGGTCGAGGCAAAGCCGGCAGCGCCTCCCGCAGTCAAGAAGCCCGAGGTGCCTGCGCCGAGCAAAGTCGAGGTGAAGCCGGCCGGCCCCACAGAACTTGCGCCAGCGCTATACCGCCGGGGTATGGACCTGCTGCGCGAGGTCGTGGCCCTTCAGGAAGCTGGCCGTCTCCCCGCCGAGAAGGTGCAGGAAGCCGAGCAGATGGCCAAGGACCTCCGCGCGGAACTGACCAAGGCCATGGGCAAGGAGAACTCCGTCCTGGCCGACCTGGAAAAGAAGTCCATCACGTTCCGCCAGGGCGAGGAGCTGGCCCGCGCCCTGCTGCGGGCCATCGAGAGGATCGAGTTCGAGCACGCCTTCCGCGCGGGACGCCAGAAGCTCATGGAGTACGTGGGAGGGTCGGTCGTCCTGGGCGTCATCACCGCCTTCATCGGATGGATGACCGCCCGGATCGTGCTGGCCAAACCCCTCTCGCTCGGCCTGCCGCTGACCCCTAGCGTGCTGATGAGCGCCATCCTGGATTCCGAGACCCTCCCGCTCTTCGCGGCGTTCTCCGCCCTCGGTGGGATCCTGTCACTGTTCTGCCTGGGCGCGCTGATCGCCGTCTGCCGGTCGGGCCAGGCATTGATGGGAATCTGGCGGGCGCGGGAGCAGAAGCGGTTGGGGTTGCGCTCAGTCGAGGCCGAGGGGTAGAATCCCGGGCGCCGGGATCAGTCCCGCGGCTCCAGGTAGCGCCCGAGCAGGAACAACAGGGTTCCGGCCGCCAGGAGCGCGTACTCCAGGGCCATCCCGTGCTCCAAGGTGATGCCGGCATACAGGGCAACCATCAGGTTGACCATTCCGATCGCTTGCAGAGTCTTGGCCAGGTAATACACACTCAGTCCTCGTGACCCGGGCGGCCGGCCGCGGCGGCGCGGGAGGGAGCGCACCCAGAGGGATCACACATGGATAACTTCCTTCGCATCATCAGCCAGCCCGACAACATCCCCATCGTTCTGCTGCTGATCTCCGTCCTGTTCTGCCTGTACCTGTCCATGCGGCAGGCCTTCCGGCACGATCGCCTGATCACCCGGGGCCGCAAGGACGAGATCTACGACGAGATGGTCAAGTAGCGCCCTCCCCCGGCGGACGGGCCACCCCCAACCTCGGAGCGGAAAATCCCCGTGGGCGTCATCCTCCTCGTCGCGCTGGCCATCCTGGCGGGATTCATCCTGATCGCCATCGCCGGCCGATCGCCCGTGCAGCACGTGGCCGCCCGCCCGACAGGCGAGCACGGCGACATGGCCCAGGCCGTGGTGGAATCACTCACGCTGGCCCAGTTCGAGGCGCTGTGCCTCCGTCTGCTGGAGGGGCTGGGCCTGGTGATCAACGGGCCCGTGCGGCGCCGGGCGCAAGAGATCGAGATCTCCGCGGTGAATCCCCAGCCGATCATCGGCGGCGACGTGCTGGTGCACTGCGTGCTGGCGCAGGAGGCGCGCCCGGTGGATTCCAGCGCCGTCCAGTCCCTGGCCGACACGGTGAGGGCGGACGGCGCCAGCAAGGGTATCCTCATCACCAATGGCTACTTCGCCGAAGAGGTGGGGAAACTCTCCGAAGGGCCGCCCGTCGAGCTGATCAACGCCAGCCAGTTCCGAAAGCTTCTGGACGACCACCAGATCTCGCTGACCTGACCCCGGATCCCCTCGGCATCCCCCGACGTTCCTTCTCGCCGTCCCCCGCGAGGCGCTCGCACACGCTCTGACGCATCCCAACGCGTCGGCATCGTATGCCAGCCCGAATGCGGAGTCAATATTGCGAAGTTTTTCCCTCTTGACAGTGCTGCCCGGCAAGATGAGCCCCAATCCGAAAAAACTACGAACCGCCAAGGCGCCATGGTCGCCAAGACGTCCTACCTCCCAAGGACCAGAGCCGAGGATATGACCGCGTGGCTGCGGGAGGCGCTCCCTGCGGAAATGCATTGATATCCCTTCACGCCTTTGGTATATACCTTCCACCTCCCAAGCGAACGAACGCTCTTGATTTGCCTCTGGCCTTCCGCCCAGGATTCCGCCATGGGCTTCGGGGACACCGGTCACAGAGCGAGCCACCTCATCGGGCAGCCAGAGCCCAAGCCCCTCGACCGCGTCCGCCCAGCCATCCGCGCCCACCACCACCTGCACGAATCCGTGATTCAACGAGCCGTCAAGCCGGCCGCCCGCCGGGCCGGCATCCCGAAGCCAGCCACCTGTCACACGTTCCGGCACTCATTTGCCACCCATGTGCTGGAAGCCGGGTATAACATTCGCACCGTGCAGGAACTCCTCGGACATCAGGACGTCCGAACCACCATGATTTACACCCATGTCCTGAATCGCGGCGGTAAAGGCGTTCGCAGTCCGGCGGACACGCTGTGATGCCACCGCCTCGTACTATGTGTGGCTTATACCGATCCGCATAACGTGCCATGATAAAATGGGACCGACCGCAAGACTGGCAAGAGAATTCGCAACTTGAGTGTAAGTACCTGCGCTTTCCAACGTGCGTGATATGCTGACAGGAACTGCGGTGTTGTGTTCTTATCTGGACCCAGATACACAATAGTTATACTCATTCAATTAGTAATTTAAAATTAGAAAGGGAGAGGAAAATGAGAAAGATAGCGTTACTGTTGGCTATAGCTTTTGTTTTTGGAATCAACTCAGATGTTTTTGCTCAGCAATCTGACAACTACTCTGTAGATGATGGAGGAAGAGGAACCTACAAGAGTCCCCCTCAGCCACCGCCAAAGAAATGTAGACAAGTGTGTCGTACCGAGTACTATGACTGTGCGGTAGATTGCTATAGAGGAAAAATTTTGGTAATGGGTGGCTGCTTAGGAAAATGCAGTTTTCAGAACTGCACAACAAAATGTGAATAGACAGAATATTTTAATTTATTGAATATCGGGGGTCGGTTAACAAATCAATCAAGGCGAGGTGTAATAGCTCCGTGCTTCTCTGCGGAGGATGAAGAACCGTATAACCCCTCGTTTCACCGGATCGCTTACGCTCCCGGTGAACTTTGTGTTATGCCTCAAAGGTGTTGAGCCCAAGGAATGACACTACGACCTGAGCCTCATTACCGGAACGTGGCTGAGCGAGCTGGAGTGCATCGCAGGCCCAGAATGCGGAGGACTGAACCATGAGAAGGCTGTTCTGCGTCCTTGTTGTCATGGCAATTGGGCAGGCCCTCCTTTTTTCGCTCCAGACAGCGTCGGCGCAGGATCTCAGAACCGCCGTGGATGAACTGGCAGACAGAATCGCTAAGAATGCACCTGGAGGTAAGCAACTCCGAATAGCTGTGATCGACTTCCCGGATCTCCAGGGAGTGACCAGCGATCTCGGCCGCTACATCGCTAGTCGTCTAACCACTCGCTTGGCGCAGAGTCCAAGATTTTTCGTCATCGAGCGCCAGCGGCTAAACCAGGTCCTGGCAGAGCTGAGGTTCAGCATGTCGGACCTCGTAGATCCCGCAAAAGCCAAGCAATTGGGAAACATGGCCGGCGTCGAGGCCATTGCGGTGGGCACGGTTTCCGACCTCGGGAATCAGGTAGACCTGGATGCGCGCATGATTGAGATCGAGACTAATCGGCTGCTTCTCGGGGCTACCATCACCATCAGCAAAGACCCGGCGGTGACATCGTTGCTCGAGCGGGGACGGCAGGAAGCGGCGGTCGCCCAGCCTGGACTCGGATCCGCAGTTCCGACCCCGGGCGTTGCGCCTCCTCGGGGTCTACAGGGATTTCGCTATAACGACAAGGCGTTTGCCTTTGAGCTAACGACCGCCGAGGTGACCGGTGATGAAATCAAATTGACATTTCTCTATACCAATCGACAGGACGACCCTGGCGAGGGGTATATGGACATCAACAGCACTTACCTGGTTGACAATCTCGGCAACCGATATCGGTACACCGGCGATTCCTTCGATAAGAGACGGGTGTTCCCCCCTCAAATCCAGGAGCAGATCTGGATCACCTTTGCCAAACTCCGGCCAGGCGCCACCTCTGCAAATCTTGTGTTGAGTTGGTGCGCCAAGGGTTTGGATGTCTGCTTTAAATCTGTGGTGATTAGAAACATTCCTTTACGCCGATGAAGATTCTCCAGCGTGCTGCGTTCGAGGGTTGTTTCGGCTTCTTCAACAGCGTGAGTAGCTCGCTCGTAGGCCATGCGGCTAAGGCGAGCTGAGCTTGAGGAAGCATAACATCGCGCTTCAAAGGACCGCGTGCTCGCGTTGCTCGCACTGCGGCCGCTGAGCGCGGCCGTTCGCAAGCCGGGCAAAAGAAGCTGCCGAGTTGGGTTGGCGTATCGGCTGTTCTTCAAGCACCTCCGGACCCAGATTCTGGAAGCACGACAGACAACCGGCATCGGCGGCAGCAACAGAGGAGGGCTTCATGTGTCGGTCCAAGCGATGGCAGACGGGTTGGGTGATTTGCGTGACTGCCGGAATTGCCGGCTTGCTCGTAGTCCCCGGTGGCGCGGGGGCCGCGGACCTGAAACAGGGGGTGGAGCAACTTGCGATCGAGCTTGGCAAGAGTATCCCTGAAGGCCGTGCGTGGCGGGTCGCGGTGACGGACTTCCCGGATCTCCAGGGGATCACCTCAGACCTCGGACGGTACATCGCCGAACGCTTGACGACCCGGCTCTCCGTGCAGGGGCAGAAATTCCGGGTGATCGAGCGCCGCCGATTGGGCCTGGTTCTAGGTGAGCTGAAGTTTAGCAATTCAGACCTGGTCGACCCCACGAAAGCGAAAGAATTGGGGAAGATGTTAGGCGTCGAAGGACTGGTGGTTGGATCCGTCTCGGACCTCGGGAACCAAGTCGACGTAGATGCTCGGATCATTGAGATCGAGACCAACAACATCCTCCCAGGTGTTTCCGCGACGCTCAGCAAAGACCAGGTCGTCGCGCAATTGTTGACCAGTGGGCGGACAGGACCGAGCGCAACGCCTCAAGCCACCGCGCCAATCGGGCTTCCTGAGGCGCCGAGGACAGCCGCTCCGAAGAGGTCGGGAATACTCCCAGTGGGAGTAAGGTGGCAGGGCGGGTACGGGGGTACCTTTGCTCACCTGTTCAGCATCGAGATCGTCGAAGGAAGGTTACTCAGATTCAATCTTAGTCTGGACTCTAGCGTAGACTATTCAGGGGTATCTTTGGACAATCCCCAGGAAAGCGCTTTCGTGATCGACCAATTCGGGCGTCAGCACTTTCTGGTTCAAGCAATCGGACTCAGTGGTGATCGCCCGGTCGCGGTGTCTCAGGGCAGCAGCAAGCGGTTCACCCTGACCTTTCCGCTGGCTCCAGAGCTCGAGTCTTTCAGATACCAAGCCATCCTGGTTTTGAAAGGTGGTCCCCACAATCCTAATAATGTGTTTCGTCTCCGCATTCAATCCGAGAAATCAGTGCGCCTGGCAGACTTCAACTAGACGTGCAAATCCTATGGTCATCGCTGATCCTCTCGCCGCATTGGGCGGGACTGATCCAAAGGCGCTGCTCGGCATTTCGAACTTCGGCATTCAGCCGCCGGCCTTCGGCCGCGGCTGATGTCGCGCGTTGGGCAGACAGGCGGTGTATGCCACGGTCATGACGACTCTCGGGGGACGGGTTGTGGCAGCGACCGTCACCAAGCTCAGCTTTGTGGTGGCCGTATCCGTTCTCGCAGCGCCGATGGTCGCCGACGCGCAGCCGGGCAAGGTCCACCGGATCGGCTATCTCTCGAGCGGCCCGTCCACGTCTAACCTGTACCGCGGGGCGTTCCAACAAGGCCTGCGAGAACTCGGATGGGTTGAAGGGCAGAACATCGTCACCGACTATCGATTTGCGGAGGGGAGGCTGGGGCCTTTGTCCCGCCTATGCTCTTTATGTCGACTATGCTCCAAGGGCTTGCCGAGCCGGAGGTGAGGCAAGACGGGTGTCCACTTCTGTTGCAGGATCAGTTGTTCTCGAAGGCGTGGACGGGAGCAAGGTCTTGCCGCGATCTCGCTCCTTCAATAGGGTCGAGCCGATACTACGACCAAAGGAGAAGTGCAATGAAGGTCAGCAAGAGCGGGATAGGACTCGGCGTCGCGGTCTTGTGTGCCCTGTTAACGCTTCCCCTGAAAGCGATAGGTCAGCCAGACGGAGTTCACCTACAGTTAGAGTCCTGCGATAAGGAAATCACGAGGTCCAGCAGCGTCCGAGTTGATGCCATTGACAGTGTCGACTTAGCCAACAACTCCGTCCTTGCCTCCGTGCTGAGGGCGGCGGCAAATTTTGCGGAGGAGAGGTGTGCGAGGGGCACCTTCGAAAATATAGGAGTAAAAATCTATCATCCACGCTATGCCCAGCCGTGGGACGACTTTATTTGGCAGGGTGTCACATATGCAATCAGGTGGAGGAACACTTTCGGAGATAAAACGCTATCCGATCTCTTCACGAACAACGAATATCAGCTCTCGCCGCAACTAGTAGCAGGTATCCAGAAGAAGGAGAAAGAGGCCGAATCGAAATCGATCGAGCAGGCAACAAAGCGCACGTTCCTTAACCGATCGATAGCTGGGTTTACGCTGGGTGTATCCCTCGATGATGCGGAGGCACTAGTCCGCCGCGGGGTCCTTCAGAAGCAGTTCGCGTTACTTGAACCTGAATTCAATTGGACAACGTACGGCAGGGCAGTGAAGGGAGAGAAGATCGGGCTCATCGCGAATGGAACGGCAGGGGTAGAGCCAATCGCAAGTGTTCGTCCGCTGGGGTCGGAGGAGACGAAGAGGCTCATCCTCCGATTCTACAAGTCTCGGCTATACACCATCGTCACTGAGCCACATACGTCGAAGGAAGTCATGTATAAGGCGCTGGTTGCGAAATACGGTGAGCCTCTCATGCGATACCGGCCCGGATTGATGGCTCCACTAAAGCCGAATGAGCCCGGTATCGAAGTCTGGTGGAAAGGTCCCGAATCGTTGCTTGCCTGGAAGAGAGCCGGAGCTGTGTGGGTAGATTCACGCACGGTGATTCAATTTCTTGAGTTCGGCAATGATCAATACCTGCTCTTGTATCAGGATACGGATGCGTTGCTGAACCTGTGGAAGGCAGTTGAGATACAGCAGCAAAAAGCTCAAAAGGAAAAGGAAGAACTGAGCCGAAAGCAAAAGCGCGGACCTAAGGAATACTGAACACCGATATGCCCCCTACCCAGAAAGGGCCTTTGTCCCGCCTATGCTCTTGTTGCGAGCTGATCGGGTGATCGATCCATGAGTCTCAGATGGCTGCCCAACATCACGCCAACGGACCGGGTGCTCGCGTTGCTCGCCTCCCGGCCGCTGAGCGTGGCGTTGGGGCACAAGATGAGAGGCATGACCACGACATTGATACCTTGGAGCGATCTATGGCGACACTGAAGACAAAGACGGTTGTGTCCCTCAAAACCTACATTGCCTTCGTCGAGGGTCTTCGTGCAAATCGCAATGGTCCGCTGTGGTACAGAGGATGCGGTAAGGTAACGCACGAACTGAAGCCATCAATCTATCGGCATAAAGGATCGAAAAGCATCGAAGACTTCATAGGGTTAGAAAAGCTTCTCATCGAACGCTTCCGCCAACGGAGCATTCCTTTCCATTCGCGATCGACTACAGACCCTTGGGAGTGCCTCTTTCTGATGCAGCACTATGGCATCCCAACAAGACTACTCGACTGGTCCGAGAGTCCTCTCATGGCCCTCTTCTTCGCCGTGACATGCGCCTGCCACAAACTCGGCGCACACGGAAAGCCAGTCTTTAATGGAGATGCCGCGATCTGGGTACTTGACCCGGTGCAGTGGAACAAACAGGCTGTCGACCTCCGCAGTTTCACAGGCGCGGTTGTGACCACCGATGATCCGAATGCCAATGCCTACAAGCCGATAGGCGACATCAGCACGATGAAATCTTATCCAATCGCCATCTATGGGGCGCACAACAGTCAACGAATCGTTGCCCAACGAGGTGTCTTTGTGTGCTTCGGCAAAGACACGCGCCCGATGGAGGCCACATATGCTCAGGAACGATTTCCTGCCGATTGTCTGATGAAGGTCACTGTCGAACGGGGCAGGTTACCCCACTTCTACGATGCGCTCAGGCCTCACGGGCTGACTGACTCTGTCGTCTTTCCAGACTTGGACGGGTTGGCTCGGGAAATCAAACGCGAATACGGATTTGAGGTATAGCCATGTTTAAAGTCACACATTTTGAACCAAAGACGCTGCGTTGGTGGCAATCTCAAAGCACCAAGATCGACATGGATCCCCCCTATCAGCGCCACGGGCGGCTCTGGTCTACCACAGACAAGGCGTTTCTGATCGATTCGATTCTCAATGAGTATGATATTCCCAAAATCTATATGGCAGATTTTACCTTCGGCTCATCACGGTTAAACAAAAAGGGGCTGCCCTACGCGATTATCGACGGGAAACAACGCTTCGAGGCACTGTTCGACTTCTTCACTGGCGCACTGGTGTTGGATGAGGACTTCGTCTTTCAAGACAAACCGAGCATGAAGCTTGGCGGACTCGGATACACTGACCTGCAAAAGAACTATCCCGATGTTGCGGACATCTTTGACAATTATTCGCTCTCCGTCATGAGAGTAATCGCTGACGACGACGAGAAAATAAACGAGCTATTTGTTCGGCTCAATCGAAGCAAGCCACTAACCGGCGCCGAAATCCGAAACGCAATGACAGGACCAGTGCCAGAACTGATTCGATTTCTGGTCTCGCACGACGTCTTCAAGTCGTGCATCCGGTTTCCTGTGTCGCGTGGGCAAGACAAGAACGCTGCGGCCAAACTGCTGTTGTTCGAGCACTCCGGCAAGGTCACAGAGACGAAGAAGCTAACACTTGATCAGTTCACGAAGGATGCAAAGCGGGCTCCGAAGGATCGGCTTGAGCTTGCCAGTCGCCGCGTAATAGACACTCTTGATCGCATATCGGGGGTGTTCTTGCCACGTGACCTGCTGCTGACCTCCGCAGGCATTTTGCCTGTCTACTATTGGTTTATCCGTCAACGAATGCCTAAGGAGGACACCGTCATTCGTGAGTTCCTCGTTGATTTCGAGCGCAAGCGCAAGGCGAACAGGGCACTGGTTTCGATTCCGCGCCCCGGCAAATCGCCTGACCGTGAACTCGTCGAATACGACGGCTTCAATCGCAACACAAACGACGTTACGAGTCACCAGGGGCGAGTTGCGATTCTTGAGAAGCGCTTTGCGAAATGTCGTGCTTCTGCGAAACCATGATCTCGGCCCCAACCACCGCATCCACCTTACTGGGAACCCGCGGCGGGTTCCTCTAAGGTGATGCGGGCCGTTAGGCCGCTGATCGGCCTCCAGTATCCAAAGAGGAAATAACAACATATGTGGAAATGCAAGTGTTGCGGTGAAGCACTGGAAGATACGTTTGACCGTTGCTGGAGTTGCGGAACCGGCAAGGACGGTTCACCGCCGGAAGCACCAGTCGAGTTTGAGGAAGCTCAGGTCGAGTCAACGGCTCCACGCACTGAAAAGCGCGGTAAGTCCAATCAGCTTGCAGCACTTACAACTCGCTACAGCGACGCCTACACAGTTGCGCGGGTGACCAATGGCTTTGGCGGCATTATCAAGGTTGTGGGTATCGTTCTTGCTGTTGCAATTCTCGTTGCCACGTTCGCTGCAGCCGACAAAAGTCCGGTCATCATTGGCATAGGGCTATTTGCGGCTATTGTTGTCGGTGTCTTGCTCTTTATCCTTGGAATCTTGATTTCTGCTATAGGGCAGATTCTTAAAGCATCGCTGGACAGCGCAGTGAATACATCTCCTCTTCTCAGCAATGCTGATCGAATCAAGATCATGTCATTATGAAGCGGCCTAACAACGCGTTCGAAAACGGACGCTCGCGAGCCGCGCTTCGCGCGTTCGCTCGCGCCGTTCAACGCGGACGTTAGGCCAATCCGGCTGAGGAGGAAATGATGACCAAGAATCGATACCTTGGGATTCTCATCGCAGCAGTCCTTTCATGTTGCCTGACCATTGCTCCTGCCAATCGGGCCAAAGCCGAATCCCCCTCCGAGGTACTTGACCTTCATACAGGTGTTTCCGTCGAGGTTGTCCTCAGGCTTCTCGGGAATCCGAGCAAAAGAGTCGCTGGCTACGAGGATACCCACGGTGACGCACAGCGCCAGCTTAAAGAGATGGGAATTGAGACGCTCGTCTATAGGAAGATGGGCATCGAGGTTTTAGCGAGGCAAGGGAAGGTCTTCTCGATAAGTGTCAGTGCGCCGTTCGCCGGTGTGTTTCACGGTTTCAAGCTCGCAACGCACTTCTCGGAGGTACAGAAGGCGCGCGGCAATCCCGACCAGACGTATTTTGGACCCGGGGCAAGCCGCAAGGTCTACAAGACTGGCGAAACCTGGACGTGGGGGCTTGGCGAATCCCAGGCAGGCTACTATGTCTCAAATGTCCCTGAACATGTTGTCGTCTACGACCTCGATTTCGAGACTGGAATAATTCGGAAGATCTCCGAGAGTGACTACCGTATCAGAGGAAGGTTCTTCATATTCCCCACGTACAAGTAGTACGAGCTTCGGCAATCTTGTCTGGCCTAACTTTAGGTCGAACGGACGGGCGGTAAGCGCTGTGCTACATCCATTCTCCGTGCTGGCCCGCCGTTCACCAAAACGTTAGGTGACACTGGGAAATCGTGTTGTAGCAGAGATCGGGAGACATAAATGGAGCACTCAATAACGGTTGCCGCGGCGCGTCGGTGCGTGAGAAATCTCGGACTCATACTAGGTATCTGCGCTAGTTTGCTCGCTTGCGCGCCGTCCGAGAGTCCGAATATGAAACGTGGCAAAGAGTGGATGGAAATAAAGCGATACGCAGAGGCGCGTCAAGAGTTTATGCAAGTTATATCTCAGGAACCGAAAAATACCGATGCGCGCCATGAGATCGCCCGATCTTTTATGCTCGAAAAGAACTACGCGTCTGCTATCGAATGGGCCGATGAAACCCTTTCGGTAAATAAGGAACATTCAAAAGCTCGGGAGGTCATTCAGGGCGTTATCGCCGAGATGCACAACATGCTCCGGAGTGGTGCGCCAAATGTAAGTAGTGATGGACTCAGCTTACTCAAACTACTTCTGAAGCGGGGGCACATCACATGGGGATCAAACGTCAATGAATCCGTGGCACCACTTCTTCGCTCGAACTCTCCACAAGTTTCCCGGGACGCCTTTGGCTTGCTAAGAGAGGCGGGCACCGAGGTCGCTGCTCTCACACAGCTAACTGAAGCAAGTGATGTGAATTCCAGAACAAAAGCATTCGAGTTGATGCGGGACAATTTCAGTGAAAAGTATGTTTCGCCTCTACGCCGCCTATTAAATGACAACTCTGACCAACTTCGCTTGGCAACGGCGCGACTGCTAATCCAGAAAATACAGGATTCGGAGGCGAAGAAAGTTCTTGCGTCAGCTTATCGGGCGGAGCTTCAGCGTGAGATTGCTCTAGGGAAGAGCGACCCAACGGGATTGGAATTTCATGACCGCATTCGGGAGATTGCTCTCGCAGCCCCCAGCCTCGACGATCCTTCCATAGCTGGCGAACTTGCAGAGCTCGTGTTCATAGGCCGGGTTTACGGTTTCCTTGCGAGGGATATTCAAAGAGCAGTTAACGCAATTGGTGGTCCCGGTCGTCCATACATCGCCAAGAAACTGGAGCGGGAATCTGAGTACCGCGCGCTTTTGCGGGCCAAAGGTTCTCGACCAGATCAGATTGATTGGCGCTTTTCGTATTTTGGACGGTGATCTACGCAGTACCTCGCAAATATGTATCACCTAACAACGCTTCCAGAGCGACGCGCCGCGCGCGGCGCGCGCCTGAAGCCGGACGTTAGGCCGACGACTTGTCCTGCCAACCCGAAATTGACAAGCGTTACCACCAGAGGGAACATCGCGTCGTGGGAAAGATTCGCCGTAATGGGGGACGTTCTTGACTAAGTAAACTTGTAATGGGGGACGTTCTTGACTAAGTAAACTTGTGATACGATGCACGCCCTGACGCCGACGACCCGTTGGGAGGACGGTGGGAGGAAGAATGCCGCGACAGGCCCGACTCGATGCGCCCAGGACGCCCCACCACGTGGAGGACGGGATTCCCTTGGGGCGGCGCCCGGAGTTGGTGGGAGGCGGGTTGATTCGTTCCCGGGGGGGCTGGTCGCAGGTCAAGTCGCGGCGAGGCACGGACGAGCGCGGGCTCTCCGACGCGCGCATCCTGGGGGGTGGCGAGTTTGTGCAGAGGCTGCTGGAGGAGGCGGAGGAAAGGCTCAGGCGTCAGTTTCCGGCAGAACGGCGGTGGCGGGAGGGGAAGCGGTTGGTGGAGCGGGGCTGTGCGGAGGAGAGGGTCTCCCTCGCGGAGCTGCAATCAGGAAGCCGGCGGGAACCGGTCTCGCGCGTGAGAACACGGCTGGTCCAGCGACTGGTACTCGATCTGGGGCTCCCGCAAGCCGAGGCGGCTCGATTGCTGGGGGTAAGCGCGCCCGCCATTGCCAAGA
>Ga0080064_1000818_pt1 | contig 74212 bp, 64 predicted proteins | sample Subgrocontami54m_FD_69260 | JGI IMG/M metagenome (GOLD analysis project Ga0080064, IMG submission 69260) | Subsurface groundwater microbial communities from S. Glens Falls, New York, USA - GMW46 contaminated, 5.4 m (SPADES assembly) (version 2) ...
CTTCGGGGCTCCAAACCAGGCTCAACGCTGTTTCCCAGGCCTGCGGCCTGGGCTACACTCTATCGGCCCCTTCGGGGCCTTCCCGACCTTCTCGCTACAGTCTCGAGTTGGATAGGTTTTTTCGTGACGGGCCCTAAGCGGATCGTGGACCCGGCGGGGGGGCCCGGCTACAGTATCGACGCCCCGCCTCCCGCACGGGAGGAGACCATGGAGAGGAACGTCGGTACCGTCGCCCAGGGCTGCGCGCTCGTGCGCTGCGCCCCCCACGACCGGATCGCGGACGTCGCGCGCAGGCTCGTCAACGAAAACGTCTGCGCGGCGGGCGTCGTCGACGGAGAGCGCCTCGTCGGGCTGCTCACCTGGCGCAACATCCTCGAACGCGTCGTCGCCACGGCCCGGGACCCCCGCGAGGTCCGCGTGTGCGACGTCATGTCCGCGAACCCGCTCACCGCGAGGGTCGAGGAGGAGTGCCACGACGCCATCGCCCGCATGGAGATGGAGCATTGCTGCTACCTCCCCGTCGTCGAGGACGGGCGGCCGGTCGGCATGGCCTACCTCCGCCACATGCTCGCCGACGAGGTGCGCGGGCGGGAGATCGAGGTGAAGCGGCTGAACGAGTGCTGGGAGTACCTCCCGCCCGACGCGGGGCTTGGCGGATAGGACCCCGCCGTCGTTGACCGCGCGCAGCGGGCGTGGCTATCCTGCGGGCGACATGCCCACCACGCTCGCTGTCCTTTCCGTCTTCAGGCGCGGGGCCGTCGCCCTCGTCGTCGCCTTGCCGGTGGTCGCCTTCCTCGTGAGAGGCCTCCTCGCAGAGCCCGGGCCGGTGCCCGCGGGGCGCGGCGTCTGGGAGACGACGATCGGGTCGCTGCTCCTCGGCCTCACCGCCGCCAGCGGGGCGACGCTCCTCGGCATCCCCGGAGCGATGGTGCTCGGGCGACGGGCGGGATCGGGCCTCCTCGTCGGCCTGTGCCTCGTGCCGCTGCTCGTCCCGTCCTACGTGCTCGCCATCGGCTGGTACCCCGTGCTCGGATCGAGGGGCCTGCTCGGGGGCCTCTCCAACCCGGCACCCATCCACACACCCCTCGGCGCGGGCCTCGTGCAGGCCTTTCAGCTCTGGGCCATCCCCGCGCTGCTCGGCGCCGCGGCCCTGGCGCGGGCCGACGCGCGGCTCGACGAGGCGGCGCGACTCCTGGCCCGGCGCGGGATGGCCTTGCGCCTCGCCCTGCCCGGTCTCGGCGCAGGGTTCGCCGTGGCGCTCGTCCTCTCCGCGGGCGACTTCGGCGTCTCGGGGTGCTTCACGCTGCCCACCGTCTCGGAGGAGGTCTACGCGCGGTATTCGTCCCTGCGCGACCACCGCGCGGCCGCGCTCGCCGCGCTCCCGCTCGTGCTCCTGCTCCCGCCCCTGCTCCTCGTCGCGGCGCGGACGACGGGGCGCATGCGCGCCTCCGACCAGCGCCCTTGGAAGGACGCTGGCATGGCCTCCCAGGCCGCCTTCCTGGTCGTCCTGGCCGTCGCCGTCGGCGTGCCCGTCGGGTACCTGGTCCGCACCGGAGGCCCGGTCGTGCCACAGGTCGCGAGCCTCCACGCCGGCGAGATCGGTTCGACGCTTCGCTACGCGGGGCTCGGGACGCTCGTCGGAGGGGCCCTCGCCGTGCTTGGCGCGGGTCGGCGCCTGCGAGCCCTCGTCGAGTCGGGGTTCCTCCTGCCGTTCGCCCTCCCGGGCGTCATCACGGGGCTCGGCATCCTCGCGCTGGACCGCGTCGCGCACGGAGGGCTGCGGGACGCGCTCGGAGGGGGGACCCTGCTCGTTCTGGGGATCGCCGTGCGCGTGGCATGGCTCCCGTGGAAGGCGATCGACCTCACGCTCGTGACGGGGCCGGATCCGGCACTGGAGGCCGCGGCGGTGCACGGAGCGGGGCCCCTCGCGCGGTGGTGGAGGATTGTGGTGCCCCGATCGGCGCCCGCCTTCGCCGCGGGGCTCGCGGCGGCCTTCCTGCTGGCCGTGGGCGAGATCGGCGTCGTCGTCCTCCTCCTGCCGCCCGGCGACAGCACGATCTCGGTGCGGATCTTCGACATGATCCACTATGGATACGGCGCCAACGTCGCAGCGCTCTGCCTCGTGATGGCCGGGGTCCTCCTCCTCGCGGTCCCGCTCGTCGTCTCCGCCCGCGACGCCTGGAGGAGGGCGTAGAGTGGTCATCACACGCGACGAGCCGGGGCGGTCGATCGAGCTGCACGAGGAGTCGATCTCCTTCTGGAAACACGGCGGGGGCGGGCTCCTGGTATTCATCCCGTTCTACATGGTCCCCGTGCTCGGGCTGGTCGCGGCGTTTCGCGAACCGGGTGCCAGCAACCACCCGGGCGCGTGGGTCCCGATCGCCATCCTTACCCTGTGGCTCGCCATCGTGGCCGTGGTCACGGTCTTCTGGGCGAAGGCCTTGAGGCGGCTCGCGCTGCTCTCCGCCGACCGCGGGACGGGGGAGTGGGTGGTGGAGGACTGGGCGCCCATCGCGTTCCTCGCGCGTCGCACGGTCCTCACCCTGGAAGGCGTCGAGTGGATGCAGGTGCGGACCGAGCGCGCCTTCGGGGCGCTGGACGGGGCCGCGCTGCCGCTCCAGGTCCGACTCGGTCTGCGCAGGGGCGGGTCGCTCGACTTTCCGCACCACCTCTCTGTGCACGGCCTGGACAAGCGGGAGGAGGCCCTCGACCTCGCGTTCCGGTTTGCCCACGTCGCGGGCCTGGGCCATCACCGGATCGTGCGGAACGACCACCTGGAGTTCTCCGTGGTGCTGTCGCGCGCGGCCGAGGAAGGCACGCTGCCGGTGCCGCCGCTCTCGGGACCGGCGGAGTACGAGCGGGATCAGGTCGGAACCCCCGCCGTCCGCCTGGACCGCGAGGTTCCGCGCTTCGATCCGGCAAGCTTCGCGAGCGAGTACCGCGTGGAGCGCTGGGAGCCGGGCAGGGTGGTCTGGCTCACCCGTGCGGCGACGCCGGGGCGGGCGCTGCAGGACGCGGTGGCGTCCGGCACGGTCTTCCTCTTCGGCACCATCCTGGTGTGGGCGGTCTCCCTGGCCTGGGATATTCCCGCGTTCGTGCCGTCGGTGGCCACCGCCGCCGGCCTGGGCTTGTACGGACTCGCCGTGCTCCACTTCCGCCGACGATCGATGCGCGGACAGGTCCGGATCGACTGGGGCACCCGGCAAATCGCGATCGAGCGATTCGGCTCGGGCATCGTGATCCCGTTCGACCTGGTGGCGCGGATCGAGGTGACGGCGCTGCGGAACGAGCACCTCACCACCGAAGGGCAGACGCCGTACGCAACGTACCGGCTCCAGGTCTTCGCCCGACTGACACGCTCCCTGCGGGAGGCGATGCACAGCGAGTTGATCGTCGAGACGAAGGAATCTCGCGACGACCCGGAGCAGCCGTACCGCTCCGGACTCCCGTTCGGCATGGAGCTGGCGCGCGCGCTCGGCGTGCCGTGCGAGTACCGCGACTACAAGTAGAGGAGGGGGACTACGCGCCCCGTCGGACGAGGACGAGGGAGACGTCGTCCTGGAGGGCGCCGGACCGCAGTCGGACGAGGTCGACCAGGCGCGTGGCGGCGGCCTCGAGGTCGGCGACGCGGGCGGCCTCGAGCAGGGCCTCGATCGGGGCGAACTTCGTCAGCCCGTCGGAGGCGACGAGGAGCGTCCCGGTCCAGGGGCGCGCGGAAAACGGGGCGGGGATGGCCATGCCTGTCCCCAGGCGGCACTTCGCGTGCTGGAACGCGCTGAGGTCCTCGAAGCCGTCGTCGAGGACGAGCCAGGCCTCGGAGTCGCCGACGCTCGCCCCGGCGACGCCGCCCGGGTCGACGCCCAGGAGGACGCCGGTCGTCTCGCCTCCATGGGGGGACGTCGAGATCCGATCGTCGAGGTCCGCCAGGAGCGTGCACCACGCCGTCGGGTCCGCGGTCTCGATCCCGCCGGCGAGGGCGTCGCGCGCGGCCTGGACGACGGTCTCGGCGGCCTCCGCGCCTCCCGCCATGCCGCCAGAGCCGTCGGCCAGGGCCACCACGAGCCCGCCTGGATGCTCGAGGACATCCACGCGGTCCTGCGACTGCACCCCGTGCCCCAGGTTCCTCGTCGCCACTGCGAACTTGCCCATCGCCGCGCACGCTACGCGGAGCGAGGAGATCGGTCAAGCGATCCGAGTCGACGATAGACGGCGCCCGGGTCCGGTTCCATGATCGCCCCGGCCAACGACGAGGCAACCATGCCGCTCCTGCTCCGCGGGCAGCCGTTCGACGGGGAGCGGCGCGCGGCGCACGCCTGGGTCGTCGATCGCTTCGTCGCGCGGGTCTACTTCGAGAGCTGGAAGCACTGCACGACGCGCGTCCCCGCGGGCTCCTTCCGCACGGTCGAGGTCCTGATGTTCCCGGACCTGAACGACTGGATCCCGCTCAGCGACCTGGTGACGCGCCTCGCGTGGCCGTTCATCCCGAAGTACCACATGTGGTACGAGGTCGACCCGCCGCACCGCCTGGTCCGCTTCGAGGGACCCTACGGCCCGCCCGGCGCGCCCGAGATCGTGCTGGAGCTGGTGTGAGGCCCATCGCCGATGCGTGCACTCGATCGCGCGGTACGGCTCAGCGCCCGCGGAGGCGACGAGCGACAAGCTCCCAGAGTCGTTTCGAGCCGTGAACGGCCCCTGCGGCGAGAGCGTGAGGAACTGCCCAGAGCACGGACCCGCGGAGCAGAGCCAGCCCGTCCGAGGCGACTTTGCGCACCCACGGGTCCGAATCGTGGAGGCCCTCATCGAGGATGGCCTTGGCCTCCGGCGGTGCTTGTCCCCAACGCGCGAGCGTGTACGCAGCCTGGACGCGAACATGCGAGTCCGCATCGGAGAGGGCCTCCTTCAGCGCGTCGACGGCGTCAGGAAGCGGCTTCTTCAGTTGGCAGAGGACCCAGGCTGCCTGCACCCGCTCGTGGGGTCGAACGGAGCGCAGGGCCGCGATGACACCTCGGACGGTCTCGGGCCGAACCTCGCCTGCTTCGACGAGGGCCAGCGACACCTCGGGGCCGGGCTCTCCGCCGTCCCGTCCCAGGAGACGCAGGAGTGCAGCCTTCGCGTCGGGGAACTTGCGAGCGAGCTTCGCGAGGCAGGGGATCACCATGGATCGCACGAGTCGCTCGTTACCCGTCAACGCCTCGATCAGGACCCGAACGACCCGGGGGGATCCCCGGTCCTTGTGCGTCAGCACGCTTGCGGCGGCGGCGCGGAAGAATGGATCCGGGTCTCCCAGAAGCCCCTCCAGGACCGCAACGGCGGCATCTGCGTTCTCCGGGGTGTCGACCAGCATGCGTGCGGCGTTGTAGCGAACCAGCGACTCTGTGTCCTGGAGCAGCCCGATGAGGAGCGGAGTCCATTGGCCAGGAGCCGTGCCCAGGTCCGCCAAGGCGCAGGCTGCGATGCTCCGCGCCTGGCCGTCCGGATGGCGGGTAAGTTCGACGAGTGCGGCGCGCGCCTCGGGGGCGACCGCCGCGAACCTGGCCAACGCGTCCACTGTGGGCCAGACCGGGTAGCGATTCTCCGCCGATAGCCGCATCACCAGTCTCGGAATCGCCGGGCGACCTGCCTCACCAATCGTGGCCAGCGCCATGGCGATGGAGTCGAACTCGGATGGGTCGGCATCCAACAATCGGAGTAGCGCGGGCGCCGCGGGGGCGGCGAGTGGGCCGAAGAAGTGAAGGCCTTGGACGGCGCCCCGGCGGACCCCAGGCTCCTCATGGCCCAGGAACTCGATGAGCTTCGGGATCGCGGCCGCTCCCGCCTGCCCAAGACGTCCGAGCGCCAGCGCGGCCTCCGCGACCACTCGGGGCTTCGGGTCGTCCAGCGCCTTGAGCAGCGCCGTCGTTGTGTCGCCTCCCGCATCCCTGAGGAGCCCGAGGGCATCAAAGCACCTCTCTCGGATGCGGTCGTCGTCCGACTCCCGCCCCTCGTGGAGGACCTCGCGCACGCGGGACGACCCGTCGCCCAGGTCCGCGAGTGAGCATGCGGCGTGCGCGCGGATCCACTCGTGGGGGTCCTCGAGGCACGCCCTGAGCGCGGTGGCGCCCTCGCGCCCGGCCGCCCGCCTCCAGCCCAGGGTCGTGATGGCGAGGCACCGCACGGCAATGGACTGGTCGTGGACGAGTCGCGCAAAGGGTGCCGTAAAGGTCTCCCCGACTGGATCGATGCGGAGGAAGCCCTCCGCGGCCTCGTATCGGACGAGGGGGTCCGGATCCCGGAGCAGACCCAGGAGCGCGGGTACCGCCTCCCGCCCGAGCGACCTGAGACCGTGAATCGCGCCGATTTTCGCGTCGAGGTCGGCGTCGAGGTCCTCGAGCCTCCTGAGGCAACCAACCCCGTCAGGCTGCTCGGCACCTCCGCTGCGGAGCATGCCCTTCCCGACTCGTGCTGCCGTGTCGGAGGGCAGATCACCCGTCCGAAGCGCATGTTCCCGGATCTCCGGGTCCCCGTGCCTCGCTAGCTCCGCGACGAATCTGGGATCCAGGCCAACGAGCCGCTCTTCGAGCAGGACGCGCCTCGCCTCTTCCTGCACGGCCAGGTCGGTGGAATGAAGTGGCGCGAGCAGGTCCCGACCCAGGCGATCGAGCTCCAGACGGTCCGTCGTCAACCGCATCAGCGACCGAGCAACCCGGAGCCGGTCCGCGCCCCTTCCGCGCTTCCACGCATCGCGGAGGGCATCACACGCCTCGGTGCGATGCGCGGGGTCCTGCGACCTCTGACAGAGGGCTTCCGCCACGGCGGCGCAGGCAGCACCCCTCTCGCGGCGCAATGCCTCGCGAAGGGCGGGGACGACGAGCGCGGAGTGGCGGCCGTAGATCCCCAGCGCCCGAGCGCCCCCGCGGCCTCAACACGCACGGCCGGCGACTTGTCTCGGAGCGCGTCCAGGAGTGCGCGTACGGCCGTCCAGGAGCTCGCCACGAAGCCCGCCAGCGAGCGGGCCGCTGCCACACGCGCCGGCTCATCGCCTCGTGCGAGACTCTCCCGCAGTGTCACCGGGGCGCCCATTGCGTCTCCTGGTCATCGCGATGTGAATGCACCAGACGGTTTACCGTACGACCACGCGCCCGCGCAGGTCAAGCCGCGCCTTCCGGGTCGTTGACGCCGTCGAGGCGAAGCGCGGCTCTGGCATCCCGGCAGTGGCACGGCTCGGAGTGTTGGGCTAGAATCCGAGGGAGCCTGCGAGCGTAGTCGAGAGACCTGGGCGAGAGGTTGGGTGTCCCCATGGCGCGGCGCCAGATGTTCAAGGTGACCTCGCCGCTTGGGTACCTCGTCTTCCTCTCCCGGGACCGCTGGCGCGAGATCACGCGGTTCAAGCACCCAGCGCTGGCGGGAAAGGGCCGACTCGTCCGAGACTGCATCGGGTCGCCGAGCCTCGTGCGGGAGAGCGTCAAGAATCCAGACGTGCACCTGTACTACCGGCCTTTGGGGGCGGTCCATGTCTGCGTCGTAGTGGCGCCCGCGGCGAAGGGCAGGTGGTTCGTCGTCACGGCGTACCTGACGAAGAACATCAAGGAAGGCAGGGAACTGTGGACAAGCTGAGGATCTACTACGACCGCAAGGGGAACACGCTGACGGTCTGGTTCGACGACCCGAAGAAGGAGCACGTCTGCGAGGAGGGGGACGACGATGTCATCGTCGTCAAGGACCGGCGAGGACGCGTCATCGGATTTGAGCGCCTCAACATCCTCTCGCGAAGCGAGCGCCGGCGCGTACGCAAGATCCCGGTCGAGCTCAAGCTCGGGTAGAGCACGCCTTCACGCTCGCGCCGAGAGGCGAGCCCCGCCCACCGGGTCGATTGACGCTATCTGAGGTGCGCCGGTATACTTGGGCCCATGCGCCTTGCCGCCGGGCTCCTCTGCCTCGCCGCCCTGGGCTGTTCCAAGCCCGCTCCCGCGCCCCAACCCCAGGAGCGGAAAGCGCCCGCCATGGCGCCCAGCCCGTGGCGCGTCATCGGCAAGGAGGGGCGCGGCCCTGGCGAGTTCCTCACGCCACGGGGCGTGGGCCTCGCCGCGGACGGCTCGATGTACGTCGTCGACAAGTCCGGGCGCGTGCAGCACCTCGACGCCGATGGGAAGCCCCTCGGCGAGTGGAACCTCCCCGAGGTCGTGCGCGGTTTCCCCGAGGACGTCGAGGTCGCACCCTGGGGAGAGGTCCTCGTCGTCGATACCCACTACTACCGCATCCTCCGCTATTCGCCGGAGGGCAAGCCGCTCGGCGAGTGGGGCTCCTACGGCGAGACGGACGGCCACTTCAGCTTCGCCGTCGGCCTCGCGTTCGTCGACGGCCAGGTCTTCGTCTCCGAATACCAGGGGACAGACCGCGTGCAGGTCTTCGACCGCGTCGGCACGCTCCTCCGCCGCTTCGGTGCCTTCGGCGAGGGGGACGGGCAGTTCAACCGCCCCGAGGACATCTGCTGGGACGCGAAGCGCGAGCGGTTCCTCATCGCCGACACCACCAACCACCGCATCGGGATCTTCTCGCGCGACGGCCGCTGGCTCGGCGCGTGGGGGTGCCAGGGCGAGGGGCTCGGCGAGTTCAAGTACCCGTACGACGTCGAAATGACGCCCGACGGCCGCGTCGTCGTCTGCGAGTACGGCAACAACCGGATCCAGGTCCTCGACCCCGACGGGCGCCCGCTCGGCACCCTCGGGGGCCCGGGGTTCGATCCCGGACAGCTCGCCTGCCCGTGGGACTGCGCCGTCGTCCCGCGCGCGGAGGGCGACCCGTGGCTCGTCGTCGCCGACAGCCGCAATCACCGTCTGCAACGGTACGAGGGGCCGCTCCCGAAGTAACGGAGAGGGGATGTCGATCTCGTTCCTGAATCCCTGGGGACTGGTGCTGCTTGCGGCGCTGCCGCTGACCGCGCTGCTCCTCCTCCGCAGCCGCTCGGGCCTCGACACGGCCCGCAAGTGGGTCTCCCTCTGCATCCGCCTCGTGGTCCTCCTCCTCCTCGTCCTCTCCCTCTCCGAGATGAGGCTCCTGCGGACGGCCGACCGCCTCACCGTGATCTTCTGCCTCGACGTCTCCAAGAGCGTCCCGCGAGGCCTGCGCGGCGCGTCGCTCGACTACATCAAGAGCCAGTGCAAGAACAAGCAGCAGGACGACCAGGTCGCCCTCATCGTCTTCGGCCGCGAGGCGATGATGGAGACCCCGCCGCGGCCATCGTTCGAGCTCAATGACCTGACGAGCGACCTGACCGGCGGCTTCCGCGACTACACCGACGTCTCGAGCGCCCTCCGCCTCGCGCTCGCCGCCTTCCCCGCGGACACGCAGAAGCGGATCGTCCTCCTCTCCGACGGAAACGAGAACAAGGGCTCGGCCGCGGAGGAGATCGACAACGTGAAGTCGAACGGCGCCGCGATCGACGTCGTCGCCCAGCGGTTCGAGAACCGCGCGGAGGTCTTCGTCGAGGAGATCGTCCTCCCGAGCGAGGTGCAGAAGAACGAGAGCTTCGAGGTGAAGCTCGTCATCCGCTCGCTCACCGACACGAAGGCCCGCGTCAGGCTCCTGCGGAACGGCATACCGATCCCCGGCGCCGACGAGGTCGTCACCCTCCGCGAGGGGAAGAACCCGTACGCCGCGACGCTCAAGGTCCCCGAACAGGACTTCTACGGGATCGAGGCGATCGTCGAGCCCGAGAAGGACTCCGAGAGCGCGAACAACCGCGCCTTCGGATTCACGAGCGTCCGGGGCGAGCCCAAGATCCTCTACATCGAAGGGGGGGCCGAGGAGGACGCCGCAGAGCGCCTCGTGCGGGCCCTCCTCGAGCTCTTCCCGGAGAAGGACCACGAGCGGGCCCTCGCGGAGAACATCGACGTGGTCGGCCCGGACCAGATCCCGATCGGCCTCATGCAGCTCCAGAAGTACGACACGGTCATCCTCTCGAACGTCGCCGCGAGCTCGATGACGCCCGACCAGATGAAGTCGATCCAGTCCGGCGTGCGCGACTTCGGGATCGGACTCGTCATGATCGGCGGGGAGAACTCCTTCGGCGCGGGCGGGTACATCGACACGCCGATCGCCGAGGCGCTCCCGGTGGAGCTCGACATCCCGCAGCAGAAGGTGATGCCGAACGGGGCGCTCGTGATCGTGATGCACACGTGCGAGATCCCCGACGGGAACCGCTGGTCGAAGGAGATGTCGGTCGCGGCCCTCAAGGCCCTCTCGGCCCGCGACCACTTCGGCGTGCTGGAGTACCAGATGACGGGGGACATCTGGTCGGTCCCGCTCAAGCCGGTAGGGGACAAGCGCGCGGCCGAGAAGGCGATCCTGGCCATGACGCCGATGGACATGCCGAGCTTCGACACCATCATGCAGAAGGCGTACGTGGGGCTCCTGAACACGAACGCCTCGCTCAAGCACATCGTCATCTTCAGCGACGGCGACCCCTCGCCGCCGCCGAGGAGCCTGATCAACAAGATGGTGGCGCAGAAGATCACGATCTCCACCGTCTCGCTCTGGCCGCACAACGGGACGACGATCTCGACCATGAAGGACCTGGCGAAGTGGGGGAACGGGAGGTGCTACGAGCCGAAGGACCCGGCGAAGCTGCCCCAGCTCATCGTGAAAGAGGCGGCGATCGTGCGGAAGGCGCTCGTGTACGAGCAGCCGTTCCGCGCGCAGGTCAACGTCTCGACGGAGCTCATCAAGGGGATCCACGGGCAGGCGATGCCGCCGCTGCACGGGTACGTCATCACCTACCGCAAGGACCGCGCGGAGACGCCGCTCGTGCGGGTCGTCGAGAAGGACCAGCACGACCCGATCCTCGCGCACTGGGTGTACGGGCTCGGCAAGTCGGTCGCATTCACTAGCGACGCGAAGAACCGATGGGGGAAGGAGTGGGTCAACTGGGACCAGTACGTGAAGTTCTGGACCCAGGTGGTGCGCTGGTCGATGCGGGCGAGGTCGAAGTCGAACTACAAGGTGACGGCGAACGTGACGGGGGGGAGGGGCCACGTCGTCCTCGACGCGCTGGACGAAGGGGGGAAGTACGTCAACTTCCTCGAACTCAAGGGGGCGGCCGTGTCGCCGAAGATGGAGAAGGTCCCGCTGCGGTTCGAGCAGACCGCGCCGGGCCGGTACGAGGCGAACTTCGACGCGAACGACGTCGGCGCGTACATGGTGAACGTCGGGTACCAGGGGAGGGACGGGTCGCAGGGGTTCTCGACGACGGGCGTCGCGGTGAGCTACTCGCCCGAGTACAAGGACGTGAAGGCGAACCTCGGGCTGCTGGAGCGGCTGGCGAAGGAGACGGGGGGGAGGGCGATCGAGGACCCGGCGCGGGTCGACGTCTTCCGCCACGACCTGCCGAAGACGCGCTCGCCTCAGGACCTCTGGCAGACGCTGCTGTGGATCGCCATCTGCCTCTTCTGGCTCGACGTCGCGATCCGGCGCGTCGTAGTGACCAGGAGGGAGATGAGGGAGGCGTTCGACAAGATCGCGGAGAAGATCATCCCCGGCTACCACGCGAAGCCGGTGAAGACGGAGCCGGTCCTCCAGGCGCTGCTCGCGCGGAAGGCGAGCATCCAGAAGCAGCGGGAAGAGCGGAAGGTGTTCCAGGCGGCGCCTGGGGAGGACACGGGGCCGGCGATCCAGATCCCTGGCCAGCCGCTCGCGCCGAAGGTCCCCACGACGCCGGCCCAGCAGACAACCGCGCAGCCGCAGGAAGACATGTACACGGCGAGACTTCTCAAGGCGAAGAAGAGGGTCCAGGACGATCTCGGAGGCAAGAAGTAGCTACCTGGAGTCGCGCCCGTAAGGGCGCGGGGGAGTAGCGCCCGTGAGGGCGCGCTGCACGAGGACGAGAGATGGAAATCCAGCAACACGTCGACGCGTTCCGGAAGGACTTCCAGGCCCTGCGCCAGGAGGTCCAGAAGATGATCGTGGGCCACGACGACATCGTCGAGGGCGTCCTCGCCGCGCTCTTCGTCGGGGGCCACTGCCTCCTGGAGGGCGTCCCGGGCCTCGGGAAGACGCTCCTCGTTCGGACCCTCTCCCAGGTCCTCGACCTGAAGTTCAGCCGCATCCAGTTCACGCCCGACCTCATGCCCGCCGACATCATCGGGACGAACCTCGTCTACGAGGCCCCGAGCGGCGAGCGGCTCTTCCGCTTCCAGCCGGGCCCCATCTTCGGCCAGATCCTCCTCGCGGACGAAATCAACCGCGCCACGCCGAAGACGCAGTCGGCGCTCCTCGAGGCGATGCAGGAGCACCAGGTGACGGTCGGGAAGGAGCGCTACATGATGGAACAGCCCTTCCTCGTCCTCGCCACTCAGAACCCGCTCGAGATGGAGGGGACCTACCCGCTCCCCGAGGCCCAGCTCGACCGCTTCTTCTTCAAGCTCACCGTGCGGTACTCCAATCTCCCCGAGCTGCGGGAGATCCTGAACCGCACGACGGACCAGCGCGCCCCACAGCCGCAGAAGGTGATGGACGGGCCGAAGATCCAGGAGTACCGCAAGCTCGTCCGGCAGGTCGTCGCGGCGCCGCACGTGAAGGACTACTGCGCGCGCCTCGTCCTCGCGACGCACCCGAAGGGGGAGCACGCCGTCGCCATTGCGAACAAGTACATCCGCTACGGGGCGTCGCCGCGCGGCGCGCAGTCGCTCATGCTCGGGGCCAAGGTCCGCGCGCTCCTCGACGGCCGCTACAACGTCAGTTTCGACGACGTGGCGAAGCTGGCCCACGCATGCCTCCGCCACCGCCTGATCCTGAACTTCGAGGCGGATGCGGAGGGGGTCGACTCCGACCGGATCGTGGACGAGGTCCTGGCGGCCGTCCCGCACGAAGGCAAGGAAGCCGCGCCCGCCGCGGCGAAGAAGTAGGACGATGCCAGGCCCCTCGACACTCCTCGACCCCGAGTTCATGAACCGCCTCGAGCAGCTCTCGCTCGTGTCGCGGAAGGTCTTCACGGGGAAGATCAAGGGGGAGCGCCGGTCGAAGAAGAAGGGGGTCTCCGTCGAGTTTGCGGACTACAAGAACTACACGCACGGCGACGACCTCCGGTTCCTCGACTGGAACATCTACGGGCGGCTCGACAAGCTGTTCCTGAAGCTGTTCATGGAGGAAGAGGACCTCCGCGTCTACATCCTCGTGGATACGAGCCGGTCGATGCTCTTCGGCGAGCCCGTCTCGAAATTCGACTTCGCGCGCAAGGTCGCCGCGGCGATCGCCTACATCGGCCTTTGCAACCTAGACCGCGTGGCCGTGAGGGCCTTCGCGGGGACGCTTGCGGAGCAGTTCCGCCCGACGCGCGGGAAGCGGCAGGTCTGGAAGCTCTTCGAGTTCCTCGACGGCGTGAAGTGCGACGGGACGACGTCGCTGCGCGACACCTTCAAGCGGTTCGTGATCGAGCACCGCGGGAAGGGGATCGTCGTCGTCATCAGCGACTTCCTGGACAAGGAGAGCTTCGAGGATGGGATGAAGTACCTCCTCTACAACCAGATGGACGTCTTCGTGATGCACGTCCTGGCGGAGGAGGAGGTCAACCCGCCGTTCGTGGGAGATTTCAAGCTCGTCGACGCGGAGGACGGGGACATTGCCGAGGTCTCGATGAGCGCCAGCGTGATGAAGGCGTACCAGAGGACGGTGAACTCCTTCTGCAACCACGTTCACACGTACTGCTCGAAGAACGGCTTCAACTACCTGTTCACGACGAGCGGGGTGCCGTTCGATCAACTGGTGCTGAACTACCTGAGGAAGGTCGGACTGACCAAGTAGGGCGCGGATAGCCGAGCCGCGCTCCTTCTCGCGATCGTACTCGTACTCGTGCTCGTACTCGAAGCGGCGTCGAGTACGAGCACGAGTACGAGTACGAGCACGAATCCGCTCGGCGCATTGGAGCCGCATGATTTCGGCCTTTTCCGGTATCGCGCGATGAGCTTCCTGTGGTGGGCCGGGTTCGGGTTCGCGGCGTCGCTCCCGCTGCTCGTCCTCCTCTACATCCTGAAGCTGAAGAGGAAGGAGATCCTCGTCCCCAGCACCTTCCTCTGGCACAAGTGCGTCGAGGACCTCCGCGTCAACTCTCCGTTCCAGCGGCTCCGCAAGAACCTCCTGCTGCTCCTGCAGCTCCTCGTCCTCCTCCTCCTTACGCTGGCCGTCGCGCGTCCGATCCTCAAGGTCCGCGACACGGCCGGCGGCGTGACGATCCTCCTCGTCGACTGCTCGGCCAGCATGGGGGCGACCGACGTCAGGCCGAACCGACTCGCCGTCGCGAAGGAGGCGGCGCTCGAGCTGGTCGACGCGATGAAGGAGGGAGACCAGGCGATGGTCATCTCCTTTGCCGCAAAGGCGACGACGGTCTGCACCCTGACCGTGGATAGGGGGACCGCTCGGGACGCGATCGAGTCGATCACGCTCGCCGACACGAGGACGGGGCTGCGGGAGGCGCTCCTGATCGCCGCCTCCGCGGAGGCCGCCGCGCGGGAGCAGGGGAAGCCGTGCGAGGTGAAGATCCTCTCCGACGGCGGCTTCGAGGAGGTGAAGGGCCTCCCCCTCAAGGAGGAATTCCCCGTCTCCTACTTCCCGATCGGGAAGGGCTCGACGAACGTCGCGATCACGGCGCTGGAGGCGCGCAAGAATATCCAGGTGGGGGACTCCGCGCCGGGCGAGGAGGTGGAGTACCAGATCTTCGTCCGCGTTCAGAACTTCATGGACAAGGAGGCCAAGGCGAGGCTTCTCTTTTCGCTCAACGACCGACAGATCGAGGTCCGGGACGTGACGCTGCCGCCGGTCGACGGGCAGACGAAGGCCCCCGGCACGCTGCCGGTGGTCTTCGACCGGAAGGGGCTGACGTCGGGAATCGTCCGCGTCGACCTCGAGTGCGCTGACGACCTCCCGATCGACAACGTCGCGTGGACCGTTCTCCAAAAGGAGCGCGACGTCAACATCCTCGTCCTGACCGACGAGAACTTCTTCCTCAAGACGGTCCTCAACCTCGACCCGAAGGTCCACATCGCCCTCGCGAAGCCGGCGGAGTTCCAGGAGCACATCGGGAAGGGGGGAGGGACGGGGAGCTACGACCTCGTCTGCTTCGACTCCGTCAAGTTCGACCCGCAGTCCAAGTGGAAGCCGACGGAGGGGAGCTTCTGGTTCCTCAACTGCGTCCCGCCGATCGAGGGATATGTGCAGGCGGGGGAGCTGAAGCACCCGACGGTCGTCTCGGCGATGCGGGACCACGTCCTGACGCGGTACGTGAACTTCCACAACGTCGACATCGTGAAAGCGATTAAGATGGAGGTCCCCAAGTTCGCCGACACGGTGCTCGAGAGCGACGAGGGGCCGCTGATCACGTCGTACGTCCGCGGCAAGGTGCGCGCCCTCGTCGTGCACTTCAACATGTACGACTCCAACTGGCCCCTCCGGTACAGCTTCCCGATGTTCGTCGCGAACGCGGTCGGCTGGCTTTCGGGGTCGGCCTCGCAGGCGAGCGGCTCGACGATTTCCGCAGGGGACGTGATCCGGATGGTGCCGGAGCGGGACGTCGACCAGATCGAGGTCATCAGGCCGGACGGGGGCGCCCAGACGTACAAGGTGGACGAGGACCGGAAGATCCTCTTCGCCACGACGGAGCGCCTCGGGGTCTACCGGATGCGCCGACCGGGGAAGCCCGACGTCGTCTACGCGGTCAACCTCCTCGACCCGCAGGAGTCCGACCTCCTGCCGCGGGAGTCGTTCGAGCTGGGGAAGCGCTCCGTCAAGGGCTCGGCAGAGGCCGTCGCGACGAACAAGGAGTACTGGTGGTGGCTCGCCGCGTTCGCCTTCGCCATCGTCTGCGTCGAATGGTACGTGTACAACCGCCGCGCGTGGTAACATCCTGCCCCGCCCGCGGCTACTACCCCGATGGAAAAGAGCGAAGAACTCAAGCGCCACGAGATCGACGTCGAGCGCCACACGCGCGGCGGGGTCCTCTCCAAGGTGATCCTCGGGGGCCAGGACGGCATCGTCAACGTCCTGGGCGTCCTCCTGGGTGTCGCGACGGCCACGGGAGACCCGCGCGTCGTCGTCATCGCCGGCGTCGCGACCGCGGTCACCGAGAGCGTCTCGATGCTCGCCGTCGCCTACACGAGCGCCAGGGCGCAGGAGGACTACTACCGCTCGCAGCTCGAGCGCGAGGAGCGGGAGATCCGCGAGATCCCCGAGATCGAGCGCGAGGAGGTGAGGCACATCTACCACCGGAAGGGATTCCGCGGCGAGGAGCTGGAGCGGGTGGTCGCGCAGATCACGAGTGACCCGGTCGTCTGGCGGGACGTAATGATGGCGGAGGAGCTGGGACTGGAGAAGGCGGCACCGGGCACGGCGATCCGCGAGGCGATGGTCGTGGGCGCCTCCGTCGTGGTGGGGTCCGTTTTTCCGCTCGTCCCGTTCCTCCTCTCGCTGCCCCAGACCGGGATCCTGGGGCTCCGCACGGCGGCGATCGTCTCCTGCGCGGCGAGCGTCGGGGTCCTGGGGGGGGCCGGCTGGGTGAAGGCGGTCTTCACGACGGGCTCGCGCGTCCGCAGCGCGCTCGAGATGGCCCTCGTGGGGGGCCTCGCGGCGCTCCTCTCCTACGCGATCGGCAGCCTGCTCGGCGTAGCCGTCTGACGCGCTACTTGGGCGAGAGCTGGACTCGCGCGGTGAACCACATCTCAGTGTCGTGCGCGGAGTCGATCGACAGGACCGCCGCGGCGAGGGATGGGGCGACCTTGGCGTTGAACAGCTCGGCGCCCTTGTCGTCGACGACGACGACGGGCTGGTCGAACTTCACCATCTTCTCGTTCAAGAGGATCGAGAGCCCCCTCGCGTCGCCCGTGACGGTGAACTTGTTCCCCTCGCGCTGCACGTCGTAGACGCCCCGGTGCGCGGGGTCGCCCTGGACCCAGTAGAAGGTGCGTTTCCAGGCCCGGGAGGGCTCCCAGAGCACCCGCTTCGGGAGCGGGTCGCGCTTCTTCGTCGCCATCCACTTCCAGATCGGAGCGAGGCCCTCCTTGGGCGTCCCGTGACCGATGTCGGTGTACTTCTTGAAGACGAAGTCGAACGCGCCGTAGGTCTTCTTCAGCCCCTCCAGCTCTTCGGCGGCCTTGAACGCGGTCGCGGGGTCGACCTGGCGGTCGTCGGCGGAGTTGTAGAACCAGATCGGGAGGTTCTTGAGGTTCGGGAGGATTCCGACGTCGAGCTGCACCGGTCCGTTTCCGGTCCGCATGCCGAAGATCCCTCCCGCCTGGGGCGAAATCGCGGCGAAGAGGTCGGCGTGGCGGGGGCCGATCGACCAGGTTCCGTAGCCGCCCATGGAGTGGCCCGCGAGGTAGACGCGGTTCGTGTCGACCTTGAAGGAGCGCTTCAACTCGTCGAGGATCGCGAGGACGTACCGCTCCTCCTTCTCCTCGTTCCACGCGGCGGCCGTCTTTTCGAGGACGGTGGGATAGACGTGGATCATCTCCTTGCCTGGCAGGCCGAACAGCGCCTCGATCTGCGAGCCGGCGCCTTCGCCCTGTCCGCCTCCGTGGAGGCTGATGAACACGCCGGCCGCCTGGCCCCGTTTCGCCCCGCTGGGGACGTTGAGGATGTACTCGCCGGTGTAGTCGGGGTGCGTGCACTTCGCGTCGCGATCGGGTTTCACGCGGGGCCCTTGCATCGCGAGGGCGAAGGCGCGCTTTGCGAGCTTCTGGACGTCCGCCTTGGAGGGGTGGTCGATCGCGGCGATCGTCTCGAGGACCTTGGCCTTGTCGTCCCACGTCTTCGCGGCGATGAAGTCCGCGACGAGCCCCTCGGCCTGCTTCATCTCGGCCGAGGAGAGGGACGTGGGGGCCTTGGCGGCCTGGGCGAAGGCGAGGCAGGCGGTCAGGAGGAGGGCGGGGAGCTGCTTCACGGGGACATGGTAGCCGTGCGGCGCCGCCGCCGCAAGGATGCGGCTGCTGACATGGCCCGTCCGCGGAAGGCCCGCCGGCTGACGAAATCCGGCCCAGGAGCAATCGGCTTCGTGGCGAGCCCGCACGGAACCTCCAGGCCGACCGTCAGTTGGAAGATGTCTCGATTCCATCCGGCTGGTGCAGCGCTTGCGGGCATCTCCCGAGCTTGGAAGGAGATGCCACATGATCAGTGACAGGAAGCGAAAGTGGATCCTCGGCGTGGTCGCCGTGGTGGTCATCGCAGCGCCGCTCGTGTTCCTAAGCGGATGGACGCTCGACGCCATCCAGCAGAAGATCCGCGCGGGCGTCCAGGACGGCAGGATCGAGCCCTGGATGCCGGTCTGGCAGGCCCGGGTGGCCTACCTCTACCGATACACGATGCGGGACGAGAGCGCCGCCAGGGCCTTCAGGCGGTACATGCGGTTGTTCTACGAGCAGGAGCAGGACTCGGACGACCCCGAGGCGAAGGAACGCGCGGCCGACGCGATCTACGACTACGCCGGGGTCCTCGACGACCTGAACCGCCGATCCGAGGCGAACTGGTACCTGGCGAGATTCCTCCGGGAATGCCAGGAGCACGACAAGTACAAGAAGGCCGAGGCCCGCTCCTACGAGCTTCGCCGCGCCTGGGGCGATCCGACGCCGCCAGCCGACGACGAGGACTAGGCCGGCCCCGGAAATCGCTTGCGCCGCGCGGCGGCTCCCCCTAGATTCCCTGCCCCTCTAGTTGGAGCAGCCGCCACGTGAGCACCATCAGCAGCCGTTACGAGATCCCCGCCGCCACGCACCAGCCCGGCCAGACCGTCCACGGATTCCGGGTGGACGCCGTCACGCCGCTCGAGGACATCCGCGCGCGCGCGTACGAGTGCACCCACCTCGCCAGCGGCGCGAGGCTCCTCCACGTCCACTGCCATGACGAGGAGAACCTCTACGCCATCGCCTTTCGCACGCCCCCGCCCGACTCGACCGGCGTCGCCCACATCACCGAGCACTCCGTCCTCGCGGGGTCCCGCAAGTACCCCGTCAAGGACGCCTTCAACGAGCTGTCGAAGTCGACGCTCAAGACCTTCCTCAACGCCATGACCTGGCCCGACAAGACCGTCTACCCCGTCTGCTCCGCGGTGCGGGCCGACTACTTCAACCTCGCCGCCGTCTACACCGACCTCGTCCTCCACCCGCTCGTCTCCGAAGAGACCTTCCGCCAGGAGGGGCACCACCTCGAGCTGGCCGACCTCGACGACCCGAAGACCGACCTCACCGTCTCGGGCGTCGTCTACAACGAAATGAAGGGCGCCTACTCGTCCCCCGACCGCGTCGTCGGAAAGGTGATCCAGGAGGCCATCTACCCCGACAACTGCTACGCCATCGACTCCGGCGGCGACCCCGACGTCATCCCGACGCTGACCTACGAGAAGTTCCGCGCGTTCCACCGCGCGTACTACTCCCCGAGCAACGCCCGGTGGTACCTCTACGGCGACATCGCCCTCGCCGACCACCTCGCCTTCATCGGCGAGCGGCTCGTGGGCTTCGACCGCGTCGAGGTCAGCTCCGAGGTGATGCCCCAACCCCGCTGGGACCGCCCGCGCTCGGTCCGCGCGTCGTACCCGATCGCGCCTGGGGAGGACACGAAGGGGAAGACGTACGTCCAGGTCTCCTGGATGCTCGAGTCGATGGCGAAGACGGAGCAGGTGGTCCTCTTCGAGATCCTCAAGGAGGCCCTCCTCGGGACGGCCGCCTCGCCGCTCCGGAAGGCGCTCGTCGACTCCGGCCTCGGCCAGGACCTGTCGCCCCTGTCGGGCCATGACACCGACTTCCTCCAGACGCTCTTCACGGCGGGGCTGCGCGGGAGCGAGCCCGAACGCGCCGAGCAGTTGGAGCGCCTCGTCCTCGAGACGCTCGGCCGTCTCTCCCGCGAGGGGCTGGATGCCGGCCTCGTCGAGGCGGCCTTCCACCAGATCGAGTTCAAGGGGAAGGAGGTCGTCCCGCCATTCCCCGTGATGCTGCTCATCCGCTCGGCCGGCCCGGCGAACTACGGCGCCGACCCGAAGTCGGGCCTCCAGTTCGGACGCATCGTTGCCGGCCTCCGCGCCCGGTACGCGCAGGACCCGGGGCTCTTCCAGCGCGTCATCCAGGAGTGGTTCCTCGACAACCCGCACCGCGTCCTGAGCGTCGTCGCCCCGAGCGGGACGCTCGCGGCCGAAAAGGAGTCCGCGCTCAAGGCCAGGCTCGCGGCGCGCAAGCAGCGGATGTCGGCCGACGAGGTCGAGCAGGTCCGCGCCGACGCGAAGACGCTCAAACTGACCCAGGGAACGCCCGACCCGCCCGAGGCGCTCGCGACGCTGCCGCGGCTGAACATGTCGGATGTCCCGCGCCGCGTCCGGACGATCCCCACCGAGACGAGGGAGGCGCGCGGCGTGACGGTCTTCGAGCACCCGGTCTTCTCGAACGGAGTCGCCTACGTCCACCTGGCGTTCGACCTGTCGGACCTCGACCACGAGACGGCCTCCTGGGCGCCGGTCCTCGGGGATGCGACCACGGGCCTCGGCGCGGCGGGCCTCGACTACGCCGGGATGGCGACGCGGATCGCCCGCTCGACGGGGGGGATCGGCTGCGATCTGATCACGGGCAAGTCCGTCCGCAGCGGTCGGACCTTCCAGCGGCTGGTCATCCACGGGCGGGCGCTGAAGTCGAACCTCGGCGAGCTGACAGCGATCCTCCGGGACCTCCTCACCGCGTCGGACACCAGCGACCGCCGGCGCGTGCACGACATCGTCCACGAGGCGCGGAACGACCGCTTCGCGAGCGTGATCCCGCAGGGGAACCTGTTCGCGCTCTTCCGCGCGGCCGCATCGTTCGACCTGGCCCGGTACCGCCAGGAGCAGTGGCTCGGGTCGTCCCAGGTACGGTTCCTGAGCGGCCTGGCGAAGGAGTCAGACGTTGAGGTGACCCGGATCGCGGAGGCGATCGCCTCGCTCCAGCGCCGCGTCTTCACGCGCGGGAGGCTCCTCGCGGGCGTCGCGGGCGACCCGGACCTCGTCCAGGCGATTCGCGCGCCGCTCGACTCGCTCATCGGGGCGCTGCCCGAGGGGACCGCCGGGGCGCCCGTGGAGGGCCTCCCCGACACCCCGCCCGCGGTCGGCGTGGGAATCTCGGCGCGGGTGAACTACGTCGGGCGTGCCCTGCGCGTCCCGGACCTCCTGGCCGTGGAGGCGCCGGCGATCGAGCTGCTCGCCACGGTGCTCAGCTCCGACTACCTCTACAAGAAGCTCCGCGTGCAGGGCGGGGCGTACGGCGGGCACGCGGTCTACCGCTACTACGACGGCGTCCTCGGTTTCATGAGCTACCGTGACCCGCATCTCGTGGAGACGCTCGACGTCTACCGCGGCGTCGGGGACTTCGTCCGGTCGGGAGCGATCACCACGGACCTCCTCGATCGCGCGCGGATTGGCGCCATCGGCAACTTCGACCGGATCCTCTCCCCGAAGGAGCAGGGGCTCCTGGGCATGCGGCTCCGGCTCCTCGAGGTCAGCGACGCGGACCGCCTGCGATTCCGGAATGGCCTGTTCGAAGTGAATACGGATCGCATTCGGGACCAGGCGCTCCCTGCGATCGAGGCGGCCTCCGCGCGCGCGGGGTCCTCGGTCCTCGCGCCGAAGACGGCGATCGAGGAGGCCAACACGAAGGTCGAGCCGCGATTCGCGCTCACCGCGCTCGAGTAGGAGGCACTCGTCATGACGGGTTCTCGCCGTGGTCCGTGGGTCCTTGCCCTGGCCTGCCTCCTTGCAGCCGGCCTGGGCGGCGCCGAGGACGAGAGGCCCTTCCTCGGAATCAACCTTCGCACGCTCTCCCCCGAGGTCGCCGCGGAGCTGGAGGTGACGGCGACGGAGGGGCTGATCGTCGTCTCGACGCACGTCGGCAGCCCCGCCCGTGTCGCTGGCGTCCTCCCGCTCGACTTGCTCCTGGAGGTGAATGGCCAGGCCACGCCCACGCAGCCGGACTTCCAGGCCGCGATGGCGCCGCTCCACGTCGGAGACGACGTGAAGCTCGTCGTCTCCCGCAAGGAGGAACGCGTGGAGCTCGCGGCCCGGCTCGTCTCGCGGGAGGACTGGGCTGCCGAGTGGGTCCTCGACGGGAAGCCGCTGCCCGAGCTGACCGTCCCCGCGTGGAACCTTCCCGGCCCGGCGTCCGTCGAGGAGCTGCGCGGGTCGGTCTCGCTCCTGATCTTCTGGTACCTCACCTGACCCAAATGCACGGTCGTCGCCCTCCCCCGTGCGGTGAGGCTCCACAAGATGTACGCGAAGGACGGTCTGAAGGTCCTCGGCATCCACGCCGCGTTCCCGCAGAAGGACGACCTGGCGATGGACCGCGTGTCGCGGTTCGCGAAGGAGGGGCAGCTCCCGTTTCCGGTGGGCGTCGACACGCGAGGGGACGACGCGACGGTGACGGAGACGCTGAAGCGCTACAAGAGCGACCACATGCCGCTCATGGTCGTCGCGGACCGCGACGGCGTGGTCCGATTCATCGCGGACCAGCACACCGAGGAGGAGAAGATCGAGCAGGCCGTCAGGGAGCTGCTGGGGAAGTAGCCCCGGCCCCGGGGAGCGGGCGCAGCTCGAGCGAGACGGCGAGCTGGAGCTGAAGGACCGCGGGGTCGACGCGCAGGCGGAGGACCTCGCCCCGGCGGCGAACGACGACCTCGACCTCCTTCTTTCCCGCCTGCATGGCCGCGTCCTTCGCCGCGCAGTAGGAGTACGACGTCGACATCGGCGAGCCGTCGTATTCGAGCAGGACGTCGTCGGCCTCGACGGCCACGGGCCCTTCGGCGCCGCCTGCGGCGCGAACGACCGCGACGGGGACGAGCCGGTGCTTGAGGCCTGCAAGCACCGCGACCCCGACATCGCGAGCCCACCTCTCGAAGAGCCGCCTCGCGAGCGTGGCCGCGTCGGCGTCGGGGGCGACGCCGCCCGACTCGGCGAGACGTCGTCCGAGGGCCTCGACCGCGGCCGCCTCGTCGCTGCCGTCCAGGCCGAACCCACCGGGCAGGACGTACGGACCGAAGGCGCGCGGAAGGGTGACGGCAAGCCAGGCGCTCTCAACGGGCGCAGGTGGCTCGACCGCGGACGTGGCGGGGGGCCCGACGGAGGCCGCCGCCGGCTCGGGGGCGCGGGGCGGCGGCGACGAGACGATCTTCGTCTCCTCCTCGGAGGGGCGCATCGGGAGCGCCGCCGGGGGCACCTCCATCGATTCCGGCGCCACGAACGCCTTGAGGAACGAGGACGAGGGCGTGTTGACCCCGAACTCCATCGTCCCCAGGTCGTGCGGATCGGCCTCGTGTGCCCCTTCGAACGCCTCGCGGGCGGCCTGCGCCGACACGTCGTCTGGGAGCGTCTTGGCCAGGCGGAGCATCCGCTCGAGCGTGGCCTCGTGGACGCCGAGCCACTCCGCGAGCACGGCCGCGGTGAGGGACTCCGCCGGCTGCGCCCCGATCTTCACCAGGAGATCGACCGCGGCCTCGGAGGTGATGAGGCTCATGCGGGTCCAGAGGCCGACGGCGCGTCCCCATCCGGGCCTCCGCGGCCCCGGCGCGGTCTCCGGCACCGACGGGAGGGCGGGGTCGGAGAAGACCTCCGCGCCGATCGACACGGAGCGCGCATCGGGCACGGGTGGCGCCGGGGCCGTTCGAGGCGTCCCGACGGCAAGGAGGCCCACCTCGGTTGGCCTGCGGCGGAACGCGGCGACGAGGTCGGCGTCGGGGCAATCCCGCGGCAAGCTGCGCACGGCGCGGATGAGCGAATCCAGCTCTCCCGGTGCGATCTCCAGCCACTCGGCGATCTGGACCGGCGTGTGTGCCTTTCCAAGTCGGTCGCGCAAACGGGCGCGGGCCTCCTCGCCCCGCTCGCGGGTGAAGAGGTGCAGTCGAACCCCGAACGCCATCAGGACGGCGAGGTCGAGCGGCTTCGCGGCAGGTTCCGGCATGGCAGCGAAAGGATAGCCGAGGATCCTGTCGAACGCTATAACCGGCGCGGAATCCCCTCAACCTCCCTGGGGGAACCGGAATCGAGGTGCCCCATGCTGCGAACCACGGGCGTCCTGCTGGTCCTCGCCGCGTGCGCCTTCGCGAGGGACGAACCGCGGAAGCTGATCGTCGTCGCGCCGAAGGACCTATGCGAGGCGCTGGAGGAGTTCGTCGAGTTCAAGCGGGCGCGCCTCGAGGTGGACCTCGTGGCGATCGAAGACATCGCCGCCGAGGGCGTCGACGAGCCGGAGCGGCTCAAGCGCTTCCTGTACGAGGCCTGGCGACGGGAGGGGGTGCGCTACGTCCTCCTGGTCGGCGACGCGGACGTCCTCCCCGTGCGGTACATGGTCCTCGACCGGTGCACCGAGCCCGCGTACGACTACGCCTTCTACCCGAGCGACCTGTACTACGCCGACCTCGCCCGCGAGGACGGCTCGTTCGACGACTGGAACGGCTCCCGGGAAGGCTTCCACGCTGCGTACTTCGGCGAGGTGCGGGGGGAGAAGAACAAGAAGGACCCGATCAACTTCGACCGGATCGACTACAAGCCCGAGATCGCCGTCGGGCGCTGGCCCGTGAGCACGCCGGAGGAGGTCCGAATCGTGGCGGCGAAGACGATGGCGTACGAGCGCGGGGTGGAGGAGGGGACCTCGCCCGGCCTGCGTCGCGCGGGGCTCTTCGTCGTCGACGGCTGGGTGGACGCGCGGGACCTGTTCGGGGGTCTCTCGAAGCGGCTCGGCGGCTGGGAGGTCGCGCGGCGGTTCTACGGCGACGACCCCGGGCCGAGCGAGGAAGAGGCGGTGAAGCTCCTGAACGACGGCGCCTCGCTCGTCTGCCATGCGGGGCACGGCTCCGACGACGCCTGGGGAGGGTGCCTGTCGGTGGCGAGCCTCGCCCGCGTCAAGAACGCGGACCGCCTGCCGGTGCTGGTCTCGGCGGGGTGCTCGACGGCGAGGTTTGCGACGTTGCCGCCGTACGAGGCGTACGTCGACGTCGAGGGCGTGGAGCACAAGGGGACCAACGCGGGAGAGGTCTTCCCGGCGCCGCCCCCGCCGCCTGCGCCGTACCAGCGGGGCGCGCACAACCCGACGGGGCTCGGCGAGCAGCTCCTGCGTCGTGGCCCCGACGGCGCGGTGGCCTACATCGGCTGCAACACGGGGAGCCAGCCGTGCGGGCTGACGCTCGTTGAGGGGTTCGTCACGGCGATCGGCGAGTCGAAGGCGCCCCGCATCGGCGACTGCTGGGCGCGCGCCGTGGCCTTCTACTATGAGAGGGAGCGCTTGGCGAAGCTCGTCCCGAACGACGACTGGTACCCCCCGAGCATCTTCTTCCAGGGGATGAAGTTCATGCTCTACGGAGACCCCTCGGCGCCGATTCCGCCCAGCAGGTAGCCGGCGGCGACAATTCCAAGGCATCGCCGCTCCGCGCCCGCGCCCGCGCCCGCGCCCGCGACGACGTGCCCGAATCCCGTGTCCGACTCCCGTTCCCGAGGCCCGTGACCGGTGACCGCGACGCGCCCGCGCCCGAGCCGCGGCGCCGCTCGGCCGCTCGGGCGCGGGCGGGTCACGGGTACGGGTCACGGGTCACGGGTACGGGTCACGGGTACGGGTCACGGGGCGGGTCACGGGTGCGGGCACGGCGTCTCGGGCGCGGGCGCGGGCGCGGAGTCGTGTTTCATCCTCCCCCCGTTGCCCTCGGCATCGCTCCCTGGTAGTCTGTAGGGCGGCAACGAGGGGACCCATGCCCGCCCGCCAGGACCTGCTGCTGGGACAACTCGCCGTCCAGAAGGGCTACCTCACCGAGGAGGAGCTCCAGGACTGCGTCCGCGACCAGGCCGCCGCGCCCACGAACACGCTCGGCGCCCTGCTCGTCGAGCGCGGCTACCTGTCCGACGGCCAGCTCCGGATCATCCTCCTCGAGCAGCAGGCGAACTTCGCCAAGGCGCAGGCGAAGCCCGACCCCGCGACCCATGACGACGCATCGTTCGGAAAGCTCGTGATTGAGCGCAAGCTCGCCACCCAGGATCAGCTCAACGAGTGTCTCCGGATCCAGGCGAGCGACCGGTCCCACCCTCGCCTGGGAGAGGTCTTCACCCGCCAGGGCTACCTGCAGCCCGACCAGGTCCAGAAGATCCTCGCGGCGCAGAAGAAGGTCGTCGTCGAGTGCACCGGCTGCCACACCTCGTTCAACATCGCCGGCGCCGAGCCGGGGCAGCGCGTCAAGTGCCGCGCCTGCGGAAGGCTCATGACGGTCCGTTCCATCGCGGGCCGACTCGACGTCGTCGAGACCGTCGTCGTCCCACCCAGGGACGTCGGGAAACGCTTCGGGAAGTTCGACCTCTTCGGCGAGCTGGGACGGGGCTCGATGTCCGTCGTCTACAAGGGGCGTGACTCCTCGAACGGCCGCGCCGTCGCCCTCAAGGTCCTCGCCCGCGAGAGCAAGGTCACCGAGGTCGACATCGAGCGATTCCGCCGCGAGGCGGAGGCCGCCGCGGCCCTCCAGCACCCCCACATCGTTGCCGCCATCGAGTTCGGCCGCGAGGGGGACCAGCACTGGATCGCGATGGACCTCGTGGCCGGGAAGTCGCTCGATGTGATGCTCGAGAAGGGCCCGCTCCCCCCGCCGAAGGCCATCTCCATCGCCCGCGACGTCGCCCGCGCCCTCGACCACGCCCACCAGAATGGCGTCGTCCACCGCGACGTGAAGCCCGGGAACATCCTCGTCGACAGCTCCGGCAAGGCCTACCTCGCCGACTTCGGCCTCGCCCGCACGCTCAACAAGCGCGCCCTCCGCCTCTCCGGGACCGGCGTCGCCGTCGGGACGCCGCTCTACATGTCCCCCGAGCAGGCCCTGGGCGACGTCAAGCACGTCGACGGCCGCAGCGACGTCTGGGCCCTCGGCGCCGTCCTCTACGAGATGGTCTCGGGCCAGGCGCCCTTCTCCGGCGACAGCGTCCAGCAGATCCTCGACTCCGTCGTCCGAAAGGACCCGCGCCCGCTGCCCCGGAGCGTGCCTCCGGACCTCCGCGTCGTGGTCCAGCTCGCCCTGCAGAAGGAGAAGGACCTCCGCTTCGACTCCGCCGGCGCCATGGCCGACGACCTCGACCGCCTCCTCGAGGGGAAGCGCGCCCGGGCGCGGCTGCCGGGCGGGTTGAAGAAGTTCACGGTCATCCTCCGGCGGAACTGGCTCGCCGCGTCGATCGCCGCCGGGACCCTCGTGATCGTCGCCATCCTCGCCGGAGTCCTCGTCCTCCAGAAGAAGAAGGAGACGAAGGAAAAGGCCGACCGCGAGCGGCAGGAACAGGAGGAGAAGGCGAAGCTGAAGGAGGACGCAGAGGCCGTGCGCCAGCTCGCCGCGGCGAACCACAAGCGGCTCGTCGGCGAGGCCAGGGCCCTGGTGGCCGCGAAGAAATACGACGAGGCGAGCGGCAGGCTCCAGGAGGCCATGAAGAACGGTCCGGAGAACGAGGAGACCGAGCTGCTCTTCGCCGAGATCGCCTTCGGACAGAAGGACGCGGAGCAGGCCCTGAGCCGACTGGCCGGGGTGCTCCAGACGAACCCGAAGAACGCCGACGCCTACTTCCTCCGCGCCCGCATGTACCTCCAGTCGAGGGCGCCCGACAAGGCGGGCCCCGACCTCGACCAGGCGATCGCAAACCGCAAGTCGTTCGTGGCCGCCCTCGTCGCGCGGGCCGCGTTCCGCGAGGAGCGTGGCGACTATGCGGGGTCGGGCGCCGACGCCGAGGAGGCCCTGAAGGCCGACCCGCAGCAGACCTGGGCCCGCCTCTACCGGGCCATGGGGAGGCGCGTCACGGGCGACGTGAAAGGGGCGAAGGAGGACGTCGACGCCTTCCTTGCCGCCCACCCCGAGGAGGCGGCCGGCTATGTCGAGCGCGGCCTGCAGCACGCGGCAAACGTCATGATGATCGCGGCGGTGAAGGACCTGGAGACCGCCATCGACAAGGACCCCTCGTTCCTCCAGGCCCTCCTGGAGCTGGCGCGCCTCCGCGCGGCGATGGGGGAGTGGGAGCAGGCCGAGCGGGACTTCAGGAACTGCATCGCGCGGAACCCGGACGACCCGGCGCCGTTCGTGGACCGCGGGGAGCTGTACCGCGTCCTCGGCAAGGCCACGGATGCGCGGTCGGACTTCGGCGAGGCGCTCGACCTCCGCAAGGGGTACGCCCCGGCCCTGGTGGGCCTCGGGAGGCTCGCGGAGGCGGCGGGGAACCTCGCCGAGGCCGAGGGGAGGTACACCGAGGCCCTCCAGAAGTCGCCCGACTACGCCCCTGCGTACTTCCACCGCGGCCGCGTCTACGCGCGGCAGGGGAACGACCGCGCCGCGCTCGCCGACCTGATTTCCGCCTCGACGAGGTCGGAGGCCGTGCGCGAGGTCTTCGCGTTGACGGGCGTCGTGTACGGAGGCCGATTCGCGCTCCCGCTGCTGGAGCACGAGCTGTCGAGCCCGTTCCAGAGCGCGCTGAGGAAGGAGGATCAGCTCCCGCCCCTCAAGGCCTGGGTCCCGATGCTCGCCGGGGACTGGGAGAAGGCCCTCGCGGAGCTGAACAAGCTGATCGGCGCGGGGGCGCCGGACCCGCTCGTCCTCCTGGGCCGCGGCATGGTCCAGATCGAGCGGAAGGAGTACAAGCTCGCAATCGAGGACCTGACCGACGCGACGGACCGCAAGCCCGACCTCGCCGTGGGGCACCTCTTCCTCGCGCGGGCCTACCTCCTGAAGGGGTCCGACAACCAGGCCGAGCTCTCCCTCCAGCGCGCCCGGGCCCTGCGCCCGAGGTCGCCGCTCGCCCTGCAGACCATCGGCCTCCTCGAGGTCGCGCAGCGCAAGATCGAGGAGTCGAAGGCGTCGTTTGCCGGGGTGATCTACGCCTGCCCCCTCTGGGCGGAGCCCCGGACGCTCCACGGCGCGACGCGCTGGCTCCAGAAGGGGGTCTACTCGGAGAAGGGGCAGTCGGAGGCGATCTTCGATTTCGAGGAGGCGATCTCGCTGGAGTGGCGCTCCCCCGAGGCCCTGGTCGCGCGCGGCGCGCTGCGGCTGAACAGCGGTCGCGACAAGGAGGCCCTCGCGGACGCCGAGGCGGCGATGAAGCTCCGCCCGGACGACCCGATCTTCCTGTTCCTCTACGGCCAGGCACTTCTCGAGAACAAGCGGATGGAGGGGATCCAGTGGCTCGGGAAGGCCGAGCAGGCCTTCCTCAAGGGGGGCTCCGGGACGTTCCTGGGCCGCTTCCTGACGCCGCTGGCGAACGTCGCCCGGGGCGAGGCGCGCCTGATGATGGGGCAGCTCGACGAGGCGGAGAAGGCCTTCCAGGCGGGGATGGAGGGGTACTTCGCCGAGAGCGAGGCCCAGTTCGGCCTGGCGAAGGTTTACCTCGCGAAGAAGGACTACGACAAGGCGTGGTCGTTCCTGAAGCGCTCGAAATCGTCTTCCACCGAGTTGGTCGGCAAGCGGGACTGGGACGACATCGTGAAGGAACTGGAGGCCGCCTCCGGGAAGAGGGCGGCGGACATGCTGCAGTGAGATTCCGGGCGCCGGCCGCGCCCGTTGACACCCCGGTACCGCTTTGGTAGCGTGGGGCGCATCACGTCGACCGTCGCGCGAGGACCGCATGGCCGAACCACAGACCATCTCCGGGGATACGCAGTTCGCGGAGATTGTCGTCCGCGAAGGATACGCATCGCAGGTGCAGGTCCAGGAGTGCCTGCGGATCCAGCTCGACCTCGCGGACAAGGGAACTCCGCGCCAGCTCGGCGCGATCATGGTCGAACGGGCCTACCTCTCCATCCAGCAGGTGGAGGAGATCCTCGACAAGCTCTCCAAGCGGACGCTGGAGTGCGGCTCCTGCGGCGGGCGGTTCACCGTGCGCGGATTCGAGTCGGGGCAGCACTACGCCTGCCCGCGCTGCGGCAACCTCCTCGACTCCCCCCCCTCGGACGGGATGGAGGAGCTGCAGCCGATCGGCGAGGTCGGCGGCGGGATGAAGCTCGATCCCGAGAACCTCGTCAACCAGACGGTCGGCGGGTGCAAGGTCCTCGAGAAGCTCGCCATCGGCGGGATGGGAACCATCTACAAGGCCCGCCAGCTCTCGATGAACCGCCTGGTCGTCGTGAAGACCCTCTCCGAGGACCTCGCGAAGGACAAGGCGTACGTCCAGCGGTTCCTGCAGGAGGCGCGGGCCGCGGGGGAGCTTTCTCACACGAACCTGATCCACGTCATGGACGTCGGGTATCAGGACGGCGTCTTCTACTACATCATGGAGTTCATCGACGGGATCAACCTGGACACGATCCTGGCGCAGAAGGGGCGGATCCCGGTCGACCAGGCGATCGACGTCATCATCCAGACCGCGCGGGCCCTGGAGCAGGCGCACGCGCGGAACATCATCCACCGCGACATCAAGCCGGACAACATCATGATCACCCGGGACGGCGTCGTGAAGCTCGCCGACCTGGGGATCGCGAAGAAGATGTCGAGCGACCTGGGCGTGACCGAGCCCGGGATGGTGCTTGGGACGCCCTTCTACATGGCCCCCGAGCAGGGGCGCGACTCGCGGAGCGTCGATCACCGATCCGACGTCTACGGCCTCGGCGCAACGTTCTACCACATGCTCTCGGGGAACGTCCCGTTCGACGGGAAGACGACGCTCGAGATCGTGATGAAGTCGATCGAAGAGGACCCGCCGCCCCTCAAGGAAGTCGACGCGAGCCTGCCCGACGACGTGGTCGCCATCATCGAGCGGATGATGAAGAAGCGGCCCGAGGACCGATACCAGTCGATGGGGGATGTGATCTCCGACCTCGACCGGGTGAAGGCGCACAAGACGCTGGACTGGATGCCGAAGAAGGCGGCGAAGCACGTGACGCCGCCGCCGGTGCCCGTGGCCGCCGCGCCGCCGAAGTCGGGCGGGACGAAGAAGCACGCAAACCCGCCCCCGCAACGGCACGCGACCCCGGCGGAGGAGCGCTACGACACGCCGCCGCCGTCCCGGCACATCACGCCGCCCGCGTCGAAGCCGGCGAAGCTCTCCGCGGCGAAGCGCCGCGAGTTGGGGCTCGACGACAGCGACCTGGACGTGAAGCCGGGCGCCCCCGCGCCGGCGCCGCCGCCATCCAAGCCCTCGGTCCCGTCCAGGCCGCTCCCGCAGAAGGCCGCGCCCGGCACGGCGAAGGTCGCCGGAATCCTCGCCAATTCCCAGGGCGCCACGCCGGGGAAGATCTACAAGGAGCGTCAGCGCGACCTGGTGTGGCCGATCGTGACGGTCGTTGCGGTGCTGATCTCGGTCGTGGTTGCGTTCAAGCTGCTCAAGGGCGCCGGGAAGGACCAGAACCCGACCACCAATGGCAATGAGGTGCCCACGGGACCGGGCGACAACTCCGGCGGCGGCGACAAGGGCGACTACGATTCGGAGTACGCGCGGACGGCGCTCAAGGGGGCGATGGACTTCGCGGCGAACTTCCCGCAGGACCTGTGGGGCCAGTCCGAGCGGTATTTCGAGGTGGCCGAAGGGTACAAGGGGACCGCCTCTGCAGCGACCGCGCGGAAGCTCTACGACGAGATCATGACGAAGATCGAGGCTGAGCTGCAGAAGGACTACGAAGAGGTCCAGACGAAGATCAACGTCGCCAAGGCCAGCAACCAGTTCGGTGAGGCCCTGCACGCCATCGAGGAGTTCCTCAAGAAGCGGATCCCCGAGTCCTGGAAGAAGAAGGTCGAAGGGGATCGCGACGCCCTCCTCAAGCAGGGCAAGGGCGTCTACGACAAGGCCCTCCCCGAGGCGGACCAGTTGTACAACGACGGGCAGTTGCAGAAGGCGATCGACCGCCTCGAACAGGAGCGGAACATCGGCATCGAGGAGTTCGCCGCGAAGATCGACATTCGCCTCTCCAGCTACGAGAAGGAGGGGTACGAATCGCAGGAGAAAGGCATGGCGGCCTACGCCCGGCTGCGGGAGGCCGACGAACCGCATATCAAGGCCGTCCGCGATCTCCTCGGAAAGATGAGGTTCGAGGATGCCAAGGACCGGCTCCAGGTCATCCAGCAGACCGAAAACGTGAGGCTGGTCAAGGGCGAGATCCAGAGCGACATCTCCGACATCGACACAGCCATCGCCTTCCTGCAGTCGGCACGGGAGGGCGTCCTGTTGATGAAGGGACAGATGTACGACTTCCACATCCGGGGTGGAGACGGTAACAAATCGGGAAACCGGAACGAGACAATCACCGGCGTCGAGGGCGACAAGATCCAGACGACGCGGGCCGACGGAAAGCCCTCGGACATCACGCTCAGCAACCTCATGCACTACCAGATCGTCGAGTTCGCGCTGAAGGCGCTGCCGGCCGGACAGGCGGACACCGACCAGCGCGCGGCCGTGTACTACCTCGTGATGGGCCTGATCGACGATGCGGAGAACATGTTCCTCCAGGCAGAGGGGCGGGGAGCGGATGTCGGCGCCTACCTGACGAAGATCGAGGACACGCGCATCCGGGACCGGATGCCGGAGCACGAGCGGATCGCCTATTGCTCTCCGCAGGGCGAGAAATGGGACGCACGGGGCGGTCTGTGGGTGCAGCACGATCTCGACGGCTACATCGCGGGCGGCGAGGTGAAGGGCGACTACGAGTGGGCGCCCGGGAGCAAGTGGGAGGAGTACGTCTTCAAGGGCCGCGCCAAGAAGGTCCGGGGGTTGAACGGGTTCGTCTTCTGCTTCCACGCCTTCAACAAGGACATGCGCTGGAACCTGGGCGACCAGGACGGGAAGGTCTGCTGGGTGGAGGACGTCCCGGCGACGAATCGGACGATCGAAATCGAGCCTGGACGTTGGTACAGCGTGAAGATCGTCGCAACCAAGAACTGGGTCGTGGGGTATTTGAACAACAAGCGGCAGTGGCGAATCACGGCGACCGATGTCCGGATGGCCGCGCCCGGCCTCGCAAGCGGGTGGGGCGTCGGCGTCGTCTCCACGAAGGCCTATTTCCGGGACATGAAGATCTGGCCGCTCAGGTGAGTCTGGTCCGGTTCGTCTCGGACGTCCACCTCGCCCAGGATGACCCCGACCGCGCAGACCGCTTCGCGCGTTTCCTCGGCGAGGCCCCCTCGGACCTCGCCCGCCTTCTCGTCCTCGGGGACCTGTTCGACTACTGGGTAGGCCCCTCGCAGGCCGCGGCCCCCGAATACGCGGCCGTCCTCGACGGGCTCGCCGCCCTGTCGAGGCGAGGCGTCATGATCGAGTTCGTCCCCGGCAACCGCGATTTCCTCGCGGGGGCCGACCTCGCGGCGCGGACGGGGATGCGGCTCCTGGGGGACGAGGCGGTCGTCGAGCAGGGCGGCGTGCGCGTGCTCGCGACGCACGGCGACCTCCTCTGCACGCGCGACACGCACTACCAGGCCTACCGCCGCTTCGCCCGGTCGCCGCTCGTCCGCTGGGCGTTCGGGTCGCTGCCCGAGTCGGTCCGGTCGCGCGTCGCGCGCGGCTGGGAGCGGAAGAGCGCCTCGATCGTCGCGGCGAAGCCGGAGTCGACCACGCGGATCCCCGACGAGGCCGTCGAGCGCGCCCTGGCGCGGGGCTTCCACGCGGTCGTCTGCGGCCACGCCCACCGCCTCGAGCGGAGGGAGCTGCCCGGCGGCGCCCTCTACGTCCTCGGGAGCTGGGAGACGGGCGGGAGCTGGCTCGACCTCGAGGAGGGGCGCCTCCGCTTCGGAAGCATGGAGGGGTCGGAAGGCGTGTGATACGATGACTCTCCCATTCCGCGAGTGTTCCCGATGGAAATGACCGACATCTTCCGGACGTCCGTCTCGAGTGGCGCCTCGGACGTCATCATCACGGCGGGCAGCCCGCCCGTCTTCCGCGTCCACGGCGAGCTGGCCGCGGCGCAGACGCCGCCGCTGGGCCCCGAGGAGGCCAAGGCCCTCCTCTACGGCATCCTCCAGCGGGACCAGGTTGCCAAGTTCGAGAAGACCCGCGAGCTCGACTTCAGCCTCACCGTGGAGGGGCTCCACCGGTTCCGCGCGAACCTCTTCTGGCAGCGCGGCTGCGTCGGCGCCTGTTTCCGCCTCATCGCGAGCAAGATCCCCTCGATCGTCGACCTGGGCCTCCCACCCGTGGTCGAGGAGTTCGCGATGGCCCCGCAGGGGCTGATCCTCGTCACGGGGCCGACCGGCCACGGGAAGTCGACCACCCAGGCCGCAATGCTCGACGTCATCAACTCCAGGAAGCGCGCCCACATCGTGACCGTGGAGGACCCGATCGAGTTCCTCCACCGCAACAAGCGCTCCGTGATCGAGCAGCGCGAGGTGGGGGACGACACGAACTCGTTCGCGGACGCGCTCCGCACGGTCCTCAGGCAGTCGCCGGACATCATCCTGATCGGCGAGATGCGCGACCTCGACTCGATCTCGGCCGCGCTCACGGCGGCGGAGACGGGCCACGTCGTGATCGCCACGCTCCACACGAACGACAGCGTACAGGCGATCGACCGCCTCCTCGACGTCTTCCCGTCCCACCAGCAGAACCAGGTCCGCGCGCAGCTCTCCCTCTGCCTCCTCGCGGTCCTGGCGCAGCGGCTGCTGCTCAAGACGGACGGAAAGGGGCGGGTCGTCGCGATGGAGATCCTCCGGAACAACGCCGCCGTCGGGCACCTCATCCGCGACGGGAAGACGCACCAGATCTACACCATCATGGAGACCCACGCCCGCGAGGGGATGGTCACGATGGACTCGGCGCTCAAGCAGCTCTTCCTGAAGGGCACGATCACCTACGACGAGGCGAGGAACCGGATGCGCAACCCGGCGATCCTCGACAAGACGTAGCGGAGGCTGCATGACGTCGGCGTGGGTCACCCTCATGCTCGCAATCACCTACAACGTCGGGCTGGCGTGGGCAATGCGCCTCGACGTCGCGGTGGACGGCGTCCTCCTGAAGCGCTGCCGCTGGTTCCAGGGGCTGGCGATCGCGGGGATCATGCTCTTTGACGGCATGGCCATCCGCTCGTTCTTCAGCGACATGAATGCTGCGGGCGCGTTCATGATCCTGCCCGTGTGCGGAATCCTCGGCATCACGCTCCTCCCGTTCATCCTTTTCATGGTCGGCGAGGGGGTCGACGCGGCGCGCAAGTCCGCGATGTCGGAGGACAACATCAAGGTCGAGAAGACCTACGACCAGGTCGACGCCGCCATGAAGCAGAAGGACTTCGGGCGCGCGGAGACGCTGCTGCGCGAGGCGATCGAGGAGGAGCCGGGGGCGCCGGAGCCGCACCGTCGGGTTGCGGACCTCTGCCTCGCCAAGGGGGACCTTCCGGGGTGCATCCGCGAGCTGAAGCAGGCCGCGGCGCTCACCAAGGAGGCCGAGCCCAAGGCCGTCACGATGTTCCGGATCGCGGACCTGCTCCTGGAGAAGGGGAACGACCCTGCGGGGGCGGAAGCGGCCGTGAAGGCGGTCCTCTACGAGTTCCCGGGAACGAAGTACGTCGAGATGGCGCAGACCCGCCTGGACCGCATGGCCCAGCGGGCGAGGCCGCCGGTGGGGTAGATGGCCGACATCACGCGCTGGGTCCGGTCGAGCGTCCGCGGCATGGAGGTCCCCGAGTACGGGGAGCCGGTCGACGGGGCGCTCCGCCTCGACGCCAACACCAACCTGCTGGGACCGAATCCCGTGCTCGCCCGGTTCGGCCGGGGGCTGCGCTCGGTCGACGTGGCGCAGTACCCGAGCGGGAACTCCGACCCTCTGCGCGAGGCCCTCTCGGACCTCTGGAGGGTCCCCGTCGGCTCGATCGTCGTCGGGAACGGCAGCGACGAGATCATCGACCTGTGCGCGAAGGCCTTCGTCGAGCCCGGGAGCGTCGTGGCGTGGCCCTCGCCGAGCTTCGTGATGTACGCCTTCAGCGGACGCGTTCACATGGGGCGCACGACGCCGGTGCCGCTGCGGGAGGACTGGTCGCTCGACGTGAGGGGCCTGCTGGCGGCGCGTGCGAGGCTCACGTTCGTCGCCTCGCCGAACAACCCGACGGGGAACCGGTTCCCCGAGGCGGATCTCGAACAGCTCGTGAAGAAGACGCGCGGGGTCGTGGTCATTGACGAGGCGTACGCGGAGTTCTGCGGGCAGGAGTGGACGAGGAAGGCGCTGCGCTACCCGAACGTCATCGCGATGAGGACGCTGTCGAAGGCCTACGGCCTGGCGGGGCTGCGCGTGGGCTACGCGGTGGCGCGGCGGGAAATGGCGGACGCGTTGCTGAGAGTGAAGGCGCCGTTCAACGTGGGGGGGATCGCGGAGGCGATCGCGTCCGCGGCGGTGCGCGACCAGGGGCACGTCCGGCGCACGGTCGAGATGGTGCGCCGCGAGCGACCGAGGCTCGCCGAGGCAATGGCGCGGCTGGGTTTCTGCGTGTGGCCATCCGACGCGAACTTCGTGCTCGCCCGAAGCCCCGTGCCGACGCGGGGGCTGCTCGCGCGGCTAAGAAAGCGCATGGTGCTGTTGAAGGACGTGGGGCACGTCCCGGGCCTGGCGAACTGCGTGCGCGTGACGGTCGGTCCCGCCCGGGTGACGCGTCGGTTCCTCTCGGCGCTCGAGGAGGTGATGTAGCGTGCTCGACATCACGCTCGTCGACTACGGCGTCGGGAACATGCACTCGATCCAGAAGGCCCTGGAGGGCGCGGGGGCGCGAGTGCGGCCGACGAACGACCACTCCGAGATCCTGGCGTCTTCGTGCCTGGTCCTTCCGGGGGTGGGGGCGTGCGGCGCGGTGATGCGCGACCTGGAGCCGATTCGCGATCGGCTGCGCGCCCATCTTTCGAGCGGGATCCCCGCGCTCGGGGTCTGCGTCGGGATGCAGATCCTCTTCGAGCGGAGCGAGGAGGGGGACTGCGGGTGCATCGGACTCATCCGCGGCGAGGTGCGCCGGTTGAGGCACCCGCGCCTCCCGCACATCGGCTGGAATACGGTGAGCCTGGGAGACGACCCGCTTTTCGCGGGGATCACGCCCGAGTCGCACTTCTACTACGTGCACTCGTTCGCTGGGTTCCCGTTGGGCGTCGAGCCGCTTGCGACGACCGAGTACGGGGAGACATTTGCCGCGGCAATCCGAGTCGGGAACGTCTATGGAGTACAATTCCACCCCGAGAAGTCGAGCTCGCAGGGGCTGACGCTGATCCGCAACTTCGTCCGTTGGGCGCAATCGGAGTCGCGCCCGTAAGGGCGCGGAGGCGGGATGATCGTCTTTCCGGCCATCGACCTCCTCGGAGGCAAGGTCGTCCGCATGCGCGGCGGCCGCCTGGGAACCGAGTGGACGGTCTCGGAGGACCCCGTCGGCCTGGCGAGGGAGTGGGAGCGCCGCGGAGCCAGGGCGCTCCACGTCGTGGACCTGGACGCCGCCCTGGGACGTGGGCAGAACCGCTTCCTCTCGGGGGAGATCGTCCGCGCCGTACGCGTCCCCGTCCAGATCGGCGGGGGTCTGCGCGAAACCGCCGACATCGAGGGCGCCATGGCGATCGGCGCCGCGCGCGTCATCGTCGGGACCCGCGGGATCGAGGACCCGAAGTGGCTGCAGACGCAGGCCTCCAAGCGCCCAGGCAAGATCCTGCTGGCCGTGGACGCACAGGGGACCCGGATCGTCGTCAAGGGCTGGACCGAGGAGACGCTGCTCGACGTGCTGACCTTCGCCGCGCAGGTGGAGTCCTTCGGCCTCGCAGGGCTCTTGTACACGAACGTGGCGGTGGAGGGCCAGGCGGCGGGCGTCGACTGGAAACCGATCGAGAGGGTGCTCAAGGGAACGAAACTGCCCGTCATCATCTCCGGCGGCGTGACCCGCCTCGAGGAGATCGCGAAGCTGCGCGAGCTGGGGGCGTACGGCGTGGTGCTGGGGACGGCCCTGTACAAGGGCGAGATCGACTTCGAGGCGGCCTGCAAGGCCGCGGAGGGTGCGTGATGGGAAAGTCCGTCCGACGGAAGACGCGCGAGACCGAGGTCGACGTCAAGCTCGACCTCGACGGGAGCGGGGCGTACCGCGTGGAGCTGCCTCACCCGTTCATGAAGCACATGATCGAGAGCCTCGCCCGCTTCGCGCGGTTCGACCTGGAGGTCCGCGCCTCGGGCGACGACGACCACCACGTCGTCGAGGACGTCGGACTGACGCTCGGGCGCGCCTTCCGCGAGCGGATCGGCGACCGCGCCATCGCGCGCATCGGCACGGCCTCGGTCCCGATGGACGAGGCCCTGGTGACCGTCTCGGTGGACCTCATCGACCGCCCCTACGCCGAGGTCCCGCTCCCCGACCCGCTCGTGGAGCACTTCCTGCGGAGCTTCGTCACCGAGGCGAAGTTCACGTGCCACGTGGTCGTCCTACGCGGCCGCGACGACCACCACGTCATGGAGGCGGCCTTCAAGGCCCTCGGGCTGGCCCTCCACGCGGCGACCCGCCCGACCACGACCGCGATGACGACCAAGGGGCGCGCCCGCTGGAAGCGGTAGTGCGCGCACGCTGGACCGCCGAGGGAGGGCGACTCCGTGACTGAGCTGCTGGTCCTGCTCGTGTTCCCAGTCATCCTCTCGCTCAGCGCCGCCTATCCAGTGTACGCCATGGTGCTCTACTTCCTGGTGCGTCGGGGCGGTGACCCTGACCAGGACGCGCGGCGCGAGAAGAAGGCCGAGGGCATTTTCGCTTGGATCGTAGGGGCGTTGTCGCTGTGTGGCTATGTCATCGGTGTGCTCTGGTTCATGGACATCAACGTGTTCTCCCAGCTCTATCGATTCGTGGAGCGCGGGGGGCTGGGCCTGATCGTCCCCGTCATCGTCGTTGATGTCATTCTGGCGTGCGTTCTCAACCCCAACAGGAACCCTGATGGACAGGCACCGCCTTCTGACACAGCCTAGCAGCATGCCGCTAGCCGGTTGCGCTGAGCCGCCCTTCGGTCCAAAGGTGATTTCGGACAACCCGCTTGGATTCCAAGTTCATCGACGATATCATCCAAGCGTCTTCCAAAGGATCGCCATGATGTCGGCAGAGAAGAAGCTGCTGGACCTCCTACGAACGCGGCAGCAGGCATCCAGCCCCACAGTTCGCGAGGTAATCCAAGCCAAACAGTGGATCGCTGACGTCGAGTCGCTGATGGTCGACATCAAGAAGTGGCTCCGTGGAGCCGAGAAGGAGGGCCTCGTCCGCGTCAAGTCACGGGAGGTCACGCTCGTCGAACCAAAGGCGGGCAAGTACAACCTCCCGGCTCTGACCTTGACGACCCCTGGCTACGCAAGGGTGCTTCTTGATCCCGCCGGGCTTGAGGTGATTGGCGCGAAGGGCCGGGTGGATCTCGCCAGTGGGCCGAAGAAGGTCATGCTGCTTCGCTTTGCACCCAAGCATTGGCACTTCACCTGGCCTGCGAACCAGCCCGGCGAATGGGAGTCCGAACGCCTCACCGAAGAGTCCTTCTACAAGGTGCTTCGCTGGCTGATTGAATAGCACATCGGCACGCATTCGCGCGGACTGGCCCCGTCCTCGCCAGGTCCTTGAGTACGAGCGGGGGATGCGCCTGCTTCTCCAGAGCCTCCCGCGTCCCGCTACGCGGCGTGGCTCGTCACGCATCCCTGCCGAGTTCACAGGGCTCTCTCCGACCGACTACGAGTCGACGCTGGAGAAGCTCGCTGCGGAGCTGGAGGAACAATCCGTCCTTCTCCTGGTGGCCAGCTACGAGGCAGCGATTCGCAGCGACTTCATTGAGCGTGCTCGGCTCGGCCCGAAGGACCCGGTCTATCGCCGCTGGGTCCAAAGACACCGGAGGTCAAGCCCCGCGGATCCCGAACGGGTCCAACTCGAGGAGATCATGAGGGCTTGGGGGCCCCTCCTGAAGGACCCATCCGATCTGATGGCATTCAATCTCCTGCTCGCCTATCGACACTGCCTCGCACATGGCAGATGGTGGCATCCAACGAAGCAGTTCACGCTACAGGAGGCAACGGTGGTCGCATCAAAGCTCTCGCGGACACCTGGCTTCCCCTTGTTGAAGTAGGAGGGAGGCCGTTGTCCGGTGAGTTGGGCAGTTGCGGGGTACGCGCGACGCCCCTCACTCCAGAGCGCGGCGCGGGCTTGCGTGAGCACGGAGGGGCCCCCTTCAGGTCCTCTGGTCCCTATTCCTGCTCCTCGTCGGTCTTTGCGGCATGGTACAATGCCGCTCCTTGCCCAAGCGGAGGTCCGCGTGCTCACGAGACGGATCATCCCCTGCCTGGACGTCAAGGCCGGGCGCGTCGTCAAGGGGGTGCGGTTCCAGAACCTCCTCGAGGTCGGCGACCCCGCCGAGCTCGCGGCGCGCTATGAGCAGGACGGCGCCGACGAGGTAGTCTTCCTCGACATCACCGCCACCGTCGAGGCGCGCGACATCCTCTCCGAGGTGGTCAGACGGACCGCGGAGCGCCTCTTCATCCCGCTGACCGTAGGTGGAGGCATCCGTGCGTTCGAGGACATCCGCCAGATCCTCCGCATGGGCGCCGACAAGGTCGCGCTCAACACGGCGGCCGTCCAGACGCCCGAGGTCATCACCCGCGGCGCGGAGGCCTTCGGCAGCCAGTGCATCGTCGTCGCCATCGACGCGAAGCGTGAGAACGGCTCCTGGGGGGTCTACACCCACGCGGGGTCGAAGCCCACGGGCCGCGACGCCGTCTCCTGGGCCCGAGAGGTCGAGCAGCGCGGGGCGGGCGAGATCCTGCTGACGAGCATCGACTCGGACGGGACGACGACCGGGTACGACGTCCCCCTGACGCGCGCCATCGCGGAGGCCGTCAGCATCCCCGTCATCGCGAGCGGCGGGTGCGGCGAGGTGGCCCATATCCGCGAGGTGCTCGTCGACGGAAAAGCCGACGCGGCGCTCGCGGCGTCGATCTTCCACTACGGGAAGCACACGCCGCGGGACGTCAAGGAGGAGCTCCGGAGGGCCGGAGTACCGGTGAGGAACTGATGGCAAAGGACGGGCTCATTCCGGTCGTCGCCCAGGACGTGAGGACGAACAACGTCCTCATGCTGGCGTACGCCGATCGCGAGGCGCTGGCCGCCACGAGGAAGAGCGGCCTGATGCACTACTTCAGCCGCAGCCGCAACCGCCTCTGGAAGAAGGGCGAGACCTCCGGGCACGTCCAGCGCGTGGTCAGCCTGCACTACGACTGCGACCGCGACGCCATCCTCGCCCGGGTCGAGCAGGAGGGGCCCGCGTGCCACCGCGGGACGTATTCCTGCTTCGCCAAGGGCCCGTTCGCGGCCCGGGACGTCTTCCAGGAGCTCTGGGAGGTCTTCGCGGACCGCAAGCGCCGCCCGAACCCTGAGTCGTATGTCTGCGACCTCCTCGCGAAGCCCGACAGGCTCCTCAAGAAGGTCGGGGAGGAGGCCGTGGAGTTCCTCCTCGCCTGCCGCGGGCGGAAGCGCGACGAGATCGTCTACGAGGCCGCGGACCTGCTCTTCCACACGCTGTTGGCGCTGTTCGAGCGGAGGATCCCGCTCGACGCCGTGATGAAGGAGCTGGAGAAGCGCCGGGGGAACCCGCCGCACCGGCAAGGCCGGCCTGCTGGCCGCAAGAAGACAGGAGGGCGACGTGGCCGGACGCATTGACCTGCATTGCCACAGCCTGTTCTCGGACGGCTCGCTCCTGCCGATCGAGCTGATCCGCCGCGTGAAGGTCATGGGGTTCCGCGCGATCGCGATCACGGACCACGTGAGCCGCTCGAATGTGAACGACGTCGTGCCGAAGCTGATCCACGACTGCGACCTGGCGAAGGACTACGGCATCATCGCGCTTCCCGGCGTCGAGGTGACGCACGTCCCGCCGAACGCCATCCCCGAGGTGGTCAGGTCGGCGCGGAATGCGGGGGCCCGGATCGTCGTGGTCCACGGCGAGACGGTGACCGAACCCGTCGCGAAGGGAACGAACCTCGCCGCGATCATGACCCCCGGGGTCGACATCCTGGCGCACCCGGGCTTCCTGACCGAGGAGGAGGCCGAGCTCGCGAAGAAGAACGGCGTGTTCATCGAGATTTCCGGCCGCCCCGGTCACGCCTACGCGAACGGGCACGTCGCCCGCGTCTGCGAGCGCGTCGGGGCCTTCTGCGTCGTCGACAGCGACGCCCACGAGCCCGGCGACTTCCTCTCCGAGGAGGGCGCGCTCATGATCGCGGAGGCGAGCGGGCTGCCGGAGTCGATGGTGCGCGACGCCCTCGACGTGAACCCGCTCAGGGTGCTCGAGCGCGCCGGCGTGCGAAACCTTCCGAAGTGACAGGGGGAGACCGGAGGACCTGGACATGAGGAGAATCGGATTTGGCGCCCTGGTGGCCCTGGCGGTCGGCGTGGCCGTGCTCGCGGACGGCGAGCGTGTCGGGACGACGGACTACACCGTAAAGGTCGGCGGGGAGCGGTTCAAGGACTGCAATGTCGCGATGAGCTGCCGCTTCGGCGCCTTCGGGGCGGTGGGGAACTTCACCTCGATCATCACGGACGCGGACTACGTGCTCTTCCGCACCGGGAAGGTTGGCCTGCCGGTCTACCTCCCGAAGAACAACCCCGACCTGATCGCCGCCGCGCAGGGGCTGACGGAGGAGGAGGAGATCACGGTCCTCGGCGTCGTCCGCTGGAGCCAGCCGACGGGCTCCTACGTCCTTGGGGCACAGATCCAGAAGGGGTTCTCGTGCGGCTACAGCGACGAGGAGGCGGCGGGCGGGACGATCGTGGTGAACGTCGGGGGCCGGCGGCTGGAGCTGCTCCCGGGCGCGACGACAGGGATGCCGTGCCCGCACTGCCAGTCCCAGATCCTGGTGACGTGGGAGAAGTGACCTTTTGAAGAAGACGCTCATTCTTCTGGTCGTGATCGTGGCCGCCGCCGTCGGGGCGAAGGTCTACGTCTTCCGCCAGAAGCCGATCCCGCTGGAGGTCTGCGTGGTCCGTCGCGGCGACGTGCAGGCGACGGTCTCGGGGACCTCCGCGGGGACCGTCCGCGCGACCATGGAGGCCAAGGTCGCCCCCGAGATGAGCGGGGTGGTGACGAGGATCCACCACCGCGAGGGCTCGCGGGTCCATCGGGGGGACGTCCTGCTGGAACTGGACCGGAAGGACTTCTTCGCCCAGTACGTCGTCGCCTGCGCGAACCTGGGCGTCGCACGCTCCCAGCTCGCGCAGGCCCGCCTCAAGGAGGACTGGTTCCGCAAAGAGCGGGACCGCCTGAGAGCGCTCTACCAGGCGTCGAGAGGGAAGGAAAACCAGATCGTCTCGACGCAGGCACTCGACAAGGCCGCGATGGACCTCTCCGTCGCCGAGGTCGACGTGCAGACGGCCCTCGCGGCCGAGAACCAGCGGATGGCCGAGCGGCAGGTCGTCCTCGTGAATCTCTCGAAGTCGTTCCTGCGGGCGCCGTTCGACGGGGTGATCACGCGGCTCACGGTGGAGCAGGGGGACGCGGTCGCCATCGGCCGGTGGTGCATGGAGCTGATGGACCTCTCCAGGGTCCGCATCCACGTCCCGGTCGACGAGGTGGACCTCGGGCAGATCCGGTTGGGCAACGTGGTGCGGGTGACCTCGGACGCCTGGCCCGGGAAGGTGTTCGCCGGCACGGTGAGCGAGATCAGCCCGATCATCACGACGACACTGGACAAGAACCGCACGGCCGACCTCAAGGTCGACGTGGAGAACCCGGACCAGGTCCTCTGCGTCGGGATGTCGGCCGACGTGGTCGTCGTGACCGATCAGACCGAGGGAGTGCTCTACGTGGAGACGAAGTGCGTTCGCGGGGGCGACACCGTCATGCGCGTCGAGGGAAACGTCGCGCGGGCGACGAAGGTCAAGCTCGGCATGTCCAACTGGGAGACGGTCGAGGTCCGGGACGGGCTCGTCGAGGGGGACCTGGTCGTCGATCTCCTGCACGTCGAGGAGAAGGGGGAGATCGAGGGACGCGAGGTCCGACCCACCGTGGCGGAGCCTGTGCAGCAGTGATCGTCGCCCAGGACCTGGTCAAGAGGTACGAGCTGGGGCGCTCCACCGTGGAGGCCCTCCGCGGTGTGAGCCTCACGATCGGCCGGGGGGAGTACGCGGCGATCATGGGGCCGTCGGGGTCGGGGAAGTCGACCTTGATGAACATCCTCGGGTGCCTCGACCGCCCGACATCGGGCGCCTACCTCCTCGACGACGCGCCGGTCCACGCGCGGAGCGACGACGAGCTGGCGGAGCTGAGGAACCGCAGGATCGGCTTCGTCTTCCAGAGCTTCCACCTCCTGCCTCGCTTCCCCGCGTGGAAGAACGTCGAGCTGCCCCTCGTCTACCTCGGGATGGGCCGCAAGGAGCGCCGCGTGCGCGCAATCGCGGCGATCGAGAAGGTGGAGCTGGGGGAGCGCGTCGACCACCTCCCGAACGAGCTGTCGGGCGGCGAGAGGCAGCGGGTCGCCATCGCACGGGCGCTCGTCACGGAGCCAAGCCTCCTTTTCGCGGACGAGCCGACGGGGAACCTCGACTCGCGGACGGGCGAGGAGATTATCCAGCTCTTCGGGCGGCTGAACCGCGACGCGGGGGTCACGGTCATCCTCGTGACGCACGACCCGGTCGTCGCGCGGCACGCGCGCAGGATCCTCCACATGAAGGACGGGCTGATCGTCCGCGACGAGGCGGTCGAGCCCGTGGGGGGCGCGGCGTGAACTTCCTCGAGTCGATCGCGCTCTCCCTGGAGGCCCTCGCCGTCAACCGCTTCCGCAGCGTCCTGACGATGCTCGGGATCATCATCGGCGTCTGCTCGGTGATCCTGCTCGTATCGATCGGCGAGGGGGCGAAGGCGTACGTCGTCACGCAGTTCAACTCGCTCGGGACGAACGTCATCATCGTGACGCCGGGGAAGACCCAGACGTCTGGAGGCCCGCCCATCATCAGCTCCACGGTGCATCCGCTCACCGTGTCGGATGCGAAGGTGCTCTCCGAGCGGTGCCCGAGGCTCGCCCTCGTGGCGCCGGTGGTCTTCGGGCTGAGCTCGGTCAAGTACCTGAACCGTGCCCGGAACTCGCCAATCCTCGGGACGACGAACGAGTTCGGAGACATCCGGAACCTCCACGTCGAGGTGGGGAGCTTCATTCCCAAGGCCCAGGACTACTCCGAGAAGCGGGTCTGCGTACTCGGGCGGACGGTGAAGAAGGAGCTGTTCGGCGAGGACAATCCGCTCGGGAAGATGGTATCGATCGGAGGGAGCAAGTTCCGCGTCATCGGCGTGATGAAGAAGAAGGGGCGGAGCTTGGGACTGGACCTGGACGAGCTGGTCTTCGTCCCCGTCCGCGCCGCGCAGCAGCTCTACTCCACGGAGGCGCTGCTCGAGATCCTGATGAACGTGCCGCGGGAAAGCGACCTCAAGCCAGCGCAGGAGGAGGTGAGGGAGGTCCTGCAGCAACGGCACGAGGGGGAGGAGGACTTCACGGTCCACGACCAGGGGGACATGCTCGGAATCCTGCAGACGCTGCTCACGGCGCTGACCTACGCGCTCGGCGGGATCGCGGCGATCTCGCTGCTCGTCGGCGGGATCGGGATCATGAACATCATGCTGGTCTCGGTGCACGAGCGGACGCGGGAGATTGGGATCCGGAAGGCGGTCGGCGCCAAGCGGCGGCACATCCTGGCGCAGTTCATCATCGAGAGTGTGGTCCTCTCGAGCCTCGGGGGGCTGATCGGCGTGGGATTGGGGGTCGGGATCGGCGAGACGATCGCGGCGTTCGTGGAGGACTTCCCGATCCAGGTCTCGGCCTGGACGGTGGGGATGGCGTTCTGCTTCTCGTTCCTGGTCGGCGTCTTCTTCGGCGTCTACCCCGCCCGCCGCGCCTCCCTCCTCGACCCGATCGAGGCGCTGCGCTTCGAATAGGGCTACGGGTAGATCTTGTAGAGCATGCGCGGGAACGGGATCGCCTCGCGGATGTGCTCGATGCCCGAGATCCAGGAAACCGTGCGCTCCACGCCGAGGCCGAAGCCGCTATGCGGGACGCTGCCGTAGCGGCGGAGGTCCAGGTACCACTCGTAGGGGCCCTTCGCCAGCTTGTGCTCCTCCATCCGCTGCTCCAGGAGCGCGAGGTCGTGGATGCGCTGGCTCCCGCCGATGATCTCGCCGTACCCCTCGGGCGCGATGACGTCCACGCAGCGCGCGGTCCGCCCGTCCGTCTCGGGCTGCATGTAGAACGCCTTCACGCCCACCGGATAGTGGTGCACCATCACGGGCCGGTCGTAGTCCTCGCCCACCGCGGTCTCTTCCGGCGCGCCGAAGTCGTTGCCCCACTCGAAGGCGTGCCCCTTCTTCTTCAGGACCTCCACAGCCTCGTCATACGAGATCCGCGGGAACGGCGGGATCGCCTTCTCCAGCTTCGTCGTGTCCCGCTCCAGGACCTTGAGGTCCTCTTTCCGCTGCTCCAGGCACCGCTGGACGATGTGGCCGACGAACTGCTCCGCCAGATCCATCAGGCCTTCCAGCTCCATGAAGGCGACCTCGGGCTCCACCATCCAGAACTCGGTGAGGTGCTTCCGCGTCTTCGACTTCTCCGCGCGGAACGTCGGGCCGAAGCAGTAGACCTTCCCGAGCGCCATCGCCGTCGCCTCGGCGTAGAGCTGACCGCTCTGCGTCAGGTACGCCATCCCCTCGTCGAAGTACTCCATCCCGAAGAGCGTCGTCGTCCCCTCGCAGGCCGCCGGCGTCAGGATCGGGCTGTCCGTCCGCACGAAGTCGCGCGTGTCGAAGAACTCCTGGATCGCCCTCATCACCGTGGCGCGGATCCGCAGCACGCTCGTCTGCTTCTTCGAGCGCAGCCAGAGGTGGCGCTTCTCCATCAGCCAGCCGACGTCCGGGACGTCCTTCTGGATCTGGATCGGATAGTCCTTCGCCTCGTGGACGAGCGTCAGGTTGCGGAGGGAGACCTCCACGCCGCTCGGGGCGCGCTCGTCGGCCTTGACCACGCCCTCCAGGATGATCGAGGACTCCTGCGGGACCTTTCCGCAGCGCTCGAAGACGTCGTCCGGGACCTCGCCCTTGAACGCAACCGCCTGGACCGTTCCCGTCCCGTCGCGGACGATGAGGAAGTGCAGCTTCCCCTTCGAGCGGCTGTTGTAGAGCCACCCCTTGATCGTCACCGTCTCGCCGACGTGCTTCGGCAGTTCGTTGATGTACGTCTGCGGCATGGGATCCTCCCGATGGGGCGGAGGAGTATAGGCGAGGAGGCCGTTAAAGGGAAGCGGGAGCGCGTGGTGCTGCGCTCCCGCTCCGTGTGGTCTGGTCGGGTGGGTTATTTGCCTTCGAGCTTGTCCGTGAGCAGCAGCACGCCCGTCTGGAGCTGCGCGTCGTCCTCGAGGTCGGTGAGGAACGGCTTCTTCCGATCGGCCGCCACGCGGCGGCGGATCTCGGCGCGCACGGCCCCGCGCACCGCGTCCTCGGAGAGGTCCGTCTCCAGCCCCTTGAGGAATTTCGCGAAGCCGGGATACCCCTCGCTCGAGTAGTCGTCGTACTCGGCCAGCGCCGCGAACGCCTCGGCGCTGTCGTCCCACTGCGCGTCCAGGTACTCGCCGATCGCGCCGGAGGCCGACAGCTCGCTGGTTGCGCGGTACTCGCTCTCGTCCGGCTGGTCCAGCCTCACCTCGACGTCGGGCACCACGCCCTTGTGGTGGATCGAGCGGCCGCTCGGGAGGTAGTAGCGCATGACGGTGAGATAGAGGAAGCGGTTCGGCATGAACGGGCTCGCGCCCTTGCCCCAGTCGACGCCGCGCCCGCCGCCCATCATCGCCGAGGTGCTGAAGAGCGGGACCGCCGACTGGCCGATCCCCTTGCCGTACGTCGTCTCGCCGATGAGCGTCCCGCGCTCCAGGTCCTGGAGGGCGCCCGCGAGAAGCTCGCTCGCGCTCGCGGAGCAGCCGTTGATGAGGACCACCATCGGCATCTCCTCGAACTCGCTCTTCACGTTCGCGACGTAGTCCTGGTCGCCCTCGCCCATGCCGGGGAGGTTGAACGGCAGCTTGAAGGGGAGCTCGAGCTTCAGGTGAGTCTCGGTCTTGGTGATGATCTGCTCGCCGCCGATGAACTCATCGGCCACGGGAATCACGGTCTGCAGCGCGCCGCCCGGGTTGTGCCGCAGGTCGAGGACGATCGCCTTCATCCCCTTCTTCTTCATCGCCTTCAGCGCCTTGGACACCTGGGGGAAGGCGTTCTTCCCGCCGAAGAGGTTCGCGGGCATGGGGAACATCGTGATCCGCATGTACCCGATCCCGCCGGGGAGCATCTCATAGAGCACCTCGTCGTGCTGGTTCGAGCGCTGGACGAGGGCGATCTCGACCGGCTTCTTCCAGCCCTTGCGGCGGATCCCCAGCTCGACCGCGGAGCCCTCCTTCGCCTTCGCGATCGTGGCGAGCTCCTTCTCGTCCATCCCCTTCACGGGCTTGCCGTTCACGGTAACGATCTCGTCGCCGACCTGCAGCCCCTCGTCGTAGGCCGCGGTTCCGAACATCACGAAGCTGACGTAGAGCCGCCCGTCCTTGTTCTCGATCGCGATCCCGAGCGCGTCGTCCTTCTCCTCGCCGGACATCTGCTTCTGGAGCTTCTGGATCTCCTCGGCGTCGAAGATGCGGGAGAAGGGGTCGCCGGTCGTCGCGACCATCCCCTTCGCGCCCGCGTCGGCCAGCGCGACGACGGGGAACGATTTCACCTCGTGCTCCTTGAGCGTCGACTTGAGCGCGTTGAGGAGGGAGGCGATGCTCTCGGGCTCGCCCGAGAAGGCCTCCTTCAGGGCCTCCTTCACCTCGTCGTCGACCTTCGCAAGGGCGTCGCTGGACAGGCCCTTCACGAACCCGTCGGCGCAGGCCTTGAGGATGGTCGCGTCGTTGATCTTGTCCCCGAAGACGTACGACTGCTGGACGTGCTTCTTCACCTCTTCCAGGTACCCCTTCACCACCTTGATCTCGGCGGCGGGGTCCTTCATGGAAACGGGTTCGGAGCCCTGTGCGCGCGCGATCGACGCGACGAACAGCATCAGGGCCAGGGCAAACCAACGAGCCACGCGCATGTCGTCCTCCGTGGATTTTGGGGTTCTGAAGAGAGAAGTGGTACGCCCGGCACGATCCCGGTGTTTGAGTCTACTTTCAGACGGACCGACCCCCAGCCCGGGCAAGCGCTTGCGATTGCCTCGCGGCGCCTCCGGACGATAGAATCCGCCGGGATGAAGGCGATCCTCCGCGTCGTCTCGGGTCCGGACCAGGGGCGGGAGTTCTCCCTCGCAGAGGGCGAACACGTCTGCGGACGCGATCCGTCGAACACGATCTGCCTCTCCGATCGGACCGCCTCGCGCGCCCACTTCAAGCTCCAGGTCCTCGGCGATCGCGTCATACTCGTCGACCTCGGGAGCCGCAACACGACGCTCGTGAACGGCGACCCGGTCCGCGAGTGGCGTCTGCGGCGCGGAGACCGCGTGGGCGTGGGCGCGACGGAGCTGGAGGTCGACTTCCCCGGCGCGCCCCCGGCGGCCGTGGAGGCCCCCCGCACGACCGTCGAGTGCACCCTCTCGGGCAAGGCGGACCTCCTCGATCGAATCCGCCGCCAGAAGGTCCCCGCCGAGTTCGAGCGCGTGCGCGGCGCGCTGACGCTGCTCTGCGACTTCGCCGGGAAGGCGCCCTCCGCGACCTCGGCCGAGGACCTCTTTGTGGGGCTCCTGGAGCACGCGATGAAGGGGACCGGCGCCGAGCGCGCCTTCGTCGCCCTCGCGGCGAAGGGGAAGAAGGACCTCGTCGTCGCGGCCTCGCGCGACTACGCCGGCCGGCCGCTCGGGCCGTCGGACCGACCCAGCGCAAGCCTGGTCGCCCAGGTCGTGCGCGAGAGGGTTTCCCTCCTCGTCTCGGACCGGACGAGCCCGCGGCAGAGCGCGACGGGGAAGCCGCTCCGGTCGCTCCTCCTCGCACCGCTGGCGGACGGCACGCGGGCGCTCGGCGTCGTTCAGCTCGATGCGGAGGGGAAGGTCCAGGAGTTCGACGAGGAGGACCTCCGCTTCCTCGCGGCGATCTGCCACCTCGGGGGGCTCGCGCTTGCAAACCTGCGCATGGCCGAGGAACTGCGTCAGGAGAACCGGAACCTGCGCGAGGCGGTTCTCGCGGAGAGCGGGATGGTCGGGCTTAGCACGGCGCTCAGGCAGGTCCACAGGGCGGCGCTGAAGGCGGCCGCGGTCGACTCGCCGGTCCTCGTACAGGGGGAGAGCGGCACGGGGAAGGAGCTGGTTGCGAGCGCGGTGCACTATAACTCGGTTCGGAAGGGGAAGCCGTTCGTCTGCGTGAACTGCGGCGCGCTGACGGAGACGCTCCTCGAGAGCGAGCTCTTCGGACACGAGAAGGGGGCCTTTACCGGCGCGGACAAGCGGAAGATCGGGCGTTTCGAGCAGGCGGACGGCGGGACGCTCTTCCTCGACGAGGTGGGGGAGATGAGCCCCGCATGCCAGGTGAAGTTCCTCCGCGTCCTCGAGACGGGCGAGTTCACCCGCGTCGGGGGGACGGAGCAGGTCCGCGTCGACGTGCGCGTCGTGGCCGCGACGCACCGCGACCTCGATGCGCTCATCAAGGCGGGGCGGTTCCGAGAGGACCTCTTCTTCCGCCTCGGCGTGCTCGGGATCAAGGTCCCGCCGCTCAGGGAGAGGAAGGACGACATCCTGCTCCTGGCCGACCACTTCCTGGCGCGGTTCCGCGAGAAGGTCGGGCGCCGGGTGACGGGGTGGAGCGACGCGGCGCGGGAGGCCCTCTTGCACCACCGCTGGCCGGGGAACATTCGGGAGCTGAAGAACGCCGTCGAGCGCGCGGTCGCGATGGGCGAGGGGGAGGTCGTAGGGCTCGAGGACCTCCCCGCGAGCGTCCGCCGAGCGCCGTCGCCCGAGGGGCAGACGTGGCCGACGCTGGCGCAGGTCGAGGAGGACTACCTCCGCAAGGTCCTGGAGCACACCGGCGGGAACAAGTCGAAGGCGGCGGAGATCCTGGGGATCGAGAGGTCGACGCTCTACAAGAAGCTCTCGTAGTCCACGCCCCGTGGGCGCCGTGGTATCATCTCCTCACGATCCTGGCGAGGGGTGGATGAAGAACGACACGACCTCCTCAAGCTCGCAGGACCCTGTCCCCGGCGAGATCGCCGGCAGCGAGACGGTCCCGGTCGAGCGCGCGGCGAAGTGGTACGGCCCCTACCTCGTGGTCAGCAAGATCGGCGAGGGGGGGATGGGGTTGGTCTACGAGGGCTTCGACTCCACGCTCAAGCGGCGTGTGGCGATCAAGGTGGTGAACGAGGCAGTGCGGGCCGATCCGTCGCTCATGCGGCGATTCAAGCACGAGGCGCAGTCCGCCGCCTCCATCGATCACCCGAACGTCACGAAGATCTTCTTCACGGGACAGCAGGGCGACACGCCGTTCTTCGCGATGGAGCTGCTCCTCGGGAAGCCGCTCGACCGGATCGTGGCCGAGAGGGGGCAGGTGCAGCCCTCCGAGGCGCTCGCGATCTGCATCCAGGTGGCGCGGGGGCTGCGGGCCGCGCACAAGAAGGGGGTCGTCCACCGCGACATCAAGCCGAGCAACATCATCGTCGACGAGGAGGGGTTCGCGAAGATCACCGACTTCGGCCTGGCGCGCGAGCTCAGCGACGACCCATCGGCGACGGCCACCGGGTGCATCTTAGGGACGCCGACCTACATGTCGCCGGAGCAGGCCGAGGGGAGGGGCGTGGATCACCGGACCGACATCTACTCGCTCGGCGTGACGCTCTTCGAGCTGGTCGATGGTCGCGCGCCCTTCGAGGGGTCGAGCCCCGTCGACATCCTCCTGCAGAAGTCGGAGGGTCCTCCGCCAAAGCTCGCGAACGTCGGGGTGCGGATCGCCGCGGCGATCGACCCGCTGATCGCGAAGATGGTCAACTCAGATCCGGAGGCGCGATTCGGGGACTACGATACGCTGCTCACCGCTATGGAAGACGCCAGGAGGGCCGTCGGCGGGGGACGGACCGAGGCGACGATCCCGGTCCCCCAAGTCCGCGCGGCGGCCGCCCGTGCTCGGGGCTTCCGCCTGGCGAGGCTCCATTGGATCCGCATCGGGTTGGTCGCCTTCGGTGCAATCGTCATCTCGCTCGTGCTCCGGTGGGCCTTGCGCGACCGCCCGGTCCAGCCGGCGCCGCCGAAGGGGCCTGTCGTGGGGCCGGGCACCGATCTGCCCGCGATGCTCCTCGACCGCCTGCGAGCGGGCCTTGCAGCGAACGTGGAGGAGGTCGGCACCGACGTCTTCCGGCTCGCCTACCACTTCGACGACCCGGACATGATGCGCGACTGGTCCATCGTCTCGCCTCCGCACCCGAACGCGGCGGAACCCAGGGGAGACGAGTGGGCCATCGCCCACGGCCGCCTCGAGGGGACGCGGTCGAAGGTGGTCCTCCGGCACGCGGCCCGCTTCCAGGAGTCCTTCGAGGCGGAGCTGTCGGCGGAGTTCCCCGAGGAGGGTCCCGCGGAGATCGCCGTGGTGGTGGAAGACCCGAAGATGGGGTGCGCCCTGACGTTCGCCTTCCGCCCGGACGCCGCGGAGGCGTACCGGATCCGTCGAGGCGATCGGATGGCGCCGAAGCCCGAGGCCGCCGAGGTGGCGTCTCTCCCGAGGGGAACGCCGTTCCGCATCTTCGTGACGCGGGAGGGGGAGAGCATCAAGGCGGCCGTCGAGAACGGGCCGCACCTGTTCCTCCCCGCGGGGTCGTTCAAGATGCACGAGCTGGCGCTCCAGGCGCGGCTCGGGTCCTGCCGCGTCCTCTCGCTCGTGGTCACCGGGCCGATCGATCCCATCTTCCTCGAGGTCGAGCGTCACTGACGCGGACGCCGCCGGAATCCGCAACGGCAGGATCGTTCGATTCGGACACACTCTTCCGCGCCCGTCCGACCGCCCCGCCCAGCGCCCCCACAACACACGGCGGCGCCGCATGTTATGCGATTCGCCAGTCCGGTGAGTTCTGGCAGGGCGGCTGCATCACTCTTCCATGTCCATCGCCTGATGTTCTTCATGAAGAGGAGAAACACGATGTTGAGACCAACCACGCTGATGATGGCCGCTTTCGTGATGGTCGCTGGGATGTCGATTGCGCAAGCGGGTCCGCGGAGCCGCGCGGCGCACCACGCCGCCCGCGCCGCCCATCGCGCGGAGCGCTGGGTCGAGAACCGCACGCCGAACGTCGTAGTCGACTGGCGCTTGCGGTTCCCGAACGCGCGGCTCACTGTGGTCGAGGGGTACAGCGTCCCATCGATCGCGGGGGTCTGGTCGGTGACGATGCGCGACGCGAGCGGGCACACGGAGACGGTGCAGATGAGCGGCAGCACGCCGGACGAGGCGGTGAGCAGCGCGAAGCAGGCCTTCAAGGCGACGGGCCACAAGGGCTGCGGACAGGTCACGGTGACGGCGCTGGCGTGGGTGAACAACTAGGCCCTGAACATCCCGGTCTGGGCGATATCGAGCCCCATTGGAGGTGCAGCAAGCGACTACCAGACAAGCAACGGACCTCTCGGCTCCCATCCTCAGCAGGCCCTGGCCGCCCACAGCGGTCAGGGCCTTGCCTTGTGTCGGTCCCTCCCGCGTTGACACTGGATGGCCGCGAGGATAGCATCCGACCGCCCGTTCGACGAGGAGCCGTGATGCCCGACTTTCCCTCCACCTCCGAGCCCCGCCCGACCGAAGTGATGCGCGTCCCGGAGAAACGCCATCTCCGGATCACCTGGAGGGACGGACATGTCACGCTCTACCCCTACGACCTCCTGCGCGAGATGTGCCCCTGCGCGGGGTGCGGGGAGGCGAGGAAGAAGGGGCAGAAGTTCGAGCGGGGGAACATCCCGTCGTTCGTCCCGTTCGAGCCGAACACCATCCAGATCGTCGGGAACTACGCCGTCCAGTTCGTGTGGAACGACGCGCACGACACGGGGATCTACTCGTTCCGCCTCCTCCGCGACCACTGCCCCTGCGAGGCGTGTGCAGTGGGCCGCTCGTAGACGGGCAGGGGCCCTTCCCTCGCTGCACGCCTGTCGACCGGTGCCCGATCGTACTCGTACTCGTGCTCGTACTCGTACTCGATCGAGTACGAGTACGAGCACGAGCACGAGTACGAGCAATGCGGCTTTGCGACGCGTGAGCGAGCGGTAGCGCCGACGGCATCTAGAGCAACGACACCGCGTCCACCACGATGGAGACCGCGCCGAGGTCCTCCTCGATCTTCCCGCGGAGCACGAATGGCCGCGCCCGCGTGAGGAGGTGGCAGAAGCGGGCGTAGGCCTCGGGGAAGAAGGTCGCCTCGTAGATCTCGGTCGTGTCCTCGAACGAGACGAACTCCATCGGTTCCCCGTCCTTCGTCTGAACCACCTTCCCCGTGACCCACCATCCGATCATCGTGACGCGCTTCCCGACGTGCCGCGCCATGTCGCGCGCGGGGACGTGGCGAAGGCGCGACAGCTCGCGCTCGTAGAGCGACAGCGGGTGGCGCGAGAGGAGGAAGCCGAGCGACTCCACCTCCTGCGCGAGGACCTGGGCCTCCTCGTACGGGCGCGCCGGCGGGAGGGGGACCGGGTCGCGCGGGAAGAGCTCGAGGTTCGGCTGCCGCGCGCCCGCGCGCTCCCCGCGCCACGCGTCGAGGCGCCAGAGGAGCTTCGGGCGGAGCGCGAGGTCGTCGCCGAAGCGGTCGAACGCCCCCGCGCGGACGAGCGCCGCGGCGTCCGCCGGGTCGGGGTCGACGCGCCGCAGGAAGTCGTCGAACGAGGCGAACGGCCCGCCCCGCGCTCGGACGTCGAGGAGGCGGGCGAGCGCGGCCTCCTTCACGCCCTTGACCTGCATCAGGCCGCAGCGGATCCAGCCCCTGGTGCCCTCACCGCGATCGTCACCGGGACAAGCCCCGAAGGGGCGTCCCAAGACAGCCAGGGGCGAAGCCCCTGGGAAAGCGCCAGAAGCCGATGCGAAGCCCTGAAAGGGCGCCCCATCGCGGTCCACCGGATGGGTCGCCCCTTCAGGGCTCCCACCCTCCTGAACGGCTTGATCCAGGGGCTCCGCCCCTGGCTGTCTTGAGGCGCCCCTTCGGGGCTCTTCTTCTCCCGCTCCTCGCTCCTCACCCTTCGCCCCACGCTTCACGCCCCACGCTCCACGCGTCCTCCCGCTCCACGCCTTCTCGCTCTCGTTCGCGTCGGGCGGGAGGACCGCGAGCCCCATCCGGCGCGCCTCCGAGACGTAGGCAAACGCCGAGTAGTATCCCCCCTGGTTCGAGATCACGGCCGCCATGAACTCCGCCGGGTGGTGCGCCCTGAGCCACGCCGAGCGGAACGAGACGAGGGCGTACGAGGCCGAGTGCGGCTTGCAGAAGCTGTACCCGCGGAAGCTCTCGATCATCTCCCAGACCTTCGCGATCACCTCCTGACTGACCCCCCGCGCGCGCGAGCCCTCCTCGAAGCGCTGGCGGGCGTCCTCGAGCTTCTTCCGCGGATCTTTCTTGGAGAGGATCTTCCTCAGCCCATCGGCTTCGGACGCGTCGAACCCGGCCATCGCCATGGCGACCTTCGAGACGTCCTCCTGGTAGCTCATGATCCCGTAGCTCTCCGCGAGGATCTCCTCGAGCGCGGGGTGGAGAGGCTCGTACGCCCCTCCGCGCAGCCGCCGGACGTACTCGCGGATGAAGCGGTTCGCGGCGGGACGGATGATCGAGCTGTGGAGGGTGAGGTGCTCGAAGTCGCCCCGCCCGGTCTTCTGCTGGAGCTGGCGCATCGCGGGGGACTCGACGTAGAAGACGCCCATCGTCTTCCCCTCCGCCAGGAGCCGCAGCGTCTCGGGGTCGTCGAGGGGCGAGAAGCGGGCGTCGTCGATCTCGATCCCCTCGTCGCGCCTGAGGCGCGCGCAGGCATCGCGGATCACGGCGAGGGAGCGGTTCCCGAGGAGGTCGAGCTTGACGAGGCCGAACGCCTCCGCGGCCTCCTTCTCCCACTGGACGACGTGGACGCCCTTCGCCGTGGGCTCGACGGGGACGTAGTCGGTGATCGGCCCCGGCGCGATGACGACGCCGCCGCAGTGCGTCGAGAGGAGCCTGGGGAAGCCGAGGATCCGCTGCGCCGTGGAGAGGATCTCGGGCCAGGGGGGGCGGAGGTCGGCCCCCTGGAACATGGGGTGCGTCTTCACCATGTCGCCGAGGTCGACCTCGTCCCAGTGCCACGGGAAGCGCTCCGTGACGTCCTTGATCTCGTGCTCGGGCATGCCGTGGACCTTCGCCACCTCGCGGATCGCGGCGCGGGGCTGGAAGGTGTTGTGGTTCGAGATCATCGCGGTCCGCTCGGGGCCGTACCGGCGGAAGACGTACTCGAGGACGTCGTCGCGCTCGTCCCAGGGGAAATCGACGTCGATGTCGGGTGGGTCCTTGCGCCCGTCGTTGAGGAATCGCTCGAAGAAGAGGTTGTGGCGGATCGGGTCGACGTGGGTGATGCCGAGGCCGTAGGCGACGAGGCTGGCGGCGGCGGACCCTCGCCCGCAGGTGCGGGGGAAGCGGGTGACGATGTCCCAGACGACGAGGAAGTAGTCGGCGAAGCCCTTTCTCTCGATCAGCCCGAGCTCGCGATCGAGCCTCTCCCTCGCGCGGTCGGAGATGGCGCCGTAGCGCCGCGTGACGCCCTCCTCGGCGAGGCGCCGCAGGTAGACGGCGGCGGAGGGGAACTCGGGGGGGACGGGGTAGGTGGGGAAGACGAGGGTATCGAAGCGCCAGTCGCGGTGGAGGGTCTCGGCGAGGCGTGCGGCGTTCGCGATCGCCTCGGGGGCGTGGCGAAAGGCGCGGGCGAGGACGTCGGGGGGCATGAGCCAGGCCTCGGGGGGGCAGAGTTCGTTGGCGGGGACGCGGGAGAGGGAGACGTCGAGGTCGATGGCGCGCAGGAGGCGGTGGAGGGGGTGGTCGGACGGGTCGAGGAGGTAGGCGTCGCACGAGGCGACGGGGGAGAGGCGGAGGTCCTCGGCGAGGCGGAGGGCGGCGAAGGTGCGGTGGCCGGTGCGGAGCTCGACGAAGAGGCGGTCGGGGCCGAGGGGTTCGTGGAGGGCGCGGACGAGGGCGGGGTGGTCGGAGAGGACGACGACGCCGGCGTGGTCGGCCGCCAGGTGGGCGGAGAGGTCGAAGGGCTCGGTGACGGTGGGGGAGCCCATGAGGGACGTCGCGAGCGGCCGCGCGGCGCGGTGATAGGCGGAGATGGCGCGGCAGATCGTGGCGTAGCCGCCGCGGTCCTGGGCGAGGAGGAGGGCGCGGACGGGGGCGTTCGACATGGGCGGGACACCAGCCCCGGGGGCAGTCGTCCCGAGCCTGCCCCGTCGCACACCCCCCGGTGCGGCCCCACCCAACCCGCAGTCAGGCACGCCTGGGCCGGGCATGCACGGGCCGGTGCGCAGCTCGGCGCCGAGGATGGGGGAGAGGCCCGTCTCGCGACAGGCCTCGAGGAACGGGTAGAGGCCGTAGAGGCCGTTGGTATCGGTCAACGCGAGCGTATCGTATCCCCGCGTGCGGGCGGCCTCGCACAACGCGAGCGGGTGCGCGACACCGCGTTGCAGGGAGTAGTAGGAGTGTGCCGAGAGGATGATGGGTGGCATTGTCATCCGCGACTGCGCGCGCTAAACTGCGTCCGCCGGAGGGAGACACCCGATGCAACCACGCCCCTTATCGGGAGCCATCCGGCTGTCCACGCTCCTCCTCATCTCGCTTTGCGCATCCATCACAGCCGCGCTCGTGACTCAAAGGGATTCCTGGACAGAGATCACACCCGATTCACGGCCCATCAAGTTGCGAGATGGGCGCCTCCTCCGATGCTGGTGGACTGGTTGTGCCGAGGAATGCGTCGAGCTCTGCATCGAAGACCCCACAACGAGCAAACGGGTCTGGATCTCCGATCATTGCTGCGGTCCCGTCCGCTTCAAGTTCACCTGCGACGACACGATTCTCCTGTTCAAGGCCGGGCCCGCGCCGACGCAGGCGTTCGACGTCCGCGGCGGCAAGCCGGTCTCACCTCCGGAGGCGCCTGTCCATGCCGTCGGGACACATCCCTGATCAAGCTGATCACGCCCCGAACGCCGCCCGCACGAGCCACGAAGGGACGCCCTCCCAGGCCGAACGCAGCTCACCACATCTCGAACCTCGCCCGCACGAGCCACGAAGGGACGCCCTCCCAGGCCGAACGCAGCTCACCACATCTCGAACCTCGCCCGCATCAGCCTCGAAGGGGCGCGCCCCGTGCGTCGAATACAGCTCTTCACGCCCCGAAGGGGCGCGCCCCGTGCGTCGAATACAGCTCTTCACGCCCCGAAGGGGCGCCCTCCGGGCCGAACGCAGCTCATCAGCCCCGAACGTCGCCCGCATCAGCCCCGAAGGGGCGCCTCAAGATAGCCAGGGGCGCAGCCCCTGGAATCCGGTCGCAATGCGAAAGGGGAGCCCTGAAAGGGCGACCCATCAGTCCCACACATATCGTTCGTCGAACGACACGCCGGACGCGCGCAGGAGGTCGCGGAATTCCTCCTGGAAGCTCCGCACGCGGTGATGCTCCCTCTGTTCCGCGATGTAAGCGCGCGCCCGGGCCACGCTTGATTGGCTGACCGAGAAGACGCCGTAGCCGCTCTGCCAGGAGAAGCCGTGGTACGACAGTCCCTTCGTCTTCATCCACTTCGATGAGGACGTCTTCACCTCCTGGACAAGGTCCGAGATCGTCGTCGTCCGCGACAGATTGCAGAGGGCGTGGACGTGATCATGCGTACCTCCGATCAGGACGGCGGCACATCCATTCGATTCAAAGACCCCGGCCATGTAGGCGTACAGGTCGCCGTCGATTTCTTCGTCGATGAACGGATGGCGGTTCTTCGTGCTGAAGACGAGATGAAGGAGCACGTTCGAGAGGGACTGCGGCATACGTCATTCCTCCAAATGGGTCGCCCTTTCAGGGCTCCCCTTCCGCTGTAGGACGTTGTTCCAGGGGCTGCGCCCCTGGCTATCTTGAGGCGCCCCTTCGGGGCTGATGCTGGCGACACTCGATGCGTGATGAGCTGCGGCCGATGTGTGGGTCGCCCCTTCGGGGCTGATGCTGGCGACACTCGATGCGTGATGAGTTGCGGCCGATGTGTGGGTCGCCCCTTCGGGGCTGATGCGTGCGACGTTCGGGACGCAACCAGCTTGGTTCGGCGTGTCGGACGCCCCTTCGGGGCTTCGTTGCCGATGCGCCGCGGGTTCGGGAACCACGCCACTCAGGCCTTGTTGCCGAAACATCGCCCCCTCAACGCACGCACGCGGGGGCACAGCCCCCTCAACGCACGCACGCGGGGGCACAGCCCCCTCAACGCACGCACGCGGGGGCACAGCCCCCTCAACGCACGCACGCGGGGGCACAGCCCCCTCAACGCACGCACGCGGGGGCACGGCCCCCTCAACACACGCACGCGGGGGCACAGCCCCCTCGGCAACCGCACGCGGGCGTGGCCTGTCGCCAAAGCGACTGCGCAGACGGTCGAGCGCGGCGACGAGCGCAGCGGCGCGGTCTTGGTCAGGCTCGCGCGGGAAGAGCTCGAGCTGCGGAGAGGGCGGCGCCAGGCGCTCCAGCGCCACCTCCACGTGCCGCACCCGCACGCGACGCGCGAACGCCAGGCGGAGCGCCTCCGTGGCCGGCTCGAAGAGGTCCGGGTCGAGCGCGCTCGGCGCGAGAAGATCCGCCTTCCGCGATGACCGGACCCCGTCCGAGTGATCGATCGTCACCCTCACCCGCCGCGCCACGAGCCCCGTCTCCCGCAGCCGCCTCGCCCCCCGCTCCACCGCGCGCAGGACTTCCGAGAGGACCACCGCGTCGTCGTTCGTGTCGGGAACGAGCACCGCCTCTTCCCGCACCACCGCAGCCTCGTCGGGAGTCGCCACGGGGGAGGCGTCGATCCCCCGGGCCCGCCGCCACAGGTCGATCCCGAACGGGCCGAAGGCCACGACGAGCTGCTCGCGCGAGAGCGCCGCCAGGTCGCCTACCTGCCGCACGCTCAGCTCCTCCAGGTGCGAGATCGCCTTCGGGCCGATCCCCGGCAGGATCGACACGCGCAGCGGCGCGAGGAAGCGCTCCTCCTCTCCGGGCAGGACCTCGCGGATCCCCGCGAGCTTCGCCACGCGCGAGGCCACCTTCGCCACGAGCTTGTTCGCCGCGACGCCGATCGCGGGGTCGAGCCGCACCCGGCCCGCCAGCTCCCGCTTGATCCGCGCCGCCGCGTCGATCGGCGGACCGAAGAGGCGGCCCGTCCCCGTCATGTCGAGGTAGAAGTGCCCCTGCCCCCCGGGCTCGATCACCGGCGCAAACCGCGAGAGCCGCTCCGAGAGGGCCCGCGTGGCGCGGTCGTACAGGTCGGGGTGGGGGAGGACGACGCGCAGGCCCCGGCAGGCCCGCTCCGCCGCCACGAGCGGCATCCCCTTGTAGATCCCCTCTCCCCACGCCTCGGGCGAGGCGTCCAGGACCACCGCGCGCGCGGAGCCGGCCTGCGCCACGACGACGGGGCGGTCACGGAGGCCGGCGTCGATCACCCGCTCGACGGCGATCAGGAAGGCGGCGATGTCGACATGGAAGACGTCCATGCCGATGAGGATAGGCTATACGGATGTATAGTTTCAAGCCGGATTTGCGTGAGCCGCGTGTCCCGGTGGGAGTTGCTTTGCAGGAGCAACCTTCCGTTCAGGGGCGCGGGATCACCCGAGCTTCGGGAACGTACGCGACGCTTCCCCGGAAGCCAGGAACGACGCCTTCCCATCCCGGATCCAGCGCAGCCGGTTCTGCGAGAGGAGGTGCTCCACCGCCTGCGCCAGCTCGATCCGGTCCCAGCGGAACCAGTGCTGCGCGGCCTTCTCGGCCGCAAGCACCGCCGCGTCGAGCGCCGCGCAGAGGACCTCCGCACGCGCCTCGACCACCGAGAGCCGCTCGGCGCGCCGCGCCACGTCCTTCGGCGCCCAGGCCGTCCAGAGCGTCAGGATGGGCGCGTGGGTGTGGGGCTCCGTCGCCGTATCCTCCGAGAGCAGCAGCAGCCCGTAGGTCGCGAGCTCGTCCTTCGCCTTCTTGAACGCCTTCCCCTGCTCCCGCGACGACAGGCCCATCGCCTCGCGGACCCGGTCGCTCCGCTCGGGCCCGTGGTTCGCCAGCCAGTCGACCACCTCGCGCGAGGTCTTCGTGAAAAGCTTCCCGGCGCCGAGGGCCTCCAGGCGCTCGAGGGCCAGGCGGTGGAGGTACGGCCACAGCCGCTTGTGCACGAGCGTCGACTGTCCGCGGAGGACCTTGCAGCCCACCGCGGACTTCCGGTCGTCGAGCTTCGTGAACCACTCCCACGCCTTCCACACCTCGGGGTTGTGGAGGGCCTGGAACCCCTTCCCCTTCGGCTTCTCGTCGGTCCCGAGGACCGCGCCCAGGAGGCTCGGCAGCTCGGAGACCGGAGAGAGCGTCACGATGCCATGCTCCTCGACGAACTTCGCCGCCTCCTCGAAGGAGCGGAGCCGCAGCTCGCGCATATGCCGGTGGCCGGCGACGCGGATCTGCTGCAGGCTCTCGAGGGCGGGGTTCGAGGGGGTCTTCGTCTTCGGCACGGGCGCTCCTCCAGGCGAGGCGCCGAACGTAGCGATCGGCGCCGCGCGCGTCAAGAACTGCCTCACGCTGGACCGGGCGCGCGCGGCGGGATATCCTATCCCTCCCCGCATGCGGAGAACCGTGATGTCCTTCTTCGTCCCTGACCAGGAGCGGGTCCTCTACAAGCTGCTCCGCAACGACGCGCCGTACGCCGAGGTCCTCGAGTTCCTGCAGGGCCCTCTCGACGGCTTCGTCGCCGAGCGCGTCGCGCCCCGCGCCGCCGCAAACGACCGCGACGAGGTCTTCGACGTCGAGAACTTCCACGCCCTCGGCGATCTGGGATTCATGTCGCTCGCCTATCCGGAGGCGTTCGGCGGCCTCGGCGTCAACCTCGCCTACTACAACGCCGGCCTCGAGACCCTCGCGAAGGCCGACGCGGGGTTCGCCCTCGGCGTCGCCATCCACGGCACCGCGACCGACGGGATCTACCGCTTCGCGAGCGACGAGCTCAAGAAGCGCTACGTCCCCGACCTCGCGGGAGGCCGCCGGATCGGCGCGTTCTGCCTCTCCGAGGCGGGGTGCGGAAGCGACGCGAAGGCCCTCTCCTGCACGTTCACCCTCGACGCCCGCGCGGGGGAGTACGTCCTCAACGGGAACAAGTACTGGATCACGAACGGACTCTCCGCCGAGGTCTTCTTCGTCCTCGCGAAGGGCCCCGACGGCGAGGTGAGCGCCTTCGCCGTCGAGAAGGGCGGGAAGGGGACCTTCGAGCAGGCGAAGATCAAGGACAAGATGGGCGTGCGCGGCTCCAACACCGCCGAGCTCGTCTTCCAGGACTACCGCGTGCCGAAGGGGAGCCTCGTCGGCGAGCCCGGCCGCGGGTTCGGCTACGCGATGCAGATGCTGAACGGCGGCCGGATCACGATCGCGAGCTGGTCTACGGGGGTCGCCCAGGGGGCTTACGAGAAGCTCCTCAAGTACGGCCACGAGCGGAAGCTCTTCGGGAAGCGTCTCGTCGACCTGGACAACACCCGCCGTGAGCTGTCGGAGATGATCACGGGGATCCACGCCGGCCGCGAGATGGCCTACGGCGCGGCCTTCTTCCGCAGCGAGGGGCGGGACGTCTCGCAGATGGCCGCGGAGGCGAAGGTCTTCGCGAGCGAGCACGCGGTCCACTGCGGCGAGCGGGCGATCGAGCTGGCGGCCGGGTACGGCTACGTCGAGGACTCCCGCATCGAGCGCCACCTCCGCGACGCGCTCCTCGGGCGGATCGGCGAGGGCGCGAACGAGGTCCTCAAGATCGTCGTGATCCCGCGCGGGATCCTCAAGGACTTCGAGGAGAGGCCGCTCACGACGACCTGGTAGCTACGGCCCGAGGCGCTCGAGGACGACATGGTAGGTCCCCTCGGCCGCCGGGTCGTCCGCACCGACGATGAGGAAGGGGGAGCGCTGCGAGTCCCAGGTCCAGCGCAGGGTCACCTCGCGCGCGCCCGCCACCGCCCCCTGGCGACGGAACGACGCCGACGGGCGAGGCTCGTTGGCGAGGATCGCCACGGGCGAGAAGCGGTCCGCCCGGACGGTGACGCGGTACGTCCCGGGCCGCTCGATCCGCAGGCGCCAGCACTCCGCGCGTGAGCGCATCTCGTCGACGTAGGGAACGCCGGGCCCCAGCTCGCCGTACCCCTGCCCGGCGAGGGGCAGGTCGCGAAAGCCGGGAAGCTCTCCTCGTGCGCCCCCGGGCCAGGAGGGCTCCCGCGTGCCGAGCAAGGCGCCGGCGCCCAGGGAGCCGAAGAGGAGGACGATCGAGAGGACCAGCGGCCACCAGGCATGAGCGACCTCCAACTCCCGTGGGTCGAATCCCCCGGGGGCCTTCGCCGCTCGGATGCCAATCCGCCATCGGACCGAGAAGCCGGCGACGCCGACGAGGAGGAGCGGCAGGCCAAGGCAGAGCCCGACGACTCCGAGCACGCCCGACCAGGGCCGTCCGAGGAGGAGGGGCAGGCAGGCGCCCGCGAGGCACCCGAGGCCGATCGACGCCACCGTGCAGTCCGCGAGGAGACGGGGGCGTTCGGGGCCTACCGCGACAACCGCGGCGTCGGCCGCGCGCAGGAGGAGCGCCCGCAGCGACAGGAGGGCGAGGACGCCCAGGAGGAGGAAGGTCAGGAAGCCGAGCGACCGCGCCGTCCAGTCCTCGGGCCCGACGATCGAGACGCCGGTGAACCAGCCGAGCCCCATCGCGAGCGAGAGGAGGAGGCCCGTGACGCCGTCCCGCAGCACCGTCCACAGGAAGGAGCTCACGGGCGGATAGGGGGCCCGCGCGGTCGTGTTCATCGAGGGGCCCGCCCCACGAGCCGCACGACGTTTCCGTCCGGGTCGAGGATCTCCGCGATCGCCGTCCCGTCCGGACCGGCCGTCGGCCTGAGGAGGACGCGCCCGCCGCGCGCCTCGAACGCCCGGACCGCGGAGGGCACGTCGCGCGTCGAGAGGCAGGTGGTCGGGGTGAACGGGTGCACGCCCGCCAGGGTCGGCGGCCACCAGCGGCGCGAGAGGATGACGCGCCCCTCGCGGCCGCGCAGCGTCGCCTGATCGCCCGTCTGCGACTCCACCACCAGCCCCAGGCGGTCCCGATAGAACCGGACGGCGGCTGCGAGGTCGGCGACGTATGCGACGGTGCCGAGGACGCGGGGCGGCTGTTTCATGTGGACCCTGCGCGAGGTCGGCCTTTCCATGACCCTACTTCGCGATGAGCTCCTCGATCTTCTTCTTCGCTGCGTCGCCCGTGCCAACCTCATCGTCGGACTCCCAGCGCGCGGCAACCTTCCCCTCCTTGTCGACCAGGATCACCGACGGGACCATCTGAAGGCGGTAGTCGGCGATGATGAGCGGCCCTGCGAGCCTCATCCCGCTGATGAGGAACCGCTCTCCTGAAGCGTGGCCCACGGGCATCGGGAACTTCTTCCCCTCGAGGTACTTCACCGCCTCGTCGGCCGGCTGCGTGCCCTGCGCCTGCGCGAGAATGACGTGCACGGGGACCACGACCAGCCCCTTCGCGCCGAACGCCTCGTGCCAGGAGAGGAACATCTTCTCGGTGTCGGCGGCGTTCGGGGCCGGCCCCTGCCAGATCACGATCGCCACGACGCGCCCCGCGAGCTTCGCCATCGCCGGGGCCTCGCCGCCGACCCAGCCGTCCGCGCGGATCGACGGGGCCTTCACGCCGATCATCTTCGCGAACTCGGAGTAGGCCTGGAGCTTCCAGGACATCGGGAGGCGCTCCTTTCCGCGGAGCACAGTAAGCTGTAGATCCCCGCCGATCCCGAGGACGCCGACCCTGGTGATCACCTCCTCCACTCCCTGGAGTCGCGCGCCGTCCATCTCGACGAGGACGTCGTCGCGCTTCAGCCCCGCGGCTTCTGCGGGCCCGCCGGGCGTGACCTCGTTGACGAGGACGCCGCTCGGCACCCCGAACGACTGGGCCTCGTCCGCCTCGAGCGTCTGCCCCTCGAAGCCGAGCCGGGGCCCATCCTTCTGCTCCTGGGCCGCGAGCGGCACGGCCAGGACGAAGAGGATTCCGATCGCGATCCGCATGGTCCCTCCCTACTTCCCCACGATGTCCGTGACGGCCTTCCGTACGTCGCTGACGTACAGGTCGGCCCCGGACGACTTGAACGCCACCTTGCCCTCGACGTCGACGACGACGATCGCGGGGAGCTGATCGAAGCGGTAGTCCGTCTGGACGAGCGGGTTTCCCCGCCCCTCCAGTTGCGCGCTTCGGAGCGGCAGGCCGCTCGCCAGCGCGACGGGCCCCGCGAACGGCTTCTCCTTGAGGACGGCCTTCACGGCGTCCGGGGTCTGCTCCTCGAAGCGGTCGTTCGCGACGTGGACGCCGAGGACCTGGATCTTCCCCTCCATGTCTTTGGCGAGCGACTGGAAGTCGGGCTCGAGGAGCTTCCACGTCTCGCTCTTGATCGACCAGAAGACGATGACGACGACCTTGCCCTTGTGCGCCGCGAGGTCCTGCGGATCGCCGACCCACTCGTCGACGCGCAGGGCAGGGGCGGCGGCGCCCTTCATCGCGGACCAGTCGCGGTACGAGCGGAGCGTGACCGTGAGCTCCTTCCTCTCGCCCCCGCGGAGGACGGTCATCTTCACCTCGCCGCCGATCTTCTGGCCTCGCACGAGGTTGACCATGTCGTAGAAGCCGATGATCGGCTGGCCCATCGCCTCGACCAGGACGTCGCCTCGGCGGAGCCCCGCGGCCGCCGCCGCGCAATCCGGGATGACGTAGTCGATCCGCCCCCCGCCGGGGATGCCGAGCGCGTCGGCCTCCTCGACCGTGAGCGGGGCCCCCTTGACGCCCATGAACGGCCTGTCCTCCTGCGCCACGGCCATCGCGGCCCAGGAAGCGAGCAAAACGCCAAGGACTCTCATCATCATCGTTCCCCTCCGTACCTGATCAGGACTCTTCTACTGTCGGCGTCGGATCCGTGCAACCGGATTCCGGCCTATGTCCTCTTTCCGCGCGCGACGTTCGTCACGATGAGCGCGACGCCGGAGACCGCAAGAAACAGGACGGTCCAGGTGGAGGCCTCCGCGAGGCCCTTGTGGTCCTGCACCTGCGTCATGTGCTCGAAGTCGCCCGCCTGGAACTGGGCCCACGTACCAATGTACCTGTAGGCCTGAAATGTCGCGAATACGGTGAGGCCCCAGGCGACGAAGCCGGCGATCATTACGGCGATGGCCGGGCCCCGGTGGCCCTTCGCGAGGAGGCCCGAGGCGCACCTCGCGCCGATCATCGTGCAGACGACGTTCGCCAGGAAGAAGAGGGGAACCACGAGCGCGGCGTGGACCTTCGACGGGTCGACGAGGTAGGCCCACATCCAGTCGGGCCATGCGAAGTACTGGTAGGCGACGTTGACGCCGAACCACGCGCCCCACCAGGCCGCCTGACGGAGCACCAGGTGCCTCGCGTGCGGCGTCATGTCCTTCGCGAGCTGCCGTCCCGCGGAGAGGGCGATCGCGGCGCCCACGCCGAAGTTGAACGGGAGGTCGATGGGGATCGTCATCGCGGCGAACTCCAACTCGGAACTGCAACACCAGGGACCCGAACTCCACCCCCGTAGAGTTGGAGTTCGCGCAGCATCACTTTGTCAGCTCCTCCCTCGCGTCGCTGCGCCACTCCTCGGCCTCGGTGGCGTGCCCAGGCGGCGTCGGGGCGTCGATCACGGCCTGCAGCTCCCTCCGCGCCCTGTCCAGGTCCCCCTCCGCTCGGGCCAGCTTGCCGCGCCAGAAGCGGTTCTCCGGCCAGTCCGGGGCCAGGTCGAGGGCGAGGTCGAGGTGCTTCTTCGACTTCCGCAGCGACCCGATCGAGGTCGGCGGGCCGGGGCACTCCAGGTAGAGGATCCCGATGAAGCGGTGCCCCGCGGCGTGGTCGAATCTCGCGTCGGCCTCGATCGCGGCGAGGCAGTCCTCCTCCATCCGCTTCACGGCGTCCAGGCCGTAGGAGTGATCGACGTCGGCCAGCTCGCCCATCGCGATGGCGCGGTAGTAGCGCCCCTCGGCGCCGTCGGGCTTCGCCTCGACGGCGGAGTTCCCGAGCTGGATCCCCTCCATCGCGAAGATCTTCCTCTGCTCGTCCCCCTGCGCGCGTCCCGCGATCCACGCCGCGGCGCGGGCCCCCTTCCAGCAGGCCTCGTAGTCGTCCGGGAACGAGCGCGCGAGGCGGCGCCACCAGTCCAGGCTCGACTCGACCGTCATCAGCGAGCGGGGGTCGACCTGCCAGAGCCTCTCGCCCTCCGCGTGGGCAGCGGCGGCCTGCTCCTCCTCCATCGGCTTCTCGAGCGGGTGCACCCCCTCGTGGGGGACCGATCGGCACCCAAGCGCCGCGGCCAGGAGCAGGAGCGTGAGGAACCTCACTTCGTCCACCTCTCGACCGCCGCGGCCCAGAGGGCCTCGTCCACGGGGCCGAACCCGTCCGTCTGCATCAGGTCGCAGACCTCCTGGCCGCGCACGTCTTCCTTCATCACGAGGAGCGCGGTCGAGAGCTTCACGCGGACTTCCTCGGGCGTCCAGGAGAAGGCCACGACGGCGTCGGGGGGGAGGTCCGCCGACTCGAACACGACCTCGAGCGCCCCCCAGAGGACCTCGTCCTCGCGGAAGAACTCGAGGGTGGCGCGATCGACGAGGACGGCCTCGGGCGCGTCGGAGCCTCCCTCCGACATCGCCGCCACGTCGTCGCCAACCCAGGGACTCTGGACGAGCTCGGCCGCCGGCCCCCCGGCGAGGGCGACCTTGCGCAGGTACTCCTCCTCGGAGGTGAGCGACGTCGAGATCCGCTTGGGCGTCTTCGACCCGCCCTTCCGGGAGAGGACCGCGTATTTCTCGGACGCGAGCCCGCGGCGCCTCGTCTGGGCGAGGAGCACGAGGCCGAGCGCGTCGCGCTGTTGCAGGTAGAAGGCGGGGGTCACGATGGCGAAGAGCGGCTTGGACTCGCGGACCTTCGCGAGGGCCTCGTCGGGGCGGTTCGTGATGCGGCCGACGAGCGACGCCTGGCCGACGCGCGGGGCCACCCAGGCCCCGAAGTCCGCGAGGACCTCCTCCGCCTTCTCCTGCACGGCGAAGCGCTCGCCGGTCTTGAGGATCACGTACGTCGCGTCCTCGGCCAGGAGCGGGAGCGAGAGCAGGACGACGAGGAGCGCCTTCACCGAGTCTCCCTCTTCCCGAGCCATCGCATTGCGACGGGGACGAGCACCATCGCGCTGACGTAGGCGAGGATCGTCCCCACGGTGAGCACCCACCCCAGGCTCGCGACGCCCCGGTGCCGCGCGGGGACGAGGCTAGCGAAGCCGAGCAGGGTGGACAGGGCGCAGAGCAGGATCGCCCAGCGCGTGCTCCTGAGCAGCCGCTCCCCGGCCCCGAGCCGGAACGACTGCACGAGGTGGATATCATACTCGATCCCCGCCCCGAGGAGGATCGGCACGGCGAAGTAGTTGGCGAAGTTGAGCCCGCGGCCCGTGAGAACCATCACGCCCGCAAGGAGGGCGAGGGCGATGCCCATGGGGACCAGCCCGACGAGCACGGGCAGGGGCTGGCGGAACGTCGCGAACAGGAGGAGGACCACGGTCGCGAGGGCCACCCCGACGGAGATCCGGAAGCTCTCCTCGATCGCGACGCTGCATTGGCAGAGGCTGACCGCGTCGCCGATCACGCCCGGGTCGACCTCCTGGACCGCCGCCACGAAGTTGGGAAGGGCGGGCCAGGTCCAGGTGTTCTCCTTGGGATAGACGCGGACCGCGAGGAGCCCCTCGCTCCCCACGAAGTCCTGCCGGATGATCGCGGGGACGCTCTCGGGGAAGACGGGGCCCGGGTCGACCATCCGGCGCAGCGTCCCGAGCCCGTCGACTAGCGACCGCGAGACCTGCTCCTCGAGCCTCACGACCCGCTTCTCTGCCTCTGGGTCCCTGGCACGGAGGGCCTCGACGAGCCTCCCGAGGGCCTGGATGAGCGGGGCGAGCTCCTGGCGCGCCGCCCTCGAGCGGTCGGCGGCGTCGCGGAGATTCGTGCGGAAGCGCATCGCCTCCGTCTGCAGGCGGCCGGCGTCGAACGGCTTTGGGACGCCGAAGTCGAGCCCGCCGACCCAGCCGCGCATCCGGGCGAGGATGTCGCGCTTGGCCTGCTCGTCACGCGGGAAGATCGTCTCGACGTCGCGGACGGACGGAAGGGCGCGGAACCGCTCGACGAGGCTGTCCAGCTCCGCGCGGTTGCGCACGAGCGCGATGGCGTGGACGGGCGGGCGGTCCTCCTCGACGAGGGGCATGAGCCACTTCACCGATTCGAGCCCCTCGGGGAGCAGCTCGAGGAGGTTGAAGTCCCACCCGGGGCGCCCCATCCAGACGCCGACGCCGCCGAGGAGGAGGAGGGCCGCCGCGAGGACCCCCTGGAGCCTCGGCGCGCGCGGCGTCGCGGGCGGGTCGGCCTGCTCCGAGGCCGCCTCCGAGCGCCTGCGGCGATCGACGAGCACGAGGATCGCGGGGAGCGTGGTCGTCATCGCCAGGAGGCAGAGGGAGAGCCCCATCGCGGAGATGATGCCGAGCTCGGCGAAGCCTCGGTACTGTGTGAAGGCCGCGGAGAGGAAGACCGCGACGCTGGCGAGGCAGCCCGTCACGAGGCCCGTGCCGGCGCTCTGGAAGGCCCCCTCGAGCGCGGGGACGGACGCGAGGCCGGAGCGCAGGCCCCGCTCGTAGTGGGCCACGACGATGATGCCGTAGTCGATCCCCATGGCGATGAGGATGATCGCGAAGACCATCGCGAGGAGGTTCATGTGGCCGAGGACCAGCGTGGTCGCGCCGAGCGTCCACGCGATCGCGAGAAGGAGCGGCCCGAGGGCGATCAGCGAGCGCACGAAGCGGCGGAAGGAGAGGAGGAGCATGAGGGCCACGGCGATGAACGTCACGACCGTGGACCGCCCGAAGTCGGAGACCGAGGCGTCCATCTCCTCCGCCTCGAGCACGGGCTCGCCCGTGAGGCCGCCCCGGAGGCGCGGGTGGGCTGCCAGGGTGAGGCGGACGCCCTCCCGAACGGTGTTGAGGGGGCCCTCGATTTGATTGAGCGCGGTGTCGTCCTCGTTCACGTCGAGGAGGACGAGGACGAAGCGGCCGTCTCCGCGGAAGAGGAAGCCCTGCGGGTCGACGTCGCCGGCTCCCTCGCCCCCGAGGAGCAGCGCCTCCACGTGCGGCCCCTCGGCGTCGCGCCCCTCGGCCGCGGCGGCGCAGGCCTCCACGACGCCGAGCAGCTCGCCTATCGGCGGGGCGGAGGGGGGCCCGGTCGGGCCCTGGGACGAGGCGGCCTGCGTGGTCAACTCGTCCCAGCCGTCGTTGACGGCGGCCAGGACACCGGCGAGTCCGGGGTCCCCGGCGACGCGGGAGAGGATCGGGCGGGCGGTCTCGAGGCGGTCGGAGAGTGCGACGAGGTCGTCGAGGTCCATGTAGAGGAGGCCGAGGTCGCCGAAATCGGTGGGGTCGACGCGCTCGGTGATCGTCTCGAAGAGGGCCTTGGGCTGCGCGCGGGCCCACGCGGCGAACTCGCGCGCGGCGGCCTTCATCTCACGGCGCGTCTCGGGGGAGACGGGCAGCTCGCCCTCGGGGGCGGAGAAGATCGCGATGGTATAGGCGGGGGAGTCGAACTGGCGGTCGTATTCGCTCTTCTGGGCCTGGTACTCGGGGGAGTGCTCGACGAGGTCGCGGTTCGTGTCGAGCTTGAGGAGTTGGAAGGCGTAGAAGCTGCTCGCGGCGGCGGCGGCGATGGAGAGGAGGAGGATGGTCCACGGCCAGCGGCCGGCAGCGGAGGCCAGGACCTGGGAGGGGCGAGCCATCCGGGGACCCTTAGGAGCGAATCGGGGCGCAGATTATCGGCAAGGCGGGGGCGTGCCGCCAGAACTTTGGTCGAAGGAAGGAGATGTTCGCCGTCCGATTCTCGGACGAAGGGGGTGTCTGCTTTTCAGACACTTTCCATCCCATTCCTGCCGCCCGGATCTGGCCCGGGGCAGAATCGACGTAACCCACTCACCCACGGCGCGTTGAGTGCCCGAAAACCGCGCTCGCCCGTGTACCCCCTGGCGGATCGCTTGCAGTTGATCATTGGACCGATCGTGGAAAACCCTACAGAGAGGACTTCGCATGCGCCGCATCGGACTGGTTGCCCTGGTGATGGTCATGGTGACGGCCGGGGCGCTGTGGGCGAAGGAGCCGAGGAAGGCGAAGCAGCCGAAGAAGAACCCGATCGTCGACCCGACGACGGTGCAGGCGAGCGTCTCGAAGGTGACGAACCAGATGCACTGGTTCGACTCGCTCGACGACGCGAAGGCGGAGGCGAAGCGGACGGGGAAGATGGTCCTGTGGATGCACGCGCTCGGCGAGCTGACCGGCACGACCTGAAGCGCCAACCAGAGCATGAGGGCCGTGACGCTCTCGGACGACCGGGTCTTCTCGACGCTCCGCTCGCAGTTCGTGGTCGGCTTCCGCAACATCGAGGACGAGCCGTACTGCGGAAAGTCGGGGGAGCACGACCCGAACGAGGCGGCGATCTGGACGTCGAACGGGGCGGGGCCGCGGAACACGCAGCTCTTCTTCATCGACCCCGACGGGACCGTGCTCCACTGCCTGATGGGCTTCTGGGCGCCCGAGGACCTGTTGTGCGAGATCGACTTCGCGAAGGCGATCTCCAAGCTCTACCACGACGGGAACCGCTCGCATGCGCAGAAGGTCGCGGCGTTCCAGTCGGCGCAGATGCAGCACCTGAAGGCGCACTCGCAGGAGATGACGGAGCGGAGCCACCTGCAGAGCTTCGACGCGAAGCACGAGATGGAGAACCCGAAGTCCGACCTGTTCTACACCGAGGGCGGATACCGCCCGTCGTTCGAGCTGATGAACGGGGTGAGCCGCAAGTACCCCGACATGAAGACGGTGGACCAGCTCGTGCACGAGCGGATGGCGTCGCGCGCGTTCATCCCGTACGAGCAGTTCGACGTCGCGGCGTACGCGTGCTTCGGAAAGAAGAGGTACGACAAGAAGGAGGACGAGCGCTTCGCCGAGACAGGCGCCGGCGGCATGCGACGGTAGCCCTCCGACTCACGCCTGCCGACTCGAGGCCGCCCGCCGACCGCGGGCGGCCTTCTCGTTTTTTCCAGGCCGTTGAACGGATCCTGTCGTTGAGGGTATTAGGTTCAGACGACAGGAGGGCCCGGGCATGGCGAACGGCCCACGGCGCTGGAGTCCCATCCGGAGCGTTCTGCTCACGGCCTGGCTCCCGATCGGCATCCTCCTCCCCGTGCCGGCGCTCCTCCTGCTCCTGGGATCGGTTACGTGGAAGGGCCGCCTCGCCGGGCTTGCGGGGCTCGGACTCCTGCTCCTCCCGATCCTCGTGCTCCTGCGGCCCCTGCTGCGACGCAAGAACCTCCTCCCGGCGCTGGCGCTCGCGCCCGTGCTCGTCGCCTCGATCGCGCTGCCGCTGACCACGCCGACGGGGAGACCCCTGGAGGGCTCCGGCGTGGGGTCCACCTTCCCCGGGGAGCACGGCTTCTGCCGTTGGTCGCCCTGGAACCTGATCCCCGAGATCGACCAGGTCGGCGCGGGGATCTTCGCGGCCTCGATGGTCGACCCGCGGGTCGACCCCGGCCTGCTCCGGCGCGTCGTCCTGCCCGTCTGTCGCGAGATGGAGGCCGACGAGTCCTTCCATCGGCTCGGGTCGGTGATGAACTACGCGTACGCCCAGTTCTACGCCGAGGAGTTCGACGTCGGACACTTCTACTCGTACGTGCCGCCTCACGCGGCGGGGGAGAGGCTGCCGACAATCCTGTTCCTCCACGGCAGCCTGGGGAACTTCAAAGTCTACCTCTGGGCGTGGAAGCGATTCGCGGACCGGAACCGCTTCGTGGTGGTCTGCCCGAGCTTCGGGAGCGGGCTGTGGGACCTGAACGGAGGGGCGCAGGCGGCGATCCGCGCCCTGGACCGGGCCGCGGCGGAGCTGCCGATCGACCCGTCGCGGGTCTGGCTCGCAGGCCTCTCGAACGGTGGCCTGGGCGTCTCTCGCGCGGCGGCGATGGCGCCCGAGCGCTTTCGCGGGCTGATCTACCTGTCCGCCGTGCCCGAGGAGGGGGTCCTGCGCTCGCAGGCGTACCTCCACGGCTGGCGCGGAAGGCCCGTGCTATTCATTCACGGCGACCAGGACAACCGTGTGCCCGTGCGGGAGATCGACGACACGGCACGCGGACTCTCGGCGGCGGGCGTGAACGTCGCAAAGCGGGTGCGGGGCGGCGAGGACCACTTCCTGTTCCTCGCCTCGCTCGACGGCATGCTCGCCGACATCGAGGCGTGGATGCGGGGGCTGGAATGAACACGGGCCGCCCCGAGGGGCGGCCCGCATCGCGTCAAGGGCTCGACGAGCCCTACTTGCCGCTCTTTCAGCCGCTGGACTGGGTGGACTTCTGCTCCACCTCGCGGCCCTCGAGGACGGCGTCGAGCGCGTTGGCCAGGTAGGGGGCGTAGCCCTTCCTACCCTGCTTGCCCTGATCCAGCATGCCCATGTAGCGAAGGACGCGCTCCTCGTCGAGCACGTAGTACGCCGGCGTGACCTGCGCGACGAATTGCTTCATCGCCTTCTTGTGCTCATCGCGGTAGAAGCCGATCTCGAGCTTCTTGTCGTCGAGGTAGGCCGAGAGGTCGTCGGCGGACTCGCTCGGGTTGGGGTTGACGAGGACGAACCTCACGTCCTTCTCGGCGTAGGCCTCCGCGGTCTGCTTCAGGCTCCCGAGCTGCGCGGTGCAGATGGGGCACGTGGTCGACCAGAAGACGACGACGAGGGCCTTGTCGCCCTCCTGGTAGAGGTCGGCCAGCTCGACGGCATTGCCGTCCAGGTCGCTCACGCTGAACGAGGCGACCTCCTGGTCGATCTGGACCTGCGGGGTGTTTTCCGCGAGGAGCGCCCCCGCGAATGCGAGGACGAGTGTGGCGGCGCGCAGCATGCGTGTTCCTTTCAAGAGGGGCCGACGGCCCCTAGTGTCTTGTCAGGCCATATTCTGTGGGCTGGAGTCGCGCCCGTAAGGGCGCGGTGGATCACGCCCATAAGGGCGTGATCCCGCGGCCGCACGCCCTTACGGGCGTGATCCCCCGCGCGCCTCAGGGCGTCACTCCCCCC